>Ga0116231_10006061_pt1 | contig 23388 bp, 15 predicted proteins | sample S1TSphgellanicum_2_FD_89695 | JGI IMG/M metagenome (GOLD analysis project Ga0116231, IMG submission 89695) | Host-associated microbial communities from peat moss isolated from Minnesota, USA - S1T2_Fd - Sphagnum magellanicum MG | ecosystem: Host-associated > Plants > Peat moss > Unclassified...
AAATTACAGTTTGGAACTCTGAACTAGCCCCCCCTATGCTTTGCAACAAACAAACAAAGCTGGAAAGCAAAAAGAAAAGAGCCAAAGCTCTTGACCATCATCAGCTTCACAAATTAGGGTTTGAAGCTCTAAACTAGTCCTAGTGTCCCCTAGGCTTTGTAGCAAACAAAACAAAGCTGGAAAGCAAAAACATAAGAGCCAAAGCTTCCTGGCATCAGTAGCGTCGCAATTAGGATTTGAAGTTCTAAACTAGCCTTAGTGTACCCCGGGTTTTATCAAAGAAACAAAGCTGGAAAGCAAAAACAAAAGAGCCCAAGCTCCCTACCATAAGCAGCTTCACAAATTAGGGTTCGACGCTCTGCACTAGCCCTAGTGTGACCAGGCTTTGCAACAAACAAACAAAGCTGGAAAGCAAAAGAATAGAGCCCAAGCTCCCTGGCATCATCAGCTTCACAATTAGGGTTTGAAGCTCTGCACTCAAGTCATGGGCTTTCAGGCTCTAGTGTAAAAAGGGGCTGAGCTGAGCACTCAAGGGGCTGCTCTGAGCTGTTGCACCGTGTGTTCCACAACAGCACCTTGTAGAATCTCCAAGTCTCTCTTGTCGCTTCCGAGATCTAGCTTCCAAAAAGATTCACCACCAGCTTATCGGTGTACCCCTCCTCCTTGAGAGCTTGCAAAAAATGTCGTGTGCATCTCGCACTACTCCAACCCACTTGGTTATCGTTAAAAGCTTTAAGACAATGACACTCCATCCTATCATATGACAATCTCCAATTGTCCCAGGGTTTTAATGGCATGACACCGAATGTTGCCCCTGGACAACCTTCCATGATACGTTGAGGGTTTTAGTGAGGCAGCATTCATGTGTCACATTCTTGGAAACAACCCCTAGACATCTCCTTGGCTCAGATAAGCTTCGGTTTTCTTGCATCGGTTCCCTTGAGCCCTTATTGTTTGAATGGTGTTTGATGACATGGGGAGTTGAACTCCACAATCATCGCTTGGCCTAAACCTCCCACACCACCTTGGTGCCCCACCAAGTTGTTATTGGCACGAGGTTGGTTTAACCCAAACAAAAAGGCATGTCATTCACCCCCCTTCAAAAGATTTACATCTTCATAGATGTTTTGACATGTTGCCTTGTCATGGAAAATCTTCTTTCATCACCTTTCACCCAAGTCTTCTTTTGAAGTGACTCCTTCCAACTTTAGGTTTATTTGTGTTCAGTATGTTTTCTTTAATCATATGAGGAACTTTATACATCTTTTGTGTCCATTTGCATGAACTCTTGTGACGACTTTGCACCCATTTGGTGTCACTCCTTTTGGGTGTCATACCCCCTCCTCACTTAGGCTTCCCATAATCGCTTATGGGGAAGGTCTTGTGTTTAAACTTGTTCTTTTGATAACCTCAACCATCACATTGGAATTTGGTTACCAAAGGAGCCAATAAATAGTGTTAGGTTGGGTTTCTTCAACCCAAATTTTTTACCCTTTTGGAACAAACATTACACACTAGAAACTTCACCCTCACAAGCTTATTTCTTAGTTTGGGAACATGTCATTTAATGTGTGTGCATCATTACCCCAATCATATTTAATCAAGCCTTTTTGGAATTTTTTTTTGAATTCAATTCCTTAGGTCCATTTCCATTGGTTGCCATTATCTCACTTTAACCTTCCTCTCATTTCTTCCATGAACTAACCCTTTATACATTTGGGACCTTTGAATGTAAACAAAGTTTTTTTTTTGGTTAAATTCTAATGTATGTCCTATTTACTAACTATGTTTCCCAAGAAACCTTTGGAATTTCAACTTTCACCCCCATTTTTAAAGCTGATGCCCTCATCAACAACTTCATGGGAGGCTTTGGGCCTTTCCTTATGCTTTTTTTTTCCTATTTCATGTCCCCTTGATCATTCTAACTCATCCACCGTTTTGGGAAAATGATCCAAGTGGCCCAACTTCATCCATTGTGATTCCTTGGGATGACATCCTTTCCATTTCACCAAATATTGTTTGCCAATATGTTTGGTGTGATTTATGGCTAGGATGCATTCCACTTCCCCTATCAACCTATGTTCAATGAGGTCGAATCTAGGATGGTAACCTTGGGTCCAAGGGAGTAGGATAAAGTGTTTATGTGTTTTTATCCTAGTTAGATATAAGGGGTGGGCGACTTAAGCAGTGTAAAATGAATGGTAGACTAGTCGGATTAAGATAAGGTAGGGTTGGTCCTATCCTTGGTTTAGACTGGCTAAATTCACTAGTAAGGTGTGGATAGGGTGGAGGATGTTTTTCATAAGTTTCTAGCAATTAAGGTTAGGGCATGATAATAATAGTATTTTTTTCATGAAGCTGAGAAGGAGGAAAATCATTGCTAACCTCTTTTGTTTATTCATGAAATGATAAGTGGGGCATGAAGGAGTGTGAAAAGGGGAGAGTGATGATGTTGATGTGATCTTTAAAGATTGGGAGAGATTTTGGCACATCATGAAAGGGTGAGTTATGTGAAAAGGGCTACAACATCATGGAATAACAAGTCTCTTAAGATATTCTCAAATCAACAACACCTCTACAAGACGGAGGTAGGATCATCAAGAGATGGTGATGGCAACTGCTCAAATGCGGATTTCATGAATGTTGTTACTTGAAGCGAATCGTGGAAAATCAGGTAAAAATACTTGGGTTTATTGTTGGATAGATGAGGTAGATAGAAAAGGGGAAGGAAAATGGATGGGAGGTTGTTGGGCCTAAAAATAAAAAGCGATGGTCTATCTTTTCGTGAAGATAAGAAAAAAAAGAATTAGGGGGTTGTCTCACAGAAGTAGAATATCAAGGGTTGTTTTGGGGTGTGGCAAAAAGCTTTGGAGGTGTAATCGATCATGAGATAGGATTGTAATAAAAAAAACCATATATAGAGACCATGTTAGGAGTTAGTTAGAAAAGGGTGGGAGGCTTAGGGTTGAAAAATGCATTGTAATCTCATTATTGGAGATTTGAAAATTGTTCTCAATAAAGACCTATTAAACATCTTGTAAGATGATGTTTGCATGAATGTGTTCTAGTTTAAGGTTGTGGCTAGTTAAATGAAGGGATAAGGGAGGGGTAGATAGAGGTAGGATTGTTATTTGGAGCAAACAAGAAAAAAAATAAAAATTATATATATATATATATATATATATATATAAAAGGGAGTTATTAGAAGGGAGGTATCTACTTGGCAAAAGTTAGAGGCTCTACATTGTGCTAGTTATGTCTCATAAGTACAAAATAATGGGAGTGAAACAACTTAGGTGAAGTGAATATGACCTTGCCCCCTATTTGTCTTTGATTGCATTAGACCATTACATTTGTAGGAGAATTATTAGAATGGAACGACTTAGAAATAAGCGGTGGATTAATTAGGGTGCACACCAAAAAAAATGACAACAAAAAGGATGAAAATATGGGTAACAAATTATGACACCCACTTTATGATCTTTAAAGAGGTAAGGGGGAGTGGCCCAAATCAAGGTGTTAAGTATCTTGACAAAAAAAATTTGACACACAAATGAATGAACCACCATTAAACTTTAACCTTTCCCCCTTTCAAGGAGAATTATGCAATGTGATATACAAAAGTGTGCACAAATAATGGAGCTTGAATGTTGTGTCATATCCAAGGGGTAGTATATCCAATGGGTGCCCGTTATAATGAACAAGCTTGCAGCAAGCGAGTGAGGGCATATTACATACCTAAGCACTTTCACCTACACTCTTCATTATGCTGATGAATTGCAAATTATGGTGGTTCTTGGCCATGTGCCATTGTTATAGACATGAAACATAAGGCCTTTGAGAAACTATTACCATAAGCATAACAATAATAGAGCAAAGCAGAGTTAAACAACCCATCTCAACGGTACTAAGCTAGTTAATAATTAGTTCTTTGTACCAGACGAACTTCAGATTGGTGGAATCCATACCGTGTCCCTTGTTATTGAGTTGGTTAATGGAAGTAGCGTGCTCCAAGCTCCACATGAGATGCTGAGTAGCAAAAGTAGGTAGGATTTTGGGTTAAGGTTTGAAAAAGGGGCAACATCAATTGAGAAAATAGTAATGAGTCGAGTTTTTAAGATTTGAAAGTGTACGAATAATGGTAGTACTACTAATAGTACTAGTGTTTAAGGTAAGGCAAGGTTGAACATACAGGGCAAAGAGATAAGAGCAAGGTAAAATGAGCATGGTAGTCAAGTAAGGCCCTCGAGTAGTAACATATGAGCAATGGTGAATATGTAGTCGAATCCATTTGCTATTCCCACCCATTTTTTGGGTTTTCATGAGTTTATTTCATGTGTCTTCTTATCGGTTTTTTCGCTTTGTTTATAAATACACCTTTTTGGGAACAATAGTTTTAGAATTAAAGAGGATTAAAAAGGTTTTCAAGATTGAGGTTTAAGGTCCTAAATTTTGACCAATATGTTAGGCTGGGGATGGGCATGGTAGACCTTGTGGGTTATCCATCTCCGAAATGTTATTAAACATTCTAGTTATCCCAATTGTCCCAACAAGCACTCAATGGAGAGCCAATTATCAACTTTTCCCCTATGCCCATATGTGCTTTAGCTTCTATCCATCCACCCATCATTCCCATCCCTCCTAGTTTACCTCGACCAATCCCTTCACATTTTTTAGGTCTGTCAGCCCCCTTTACGTCTCATTCGCCACAACCACTAGGAGCTTTTCCCGTATCTATCATGCGATCCTCTCTTTCGCGACCCCACATTCCTTGTCCCTCTTGTGGTCGTCTGTTTAATGTAGGGGGTTTAACACGAGACCAACTTTCATGCATCGCTCATAGGCATTTGTCTTAAGGGGAATGTTGTCCCCAACTTTGCCATGTTCTCTTCCCTTTTCAGCAAGGACATGGATCGCATCCATAAACATCATTGATGTTTTCCATTTGGGTTTACTGTGTTTTCATTCTTACCATCATATCCCATATGCATTTCAAATTGACATTCAGTGGGGTTTGCATATCCTTTTATCTCAACTTGCATCTGATCATTTCAATGTTATAACATGGCATGTTTTTTTGTTAGTCCCTTCTAGTCTTTGTCCTTTCCTCCATGGGGTGGTGAAAAAGCCACCAAAAGACTTACACTCATTTATGTCAATACATGGGTGGCAACTAGGAAACATTAGAGGAGGAACACATGATTAAAGCATTCGCTCTAGCTTTTCGCAAATGTTTAAAGTTGACTCCAAATCCTACCCCATTTCCATTAACATGATTATGCTATGCATGGGCCCTTGTTCATGTAAGGGAATACGTTCAAACAATATGCGCATTAATTTTGAACACACATGCAGCCCCATCTAATGAGACCACGGGAGTCCTTCACCTTCTCCACCCACTTGTTGAGGTTGATCTCCCCCTTTTTGTTGATGATTTTCATCTTGAAATGAAGGTTATTCTAAATCAGGAAACATTTATTTCTACCTTGGTTTGTTCACCACGTCTTTCTTCCAATGGCTCTTCGGGTATGGTGTATGAGCTTTTACGAGATTGTTTTGTCCTAGAAGATTATGCAAATGGCTTCAAGTTCTTTTTCAAGGTATGTGGGCACATTGTTCAAGGTCATGTTCCACCTTTAGTACCACATTTGTTTTTTGCATTTCAATTTTTAACATTGGAGAAGCAATCTGGAAGCATGCGTTCCATTACAATTAGTGAGGTGACCTATCATTTAGTTGCCCACATTATAGCTATTTAGTTTAGGGATACTATTACGGAGCATTTTAGTCCTCATCATTTTGGTGTAACGATTTGTGGCAGTTGTGAGATAGTGGTTCATAACATTCAAGCAGTGTTAAATTTGCACTTGGATTGGGTGGTGTTATAAATGGATGTTTGTAACGTTTTCAATCCGGTGTCACAATTAACGATTTTTCAAAAGTTACGATCTTCATTGGTTTTTTGGATTAGTTCTTCCCATTTGTTTGACGATTCTATGCATGCCCATCCCCATTGTATTTTTCCCAGGCTTCCCGACATGGGGATTTCATAGTCATTTCGTCAGAGTTAGGTACACGACAAGGGGACACATTGGGAGGAATGTTGTTTGTTCTAGTTCACTTTCACGCTCTTCGGCTTATAGTAGCAACCCACCCTATTTGTGTTTTCCCTTTTTTAACGGATGATACACATATAGTAGGTCCTACATTAAATGTGGTTCTTGCATTTTTACGATTACAAGAGGAATTATTAGTAATGGGTTTCTCAGTGCAACCAACAAAGTGTGTATCTTGGTTTCCTTAAGGATTGGACCATTTTATATCACTTCCTCTTGGCTTTTTTACTCCGATTCAAGTTTTTCATATTTTGGGTCACCAATGGGATCCATATCATTTGTTGAATCATTTGTGGCTAACCCTTTCCATGAGGATTTCAGGATGATATTTAGTCTCCCTATGCTTGTAGATCTTTAGGTGGTTTTTGTGAAACTTTTGTTGTGCTACACCCAATGCTTGGGCTACTTGCTTCGTACATTGTTCCCATCGCTAGGTATTTTGTAGCATTATGTTGAGTTCGATATTTATACCATAGTTACCTTGGAAAAGTCATTTGGTGCGAGATCTTTTGATGGTTTAATCAATCACCTATTTCGTCATTAAACCACTCTTCTTGTTTTTTTGGGCGGGTTTGGCCTCCCTTCTATGGTTAGGATTGTTGTCCCTGCATTTTTGGGTGTTGGGCACTAATCGTTCTTGCACTTGTCATTCATTTCTAATAGGATGATTGCCATATTCTTCTCGATGTAGTAGCACATGTTGAGACTAGCATTTCCCCATTCCAGATGACATTACAAGATGTCCAAGCCATGTTACCCTAAGGTGTCCATTCTCATGTCCCACCTTTTGAGAGCCTATTGGTTCAGTCTTATCCCTAGTTGCAAGCTTATTTGGCAGATCATTTACACGAGAAATTTTTTGCTTCCCCTTTAGTAAATGTTCCTTTAGATATTGTGTGAGCACGTCTCCATTTATGTGCGAGTCCAGGGGTAGGTGTTTGGTTATTAATTCGTCTTTCCACGCCAGTATCGACCCACATTCTTACAACATTACATATTCATCTCAGCTTGCCACATCCTATAGTTGCACACCTTTCACGGTGTTAGTATGGTCATACCATCGACGATCTAGGTACCCATTTGCTTCGGTGCCCCTATGGGAGTGAGCATACATTAGCCCACGACACATTTCAAGATACTGTTGTAGCTATTGCTTTAGAAAGTGAAACACATGTTCACAAGGAGGTTTCCCACCTTTTCCCTCACCACATTCGATGAACAAGTGGATATTCTTATTAATAGAGACGACTTCTATACTTTGATGGACATTGTCATTGTTGACTTGATTCATACAAATACGGTGTAATAAGCATCAACGATGACAACACATGTAATGATGATGGTTGTTCAGGAGAACACACGATCTTACACCAAATGAACACTAGGCGATGACTTCATTCCCCTTGTTATTGAAACTTATGAATGTTTTCATTCTCATTTTGATTCATTACTGATTGTTTGTGCATATACCATTATTGCGCATCATCAGCAATCTTCTTTAGTCCACTCGATGCTCATTTCCCACTATTGATAACATGTGTCCATAGCCTTGTAGCATGCACAAACCATAACAATTCTTCAACGAGTTGTTACATTTGGGTGGGGTTCTTCATCTCTTCCACACATCATAGCTAGTGCATCTTTGGCAGTAACCAATTTGTGGGAAACGACAACTTTTTCGTTTGAGGTATTCTTTGTTACCATTGATCATCATTTCGTAACGATGGGTCATATTTGCATAGGGTTTTTTTTTCTTTAATTTTTGTTGAGTGTTGGCTTTCTTTTCTTCTTTTTTTGGTTGTCTACTCACACTGTCATTTGCCTTGTACTTTTGATGGATGGGTTCCAGTCCTTGATTTTTTTAAAATAATAATTTATACAGGGTTTTTCTTCTAATAAATACTTAGATCATGAATCTCTACTTGTTTTTCGTACATGGAACCACTTCCTGAATTTCCTTTTAATAATCTTAATATACACCTCTAATGAATTGGGACACCACTTCTTTTTGTTCCCCCCTCCCCCCCAGGGAGAAATTGGGACCCATTGCAGCTATTGGGCCAGAGCGACTGAAAAGGCTTTTGCTTTTTAGCCATAGGTATCGGGCTTCTTCTTCATTATACTACCACTGGCAGGCTACCTCCAACATCTAGCCTTGATGGTAGGTTCCTTGTCTCTGGACAAACTCCTCCATTGAATTTAGGGTATTGAATATGTGGCCCAGTTGTACAGCAAGCAAAAAGTACTTGGCTAAGACCATTTGGAGCCACAGGATTGACTCACCATAGCAAAAGGCAGGGGTTTCTTTTAGTAATAATGATTTAATTTTTAAAATTAATTATTTAATAAAAAAATAAATTTCTAATGCTGGATAAGAAGTTGTTGGCTAGGCTAGAGACAAGATGGGAAAGAGAAAGAAAGGGAACTGAAATTTGATTATGTGCATCATTGTGCATGTAGACATTAATGAACCTCACAGCTAAAAATATTGGAGATTTTGGGTTGGGGGGTTTTTGGATATGAGACAATGGGTCCAAAATGGATTGGAGAAACAAATGGCTCTCACTTGCTTTGGGTTTGTTCATGATGGGTTTTCCAGAATCAAAGTCACATTCATAACAGCAAAAGAAAAACAACCCAAAAAAGGAGAAAAGCAATGAGAAGAAGAAGATGATGTTGATGATGAGAACTTTGATTGTACCTTTTTGTTGTTGTTGTTGTGTGGAAGTCAGAGCATCTCATCTCTGTTTCAAGAAGTGGTCTAAAATGCACTTGTGTGCTCTGACATTATCCAGTCATGCAAAAATTTCCCATCTTATTAAAATTATGTTTGAAAATTTGACAATACAAGGAACAATGAAATTTGTTTGGTCCCACTTGGTTCAGGTTGTGGGGGACCTATGTTGCATGCTTTCAAACTCAAGTTCCCATCAAGTTCCCGATGTGTTCCTCAACATGTTCCCCATAGCTCCTCACTCTATCCCATAATCCATTTGCCCTAAGTTCTACTCTTGGGTAACAAGTTATATAACAACTAATTATATATAAGCAGCCCCAAAGAAGCAGATGACAACATATCCCAAAAATACATATGTACAAAATCTTGATTAATTTTTTTATTTTTGGTGATGGGCCAATCAAAGATGCCCATCAAAAAATTAATAATTAATAATTAATAATTTAAAAAATGATGTACAATTAATTAACATGAGTACACACTACACCCTTCCTAATTATCATCTTTCTAGGTCAATCTGGTGAATTTCCACATTGGATTTTTCTACAGAAAAACTGGTGTTATCTGATGGTGATTCTCTTTGGGAATTGATGACACAACATTATTGTGTTCTTGAATCGATGAGAATCAAGCTGTTCCTTCCTTCCTTTCATGCATGCAAGAAAAGGAAAAAAATTTATAACCCCAAGTAAATTAACCATAATTTATAAAGCATTAGAAGTTATTATTATTATTATATTATTCCTTTACAATGCCCAATGGAAAAGAAAGAAAGAAAGAAAGAATGAATGAATTAATGAATGAATGCTCTTCCAATCTCTGCACTACAACTCAGATGATCAATCCATCAATCACAACCCATCCTTTTCCTTTTTCCTCAGTCCTTTTTGTCATGACAACCACACAAATTTGCCTTATCTTGTGTGTCATATCCACCACAGTCCATACACTACTACCGAACACCCCTTCAAAAAAACACTAACTTGCCCCCCGCAAAAAAAAAAAAGAAAAAGAAAAAAAGGTTTAAAAAAACTTTGAGAGGGTTTTACTCAAACCCTAATTATTTTTAAAATTTTTATAAAAAAATATACATTTGAAAAAGAAACCTAAGTTATCCACCATTTGTGATGGAAGAAATGCACAGGAAACACACAGAAAAAGAAAAAAGAAAAAAAAGGAGATCCACAAAAAACCCATTCATTTATCCTGCCTCAACCCTAATTATTATAACTACAACACACTTATTTAGCAACTAGTGGAGGAAAGAAGAAGAAGAAGAAGAAGAGGCTTGTTCATTCACCTCATCATGAACCCACTCCAACCTTCAACCCTAAAAATATACATAACACAGCTTAGTTGCAAAGCTGGTTCCACCTCAAGAAAACCACACCACCATCAATCAATCAATCCATGTATGTGTGCAGATAGACCAAAGATTCAATGCAAGTTAGTACCAGTGTTGGGCAGTTACCAGGTTTGTGGCCTGTTAGAACCATTGGTTCTAGTTCCAGTTAATACAGACCAAACTGGTTCCAGTTAGTAAAGACCACCAGGTCTGATTTTTGGTTCTGAACCAGAACCAGAACCAGAACCAGAACCACACCTAGAACTTGACTTGGTTCTGGAACTGGAAAATTTTGAAAATAAAAACGTTTGGGGGCGGGGGTGCTAACTGGAGGTTAACCAGCAGTTAAATAACCAGTTCTGGACCAGTTTTCCCGGAACAACCAGGTCTGATTTCTGGAACTGGAACTGGAACTGGAACAGAATTTGTTTTCAACAACCGGATCCAGAACCACAGCCGAAGTTCCAATTTGTTTTTGTTTGGAACCAAACCGGACCCGTTCTAATCTAATCTTCTTTTCTTCAAAGAACCGGAACCGGAACCGGAACCGGAGGGTTCCATTTTGTTTGGAACCAGAACCATTCTGGAAAAGGCGGAAGAAGAAGAAGAAGAAGGGAATTTTGGAGTTAAAATAGAGCGGAACAGTAGTCTTATCGTCTTGCAATTTGTGCATTTTGTGAGACATTTTGGTGCACTCTTTTGTTTTTGGTTTTGTTTTGTGTTTTTGTTTTCCTTCTTACTGTAGAGTTTTTTTTGCTTGCTTTCTTTCTTTCTTTCTTTCTTGTGCTTCTTCTTCTTCTTCCGCTTTGCTTTCGGATGTGAATTCTTCTTCGGCGTCCAATTCTGCCAAGAGCGTAAGTACCAGGACCTGCTACTAGTAGCTGCAGTGGGGAAACAACAACAACAACAACAGGCGGCAAGAGATTTGGTGACCAAAAGAAGAAGAAGAAGAAGAAGAAGGAGGCTTGTTTTGAAACCGGATCTCTGCATTTGAGGTAAAGTGTGTGATACAGATTTTTGTGGCCTTTGTACTTGCGTTATTTGTTCTCAATTCTTTGCAATTTGCAGTCTTACATAATAGCGAGAACGAGAAAGAGAGAGAAAGATCGTCTACGCGGAATGCTCTGTCTGATATCTTCCTGATATCTTTCAATTGTTTTTAGAAGCGTGCCGAATTAAGAGCAGTACCTGAATTAAGAAGACAGCTTAGTAGAGGAGGTGAAGCTGCTGTAGAAGAAGCGTAGCCTTGAATTGAAGGAGAGGTGAGAGAGTATTGAGGTCGTGCTCTTCCGAGGGAAGTGTGTAATTGCTGCAGTTTCAATTCGTTGAAACTGAAGGGATTTTTTCAGCTAAAGCTTCTTTTTTCTCTTCCTTATTTGCGTTTTGTTTGAACTGCAGCGGAGGAAAAGACAGAGTAGCAGGAGGAGTAGAAGGTTGTTGAAGAAGGTAACTGCTGAAGGAAGAAGAAGCCGGAGGAGCGGTTTGCAGGTCCTGTGAAGGAGGAGGAAGAGGAGTTAAAGGAGGAGGCGCGGCAATGGACTACTATCCGGCACCAGGGAGGAACCATCTCTTTGTGCCCGGGCCAACCAATGTGCCGGAACCAATTCTGAGGGCTATGAACAGAAGCAACGAGGATCATCGTTCCCCTGCCTTTCCCAAGCTTTCCAAGTCGGTTATCGAGGACGTGAAGGAGATCTTCGGGACCACTGCTGCTACATCCTTCATTTTCCCCACCACAGGTCTTGTTGATTCCCTTCCCGCCTGCCCTTTCGCCAATTGCTTGTCAGAGAGGGGGGACCAATAAGCCAAAGCTTTTGTGCATCAGTCTGTGTGTCTGTCTGTAGGTTCATGGAAGAAGAAGCTATACAATCTTTGCACTGTTTTTCTCAGCTGAATCTGGATAGAAAATCATGGATTTTCTTGTCTCTGCATTAAGTATCTGGTTTGCAGGAATGATCTCTCTCTGGCTCCTGCTGACAAACAAGAGTGACAATAACTTGTGTTGTCTTGACAGTAACTTGTGTTTTGCATCTCAAGTTGTGATTTTTGAAGATCACAACTGTGGTTTTGGATTTTGTTGGTACAAAGGCACTGGAGCATGGGAGAGCGCTTTGACAAATGTGTTGTCTCCGGGAGACAAAATCATCTCGTTTTTGATTGGACAATTCAGTCTTTTATGGATTGACCAGATGAAACGGCTCAACTTTGATGTGGATGTCATCGAGAGTGAGTGGGGAGCAGGTGCTGATCTCACACTGTTGAAGAAGAAGCTGTCAGCTGATTACGCTCGCTCCATCAAGGCTGTATGCATTGTCCATAATGAGACATCCACAGGGGTCACAAATGACCTAGCTGCTGTTCGAAGAATTCTAGGTGAGCCTCAAAATGATATACCCATCATCTCTCTGTTTTTCACATTATCCTCTGATGTGACTCCTATTGCACTGAACGCATTTCTACCAAATGAAGGTCTCCTCTGCTTCTAAAATATGTCCGATTCTGTGCCTATTAAGGTACCTATTGGAACAACACTTCTGTTAAAGTAGACTGCCACTTCCTGCATCCTAGAATGTTTACTGTACAGGTTGGAGTAAAGGGGGCCATCAGCACTCTTCAGATCCAAATAGGAGTTGACTTACATAGTTTCTGACATTGGACTCCTTTGACTAGTTCACTGTCCTAGAGAATGTGCAACAAATGAAGCTGTGAACCTTGAGATTAATCAGAGGAAAGTGGAGCCATCAGTGTAATCAGAATAGTTGACTGTCTACGAGCGAACATCAAATTGATCAATTCACCTCTTGGGAACAGATACATTCCTCTCTCCCCTGAGGACTTCATGGTTGTCTGAATGTTTACTTGATGTAAGTCCACTGGGGGTTGTGATGGTGTGCAGATGGAGCGAGGCATCCAGCATTGCTGCTGGTAGATGGTGTGTCATCAATTGGTGCCCTTGATTTCCGAATGGATGAATGGAAAGTTGATGTTGCTTTGACTGGATCACAGAAAGCCCTTTCTTTGCCTACCGGCTTAGGCATTGTGTGTGCAGGCCCCAAGGCTTTGGAAGCTGCAAAGACTGCCAAGTCGTTGCGCGTGTTTTTTGACTGGGCTGATTACCTGAAGTTTTACAAGGCTGGGTCTATCTGGCCATACACACCCTCTAGCCAGATGCTCTATGGTTTGCGTGCATCTCTTGATCTGATTCTTAAGGAGGAAGGTCTGCACAATGTCATCGCAAGGCACCACCGTCTTGGAGAAGCCACTAGGTATTGTGATTCTGTTTCTTCCAATGCAACCAAGGGACATTATACACTTGTCCAGATGACACATGCAACTTGCTATGCTGAAGAATTGCAGGGAAAATATGAGGGGATTTACCTCCAAAGTTTCTTGATGCACACAATCTTAGACAGTTTCTTCTCTATCGGGTTCTGATCATACTCAACATTTTCTTTGTTTTGTACCTCAAATTACAGGAAAGCAGTGCATGCTTGGGGCCTGAAGTTATGTACACAAAAGGCAGAGTGGAATAGTGACACAGTCACGGCTGTTGTTGTGCCATCTCATATTGATAGTGGCGATGTTGTAAAGATTGCCTGGAAGAAGTACAACCTTAGTCTTGGTGTTGGTCTCAACAAGGTCGCTGGGAGGGTCTTCCGGATTGGTCATCTTGGAAATTTGAATGAGGTATACATCAACTTGTACTCCTGGCTTCCAACATTCATAAAGCAGCTTAACATGTCTCCAATGGAAGGAAGGTGAAGATGGGGCCTGCAGGGGCGCAGGGGGTTGAGGGAAAGGCATCTGTTAGTTAAGAGGTTTTCTGAGTGTGATTCTTATTAACATTCATTGTGTTGCCTTGCAGCTGCAACTGCTTGGTGCTCTTGCAGGTGTGGAGTTAGCATTGCGGGATGTTGGATACCCTGTGACTCTTGGCAGTGGTGTGGCTGCAGCCCAAGCTCATCTGCAGAAAGCCACTCCCCTCATCACATCAAGAATTTGAACATCTTGTGATGGTCACATCAACAAACAAAACGCAGACAATAAATGGCAAGTTGGCAGCAGCAACAGAGTGGGAGTAATGCTGCATTAGTTGGATGAGTTGCCCCATGGGGCAGGCAATTGGGGAAAAGAATATGGTGTACTATGATTTTCTCTCCATCACTTAACTCCCTGCAAATTGCTGAGGAGCAGTTCAAGAATTCTCCCACTTTGCATAACAGTGGTGATCCTCGTAACCTTGTGTACTGTTCACCCATGGACAGACCTGTATAAAGTTTGGATTTGGTTCAAGCATGGCTGCTGCAAGGGCTTACTACTACTACTACTCATGGGATTCTCCACATGCAAAAGAGGCCTTCTCTCTCCCATTTTATTGCCTTCCATTGCAACTCGAAACCCTCAATCTGGAGAACAGTTGCAAATGCTTTTAAAAAATGAAATAAAAGTACACATCCATTACAAGCCTGTCTAGAGACAAAAACTTTAAAAAGTAAAAAAATAAACTTCACTTGAGGAGGTTTTCCTTTGCAAAACTAATCTTCACAATTAGCTTCCATTGGCATGCTAATTACAAGACTAAAAGATTTGAAAAAAACCCCCACCTGCAAAGAGATAGTATTATATAAGCTGACAGAGCTCCCACATTGTTGGATATTGCATTCAGTAAATACAACTGAGTTCAATTCTTATATCTTTGCCAAAGACAAATTCTCTTCAAAAACTAGTTGGCAGTAAATAATTTTCAAGACAAAACTATTCTAATTATTCTAGTTCTCTGCTTGGGAGCTGTTCAAGAGAGGGCAGCAAGTAATTATGTGTTAGAAAAACTCTCCGCCCATGCAAGTCATAAGTGGAGAGGTGTCTTTGCTGAATTGCCTGATTATGGATGCCAAAAACACTTATCAACAATATTTTTCTTGAGCTGATATATACAAATGAAAAACTGATACAAAATATAGAAATGAAGTACAATATTTTGCTACAAATGGCATGGAGAGGAAAATGAATGTTCATTTGTTTGGAATTCTTTGTCTCCAAAAATGTTATTCACAAAGCACTTTTTGAACTCAAATTGAACACCATAGTCCCCTGCTCTCCGAGCAAATGTAGAACAAAATTTTGGTTTTGTGAAACTTCTGGTTGGCAAGATCTATAGGGCCCTCTTTACTCTTGAGCTCCTCACAAGGTGTTAAAATACATTCAGCTTATCTTTTTGGCATAAGCTTGAACTGCCTTGGATTAAAGTGCACAGTATGCCCTGATGAGGTTATCTCACACATCAGCAAACAGCTGATGGAAGCAAAAGCATCATGAGAGCCAAATCCAGAGTCTGCCCAGTACAACCTCATGAAAGGTCACAGCATCCAAGCTCTGTGGAATCTGAACAGTTTTGCTGGGGTCCATATCCTTGTTCAACATTCTGATCACTTGCAGATCCCTTTCCCAACATAACTGCCTTCTGGAAATTCTTCGATGCAACAGAAGATTAGGGCCTTTGGCACTGCACATCGGTCTTGGCAAGAGGCAAACCCAGATTGGAGAGCTGGTGTGGATATATTGAGGTTCACAATGCTTTCCTGTTGGCTGCCTGAAACAAACAAAAGGAGAAGGTGTGTGTATGTACTGGTTTAGTAGGAATCATAGTCCACCAGTGTGCAAAACTGAAGTATACCTACAAGGATAATTTCCAGTCATACCTGGGTTCTCATAAGATTCAATCAACTACTTGCACTCAATGGTGCTGAATCACCAGGAGCATGTTTATTCACAATCTCAGACAACAAGTGGGAAGTTTTGTCTCCATGTCTGTGGAGTCAAATGTGTCCCTAGCAGGAGGAAAAGTCTGTGGCTCGACCCCTTAGTGAAAAATGCTGCATACAACCTTGGGTTTGTTGCAAACCCCATGTGAGTACCATTAGATTACCTGATCTCACAGAAATCAAAATGGGTTTTACCTGAACTTTGATAGAAAGAGTCAGATAATGTCCTACCTTATGATCTCAAGGGACATTTTGTGTTAGAGTCGTCGAGAGTACCCAGAGCCTTTACACGTCTTGCATAGAATCAATCCTACACACAAACCAAAACTCTTTCAATAAGGTCTGTTGTGCTCTCTACATAACCCATCCTTCAACTTACAAATCAGATTTTGGAAGAAAAAAATTTGGCAAAGAGATAGACAATTGTCCTAACCTGCACCTTTACAGACCCGACAATCGCCCAACCCATTCTCAGTCTTCATTTTCCCATCAGTGCAAAATACACACTTCGTTCCACCTATTCCATAGCGTGAAAAATAAATCAATCAAAAATATGGAAAGAAAAAAAAAACCTTCAAAAGAAAAGCATGAGTTTGAGTGAATGGAAAAAACATAAGTTAGACAAAGGGAAAAATCCAGCCAGTGATAAAGGTTTTCTTTTGCCCCTCACCATTGCCACCACATTTGACACATGAAACAGGTTCACCCTGCATAGACAAAAAGAAAAATTGGAGCTCAGAATTCAAATCTCTGGCAGGGAAAACATGACAAAACACTGGAATATACATTATTCTTTGCGGGTTTCTTTCTTGGTCAGTGAACACAGATTGGCATAGGAAAGACCAGGTTTGTACATAAATACATTTCTTGCTGGTGTAATCCATTTCAGATTTATTTATTTATTTATTCATGTTGCCTTCTAGATTCGTGGCTAATCAAAATATGGGATTTTTTTTTCCTTTTTTCAAATATCAGAAACTGATTTGCAAGAATTGGAAACAAAAAACGGAAATTGACCTAAAACAACAAAACAAGAGAAAAACGTTTCCACTTTACCTTGAGTCCAAAATAAAGAGAAGCAGAAGTGGCAGCCAACACACTTGCACTGATAATAAGCGTTTGGACATTGGCAGGATCCATATCTGCCAAAAAAATCACCAGTGCAGCAGCAGCAGCAGGCTCCAGCATTACAACCTCACCTACTACTACACTACTCACCCTACTACTTCGCGACAAAAACAACGCACTTCTCCTCCTCTTGCCTCCTCTAATAAGCCTACCAATCCAGCCACAAGACTGCGAGAATCTTCGACAACGAGGCCGCCAATAACAAGAAGAAGAAGAAGGAAAAGAACTAGAACTAGAACTAGAACTAGAACTAGAACAAGAACAGGAAGAAGGAAGAGATTGTTGAAGAAGGAAATCGGATTGTGGAGATGGCAATTCACAGGTAGTTGGCGAGGAGAGAGTTAGAGAAAAACAAGTGCAAGAGGGGGAACTTCTGGGAGAAGAGGAGGAGGAGAGAGACAAAGGGATGGAAGAAGAAGGGAAGAGTTGGGAGGCGGTGGCCATAGCCATGAGTGCGTTTGTGTAGTCTGTGTTTGCGGGCGTTGGGGGAAAACAACAACAAGAAAAACTGTGGTTTTGTTTGCACGAAGTTATTAGTCAGTCAGTCTCCTCCTCCGCTCCCTTTCTATCTCCTCTTCAGCGCTTCAATTGGAGTCTACTAGCTAGTCAGTGATTTTTTTAGGGTTTTTTAAGGTTTTTTTAGGTTTTTTTTTTTTTTGGTGGGTAGCCAAAGTGGCTATCATCCATACAAAGAGGTTAAAAAAGTGGCGATCATTTGTAGAAGGATGTTTAAAAAGTGGATATCATCCATACAAAGAGGTTAAAAAAGTGGTGATCATTCATAGAAAGATGTTTTAAAAGTGGCTATCATCCATACAAAGAGGTTAAAAAAGTGGCGATCATTCATAGAAAGATGTTTAAAAAGTGGCTATCATCCATACAAAGAGGTTTAAAAAGTGGTGATCATCCATAGAAAGATGTTAAAAAAAAGTGGCTATCATCCATACAAAGAGGTTAAAAAAGTGGTGATCATTCATAGAAAGATGTTTAAAAAGTGGCTATCATCCATACAAAGAGGTTAGAAAAGTGGTGATCATTCATAGAAAGATGTTTAAAAAGTGGCTATCATCCATACAAAGAGGTTTTAAAAGTGGTGATCATCCATAGAAAGATGTTTAAAAAGTGGCTATCATCCATACAAAGAGGTTAAAAAAGTGGCGATCATTCATAGAAACATGTTTAAAAAGTGGCTATCATCCATACAAAGAGGTTAAAAAGTGGCGATCATTCATAGAAACATGTTTAAAAAGTGGCTATCATCCATACAAAGAGGTTAGAAAAGTGGTGATCATTCATAGAAAGATGTTTAAAAAGTGGCTATCATCCATACAAAAAGAGGTGAAAAAGTGATGATCATTCATAGAAGGATGTAAAAGAAGTGGCTATCATCCATACAAAGAGGTTTAAAAAAGTGACAATCATTTGTAGAAAGATGTAAAAAAGTGGCTATCATCCATACAAAGAGGTTTAAAAAGTGGTGATCAGTCATAGAAAGATGTTAAAAAAAAGTGGCTATCATCCATACAAAGATGTTAAGAAAGTGACTATCATCCCTACAAAGATGTTTAAAAAGTGGTTATCATCCATACAAGGATGTTAAGAAAGTGATTATCATCCAAACAAAGATGTTTAAAAAGTGGTTATCATCCACACACAAAGAGGTTAAAAAGTGGCTATCATCCATACCAAGATGTTAAAAAAGTGGTTGTCATCCATACAAAGATGTTAAAAAAGTGGCTATCATCCTGTGGTGATCATCCCTAGGAAGGTTTAGCCAAATGTGGCTACAAACCAAATATGAAGTACAATTTTTTTTTCAGTAATCATCCTTCTATATTTTTGGCTACACACTGACAATTCAAGTATAGAATTCTAGTGATTTTCACTAATTTTTTTCCCCTCACCTCTAGTACTTGAAAACCTCCAAAATCATTTAATTTTTGAAATTTTGAATTTTGAAATTCGCTTTTTCGCGAAATTTCGCCAATTTAAAAAAAAAGTGGCTACTAGGTAGTCTTTGTCCAATTTTGGGTTCTGGGTCAGTTCCCAGATTGGATTGTCTGTCTGGATCCTTGGGTTGGGTTTAGGGTTTAGGGTTCAGGTTTAGTGTAAACCCTAAACCCAACATACCTCAAGCCATCATATAATGGCCCCCTTGTTTTGAAGAGTGAAGGGCAAAGCAGGTGTACATTTGTGGAATGATTTTTCACCTTGTGTAATCCCAAACTCAATGAAAATTATGTGAAGAGTTTTTTTTTTAAAAAATTTAATCATTTAAAACACAATACACTATTATATAAGGGGAATAATCTCATCATTAATTATTATCATATATGTTTTTTTAATAAAAAAATTTAGGAAAATTTTGCATGAGTGTGTAGATCTTTCAAATGAATTCAAAAAGAAGAAAAGGAATAATTTAGTTTACTTTTTTTTAACATGATTGAATGTACTTCACCCTTTTGAAAGGCTATTTGCTTCCTTTTGGGATAGTCATTTTTACAAAATGAGAAAAGAAGCAAAATTTCCCCAAGGTTTCGCCATCGAAATACATACCATAAGTTGACCTAATTGCCCATAGAATTTTTAAAAAAAAAGGGTTAACATAGCCAAGTGCTAAAATTCATCTCAAGACACACAACCACTTGCAATTTGGACCTGAATTCCACTGAATTCCAATGACTTGAACACTAATATTATTGTATTTTGAGAAATATTGATTTTTTAAAAAATAGTATTTTTGAAAGAAAAAAAAATTGTGAAGGAAAAAAGAGAATCTTTTAGTATAATTAGGGAAACATTCTATTTTCAACATGGAATCTTCAAATTTATTTATTTATTTATTTATTTGACAGACATGTGTTGAAGCTACCTACCCATATTTGACTTGTTTCTAAATGGGTCATATTTAAAATCTACATTGATGCACAAACACTAGAATTCCTTCGCAAATGTTCCTTTGCACATGGCCTTTTGACCAATGCACACATTATACAATAATCCTTAGGGTACATAAGTCATACACCTAGTCCTCATTTATAAACAGCATGTAATTGACTTCTTGGGTATTTGTGGACAAACACATACAACTTGTGGCTTGGCCAAGTCTCTGTGTTCTTACTCTTCAATGTTCATAGTACATACGTGCAAGATGAGCATCATCATACCTACACATGTATATATATATACACTTGAAACCTAAGCAATCAAAACACACGAGATTGTGTTTTCCTTGAGCTAGGTATCTCTTTCTACTCTCAACCCAGCTAAAAGCGGTGTGACAGTTTTGGTGAGCTTCAGCTATCCTCCCCCCACCTGGATTCTTGAAAAATCTGTGGCACCAAAATATGGGTTGTATTATCTATCCTACACTTTGCGTAATGGAACTCACACTAACAATTGCCCATATATGTATGTGGTGATTGCACTTGAGGCTGATGTCAATCCAGTTGGAAGGGATTGAAGTGTTCTTTGTTGTTGTTGTTGTTGTCGGGTGGGCATTTTTGTACTAGAAATGCATTATGTGTTTTGGGACCCAATAATTTTCTCACAACTCGTCATGCACATAGATTTTGTAACTGCTGTGATTTGGATTGACTGCAAGCAAAATTCAGTCGTGGTCAAATTTGAAGGCAACTAGGGGAGCGTTGGAATGCATACTCATAGGGAATTACAGTGATGAACATTGCATGGGTGCAAAACCCAGCTGAAATTTGGAGCGGTCGTAGACCATGTGGAAATTCTGCTGCTGGAAGTTTCCAATGATGGATAGAGTTGAAGCAGGACAGCCAAGAATTGCAAGGCAGATGATCTCCTCATCTGGGTCAGGCTGGATAAACACATTCGTCACAGGAAGTTGCCATACAGCACCATTGCCAAACACAATGGCAAAATCAGGTAATGAAGGGTTAGGGTTGCCTGAAGTATTGTAGCAAAGATCGAGTGGGTCCATGGGAGTAGTTGCTTCAGGAAGTGAGATTTTGGATCTGAATGCCATGCGGGTTGCTTGGTAAGCTGGCTCTGTGAAGTAAGTGAGAGTTGTGCCTGAATCGATAATGGTGCCACCACCTCCTCCTCCTTCACTGTCAATTGCCCATGCACTGCTCGGAATTGACACCAACTCTCCCCCAACAACAATTGTGGAAACATTGACATAATAGAAAGTGTCTACAAATGGATTCTTCACAAAAGGGGTGAACTGCAAGTCAGGCACAGTAGAGAGAACTGTATCCTCCCCAAACATCAAAGTGCTGGTTACTGACAGAGGATTGTCACGGTCAACTAGACAGTAGGAGAAAACATTCCCGTATACAGATGCTACTTGAGATGCAAACGAGATTTCTCCCTGGCCAAGGCCAAGCAATCCACCGGCTCCTTGGAACAAACCCTCATTATTATGGCCACAACCAAACATGACATTCTCAATCTGAAGTGCATGTCCATCAGAAACATTTACAGTGAAGGTTTCGGATGCAAAATCGCCTGTAGTGTTGGAGTGGTCACCATACCAGTAGAAGTAATCACAGTGACCTCCTCCTGTTTGATGATGATTGTCATCATCTTCAGCACTTCTTGCACCACATTTGGAGCTGTTGTAGAAAGGATTCACCAGCAAGCAGTGATGTGATTCACATGGCACATGTTTGTAGGATTCAGATGCTTGAGGCTCAAACAGAGGAGCTTCTTGAGAGTAGCAATGCTTGCAAGGGTTGCATTGAATCCATGTTAGGTCACTGCCTGTATCAATGACAACAGGGATATGGTGCGGTGGTGTGCCAACATAAATGTCCATGAAATACTCTCCAGATCCTACTGTGGCTCCTGATTCCACTGTGGCCTCAAACTCCAAGAGTGCAACCGGTGTGGAGATGTCCTTCTCCTCTGCTAGGCCCTGCTGCTGCTGCTCCTTGGTCTTGTTCTCTTGTGGAGTTGCAGTCACTGCTGAGGTCATAACCTGAAGAGATGCAGCAGCTGATGATGGGTTGTTGTCTCCTATGATCCTCTTCCCAAACCCTTTGGTTCTAGCAATGTCTCTCTGCAGAGATTGGAAGAGAGAATCTCTAGAATTTGCAGGTTTCTGCGATGGATGAGCTGCTCGGTGCTTGAGGTTGAGTTTCAATCCTGCTCCTCCCACTACTACTGGTACTTCCTTCTGATCACCACCACCACCACCACCACCCAACAAGTTCTTCTTCTTCTTGCTCGTCATTTCCTTCTTCTCCTCTTCTTCTTGGTGTCCATGGGTGGAGGAAGAGGAAAAAGAAGGCGGCATATCACACCACACATGCGCCGGATCTTGATCTTCATCACAGGGAGGCAATCTCCTGGGTCCATTACAAACCCCAAACCCGGTTGCCACTCTCCCTGGTACCTTAATTCCAGGAACAAGCTCCTCATCATCATCACCAGCACCATCTGCTAGATAAACTAAAATAAAAAACAACACGGCAGCTATGGAGGTTGTGACTACTATCCATGGTAGCAATCTCCCCATATGTATGTATATGGATGTAAGTCTTCCTTGCAAAATCCAAATCCCCCCTCAAAAGAGAAAAATGCTTTCCAAAAAAACAAAAGACACAGACACACAGACACCACCACCACCACCACACACACACACACACAACCTGAAAGAAAACAAACAGTCTCCAATAATTGAATTACAGCCAAGTCTTCTTCTTCTTCTTCAAAGCTGAAGTTGTGCTTGCAAAATTCAGCTGAACATAATTCTCTCTCTCTCTCTCTTTTCAGCAGCTGCAAAATTTCAAATGAAGATGAAGAAATTGGATTTGCAAAATGAGGAGAGAAGAGAAGAGGAGAGGAGAGGAGAGGTGTGTGAAGTCTAGTCCAGCACAAGAGGGACCAGAAATCCATACCAGAAAAAAAACACGGGATGAGAAAGTAAGAAAGAAAACAAACAAACAAACAAAAAGAGGTACGAAAAAAGGGAGGACTTTAAAACACTGGATGAGTCTTTTCAACCCCTCTTTGGAAAAAGAAAAGCTAGCTGCCCAATGGAAACCCAAACCAAAACTGCTGCTTCTTCCAAGTAGGTACCTAGTACCTACCTACTCCGGAGGGAGGAGTCTGGAGTCTGGAATTTGGACTGGAGTTTGATCAAGACTTCTGTTTGAAATGCAAAGTCAAACACGCGTACTCTCTCAACTGTCTGTCTCCCTGTCAGAATCAGAAAAAGTGGGTTTTTTTTTTTTTTTTTTTTTGGTGGGGGGTTTTGGCCTTTTTTTTAAAAAAATAAAAAAAAAAATGTTTTTTTAACCCCCCCCCCCCCCCCCCCCCCTT
>Ga0116231_10006062_pt1 | contig 23383 bp, 17 predicted proteins | sample S1TSphgellanicum_2_FD_89695 | JGI IMG/M metagenome (GOLD analysis project Ga0116231, IMG submission 89695) | Host-associated microbial communities from peat moss isolated from Minnesota, USA - S1T2_Fd - Sphagnum magellanicum MG | ecosystem: Host-associated > Plants > Peat moss > Unclassified...
GACGCGTGAAACCGCACGCAATCGCGGTCTGTGGGAAGCGTTGGTGCCTGCGTTGGGCACGGGCAACTTGAAGCAGGTGATTGCGCTCACGCAGAATTCAACCGCGTCGATCGCGACGATTCTGCACTACGGCGTGGCGCGAATCGGCACCGCGCGCCGTCGCGACGACATCGAGAAGGCCATGGACGAGAGCCTGCTCGAGGTCATCCCACGCATCGAGAAACGCACACATTATCTATCGTCGTTGGCGAACATCGGCCTGTTGATCGGCTTGCTCGGAACCATCACCGGTCTGATCGGTGCGTTCAGCGCCGTGGCAACGGCCAACCCTGCGGACAAGGCCACTCTGCTCTCTGCCTCGATTTCCGTGGCCATGAACAACACGGCCTCCGGCTTAGGGGTCGCGATAACTTTGCTGTTGGCGCACATGTTCCTCGAGTCGAAGAGCACGGCCCTTATCGACAGTCTGGAGATCGCCTCAATCAAGTTCTTGAACTCGTTTGCGGAACGCGGCGCAGAAAGCGCCGCGGCCGCGGCATCGGCCGTAGGCTCGAGCGTGCGGGCCCCGTCCGCAGCCTCGGCGGCCGCCACCGCGGCGCGCGGCACCATCTAGGCGATCGGCCGCGAGCGGGGAGCCACGCATGAAGTCAAAGTCTGCGCGCCTGGTTCGACGCAATCACGCCCGCTACCATCACGGGCGCGACGATCTGAACATCGTGCCGATGATCGACATGATGGTGATCCTGGTGTTCTTCTTGATCTTTACCGCGGTGTTTTCCAAGACGAACATCGTGCAGTTGAATCTGCCGACCAGCAGCAGCGCTCCCGTGGATTTACCGAAGGATTTGAAGCTCGAGGTCATCATCCGGCCCGGCGATCTGGTGGTCAACGACCGCAACTCAGGTCCTCTCAAGACGATCACCAACACGGCAGCGGGCTACGACCTCGACCAACTTTCGGAATTCATGCGTCAGGTGAAGTCGCAATATCCGCAGATGACCGATGCAACCATTCTGTCGGGGCCTGAAGTCCCCTACGACACGCTCGTGCAAGTCATGGACACGGTGCGCGTGTATCAGCTCCCCGTGGCGCCGTTCTCGAAAGCCGAGCTGTTCCCGGACATTGCGATCGGGGATGCGCCCACATGAGGCCGTATCGAATCAAACGACATCGCAAGCGCCGCCATGGCGGAAGCCATTTTGCACTGGTGCCGTTCATCGACATCATGACGATTCTGGTTGTGTTCCTGTTGGTGCATACGGCCGATGTGGACATCCTGCCGAATACCAAGAACATCGCCATTCCTCAATCCCTATCGGACCGCAAGCCCGATGCGGCGGTCGTCATCATGCTGACCAAGGATTCGGTGTACGTCGATGGTCAGCGGGTTGGCGCCTTGAGCGACGTGATGGCGGATCCGGGACCCTACTATGCGCCGCTAAAGGACGCGTTGGTGGCGGAAAACGCGCGCAGCCCGCACCCCCAAGACACCGACACCTCCAAGCGCGAAGTCACCATCATGGGCGACAAGGGCACACCGTACAGCGTCTTGAAGAAAATCATGTTGACCTGCAGCGAAGCTGAATACGGCAAGGTGTCCCTCGCCGTGGCCGAACGCGAACGGGCTGCGAGCTGACATGACGTCCGCCATCCCCACGAGTCAAGACGCCGCTGGCTCACGGCAATTCTATCGGCGCTACGATCTGCCATGGTCCCCATCCGGGGAGATGGAGCGTCGCTTTCGCCTGATCCTGCGCTGCTTGATTGCGATCTTCGTCCTGTGTGCCGTCATTCTGTTCTTTCTCCCCCGTCAGGAACGGGCCGTGAACACCGCGTCGGAGCCCGAACATGTCGTGCAACTCGTCATGGAACCGCCGCCTCCGCCTCCGCCGCCACCGCCGCCGAAACCGGAAAAGAGCGTCGCGAAGTTGCCTATAGCCAAGGTGCCCACCCCGCCGGTGCCGGTGGACCCGCGCGTCAAAGCGTCGCAGAGCGGACTGCTCGCGAACATGGACGATCTGGCGGCGCTGCGCAACGTCGATCTGGATAAATTCGCCAAAAATCAACCCAATACGACCGACCCTGGCGATGTCAGCCAGGTGACCCGCAATGTCATCGCCGCCAAGGCGGGAGGCACCAGCGGCGGCATCAGCGCCCCGAGCAGCAGCGGGCTGGCATCAGGCTCCGGCTCCTTGAAGGGCATCTACACCACGCAGGTGAAAGATCCGAGCTTAGGCGTCGGGCAGCCGGCCACGCGCGCCGGCGGCAGCGGCAAGGCCTCGCGCAGCGCCGATGAAATAGCGCTGGTGTTCACCCGCAACAAGGGCGCCATCGACATGATGTACGCGCGCGCCACGCGGGACAATCCAGGCTTGCAGGGCAAGGTCGTCATCGAGCTAACCATTGCGCCTTCCGGCGACGTTACCGCCGCGCGCATCGTCTCCTCGGAGCTCAATGATCCGGATTTCGAGAGCAAGTTGAGGGCACGAATCATGTTGTTCAAGTTCGAGCCGAAGGATGTGGCGACTCTCACTGCCACCAAACCAATCGATTTTTTCCCTGCCGGATGAACATTCAATCAGAAGTCGACTACTTCGCGGATCTATGCCCGGTCGACAAGGCCAGGTTCGTGTCGCGCCTGATCTGTGAGATCGCGCAGGAGGCAAAGATCGTGGGAGGCGGCGACGGCAGCTTGGATCTGGCGCGATATCGATTCTCCAACGAGATGGCGCAGCGCCTGGCACGCTTTGTCTATCAGCTCTTGAGCGAAGATCCCGCGCGTCCGCAGGACGATGTTCTCATTCGAATGCTGCTGGGCGCGCGCGCCGACAAGAATGCCGAGCGCATCGTGCACAATGCATATCGCCGCGTGTTGGGGGGATTCGAGAGCTACGACACCACGGTGCTGCTGAACGTGCCCTGACCGGCGCCCGTGTGCACGGCGAGCCTCGTAATATGTATCGTCAGAGCATTCAATTTCAGGTCAAGGAAGAGGCGCTGCGCGAGGATGTGCATGCGCTAGGCAAACTGATCGGGGAGACGCTGCGCGACCAGCAAGGCGATGACTACGTCCAGATGGTCGAGGCCGACCGGCTCGCGGCGATCCGCCGCCGCGAGAACGACGGCGCGAGCACGGCCGAATTGCAGACGCTCACGCAGGGCAGGTCGCCGTCTCTCGCCACCGACCTGACGCGAGCGTTTTCCCTCTGGTTCACGACCGTCAACACCGCGGAAAAAGCACATCGCATTCGCCGCCGGCGTGAGTATCTCAACGACTCGAATGCCGTGCAGCCCGGGGGAATCGCCGACTGTATCGGCCGCTTGAAGAACGAAGGCTTGACGCTCGAACAGGCGCTCGAGCTGATCGCAAACATGAACATCGAACCGGTCTTCACGTCACATCCCACCGAATCGACTCGCCGTACCATTTTACGAAAGCAGCAGCAGATCGCGCATGACCTGCTGGAGCGCCACGATCTGGCGTCGACCCGCACGGAACTGCAGACGCTGTGGGCGCGCGTGCGCTTGGAGATCACCAGCATCTGGCAGACCGAGGAGCATCCCCGCGAGCACCTCACGGTTGCCGACGAGCGCGAGCACGTGCTGTTCTATTTGATCGATATTCTGTACCGCGTCGTGCCGCTCTTCTATGAAGAATTGGAGGCGGCGCTCGCGGCGGCCTACTCGGTTCCCGTCGAACAACTGGACGTGCCCAATATCCTGCGCTTCGGCTCCTGGGTGGGGGGTGACATGGACGGCAACGACGATGTACACGGCAAGACCATTCGCGAGACATTGCACCGGCACCGGCAGGTGATCGTGTCGAGCTACTTCACCGAATGCGGGCAGCTGGCCGAATCGTTGAGCCAGAGCGCGAGCCGCGTGGCCATCAGCAGCGCACTGGCTGCGCGCATCGACGCGTATGGTGCAGTGCTGCCGGTCGCTCAGACACTGGTCCCGGCGCGCCACGACCGCATGCCGTATCGAGTCTTCTTCGGCCAGGTGGGCGAGCGGCTCAAGGCCACGTACGAGGGGCGGCCCAACGCCTATCAAGATCCCGATGAATTGCTCTCCGACATCGGCCTCGCCGCCGGCAGCTTGCTCGACAATCGCGGCCGGCATGCCGGGTATTTCTTGGTGCGGCGATTGCTGCGCCGGGTCCGTACCTTCGGCTTTCATCTGGCGACGCTAAACATCGTGCAGCACGCGCACGTGCACAACGAGGTGATCGCGCAGGGTCTGGGAGTCGATGGTTGGCCGCAGCTCAAGGCGAACGAACGCCTGGAGCAACTGCGGGATCTGCTGGCGCGCGACCAGGGACCTACGCATCCCTTCGATGCGGCCGGTCGGCGCTGCTTGTGGGTCTTCGAGGCGATAGCACAGACTCGCCACAAATACGGCAGGCAGGCCATCGGCGAGTACATCGCCAGCGGTGCGCAAGGGCCGCAGGATGTCCTGGCGGTGTTGCTGCTGGCTCGCTGGGCGGACATCACCGACAAACGCAGCGGCCAAAGTCCGCTGGACGTGGCGCCGATGCTCGAGTCGATAGGCTCCTTGGAGACGGCCGGCGAACTGCTTCGCGGTCTGTACGGCGAGGCGGCTTACCGCAGCCATCTCGAGTCGCGCGGCAACCGTCAGTCCGTCGTCATCGGCTATTCGGATACCAACAAGCAGGGCGGTATCGCAGCGTCGCGGTGGGCGTTGCAGGTGGCGCAGACTCAGATGCTCGAGGCGGCGCGCGACACGGGCATCAAGGTGACTATCATTCACGGCCGCGGCGGCACGCCGGCGCGCGGCGGCGGACGAACCGAGCACATCGTGGAATCCGTGCCGAGCGGTGCCATGCGCGGCGTGTTGAGGCTGACCGAGCAGGGCGAGGTCGTCAATCAAAATTACGGGTTGCGGCCGATCGCCATGCGTACGCTCGAGCGCACCTTTGCCTCGGTGGCGCTGGCGACCGCGCAGGGCGGCAGCAACGCCCCGCCCGCCACGGAATTCTCCTCCGCAATGCATGTGCTGGCGGCGCGCAGCTTCGAGGCTTATCGGCGATTGGTGTTCGCAGACCCGGACTTTTTCCGCTATTTCTCCGCCGCCACGCCTCTGGATGTCATCGAGCGCATGCACATCGCGGCGCGCCCTGCGGCGCGCGAGCACGGTACGCCAATTGAAGCGCTGCGCCCCATACCGTGGGTCTTCGCCTGGACGCAAAGCCGCCACATGCTGCCGGGCTGGTATGGATTCGGCAGCGGCCTTGCGCCCGCTCTCGAGGAGTTCGGCGATGAGGTTTTCACGAGAATGCTGCAGCAGTGGCCATTTTTCGGGCACTTGCTGGACGACGTCGAGGCAATGCTGGCGCGCACCGACCTGGATATCGCGCGTCATTACGATGAGCTCGCGGAGGACGGGCTGCGCAGGTTCGCCGCGCCGATTCGCGAGGAGTACCTGAAGACCGTCTCGCTGGTACAGCGGCTGCGCGGCAGCAAACAGTTGCTGGACAGCGATCCGACGTTGCAGCGCTCGATCTTGTTGCGCAACCCCTACGTCGATCCCATGCACCTCATGCAGGTCGATTTGCTTAAACGCTGGCGCGCGACGGGGCGCCGCGACGCGGAGTTGTTCGGTGCACTGCGCGCGACGATCAGCGGGATCGCGCAGGGGTTGCAGGCCACCGGGTAGGGGCGATGGTCAGCACTCCGGCACGTTGACGGCGAGACCCCCCTGCGAGGTCTCCTTGTATATCGTCGACATGTCGAGCCCGGTCTGGCGCATGGTCGCAATCACTTGATCGAGCGATACCTTGTGCGAGCCGTCGCCACGCAATGCCAGACGGGCGGCGTTTATCGCCTTCACCGCACCCATGGCGTTGCGTTCAATGCAGGGAATTTGCACCAGACCGGCAACCGGGTCGCAGGTCAATCCCAGGTTGTGTTCCATGCCGATCTCCGCGGCATTTTCGATCTGCTCGTTGCTGCCGTTGAGCGCGGACACCATGCCGGCGGCAGCCATCGAGCAGGCAACGCCGACCTCTCCTTGACAGCCCATTTCAGCGCCCGAAATGGAGGCATTTTGCTTGTATAGCATGCCCATCGCGCCGGCTGTGAGAAGGAATCGGATGACCCCGGCATCGTCCGCGCCCGGCTCGAAGCGCCGATAATAGTGCAGAACGGCAGGCACGATACCGGCTGCGCCGTTGGTCGGCGCGGTGACGACCTGTCCGCCGGCAGCGTTCTCCTCATTTGCCGCCAAAGCATACGCATTCACCCAATCGAGAGCGTGCATCGGGCTATGAGGATCGCCGCTCATGAGCTGCCGGTAGAGTTTCGGGGCGCGGCGGCGTACACCGAGCACGCCGGGCAACAAGCCCTGCGCCTCAAAACCACGCCGCACACAATCCTGCATGACCTTCCAGATGCGCAGGAGCCCGGCGCGCACGTCGGCCTCGGAGCGCCAGGTGCGTTCGCGCGCCATCATCAATTCGTGTATCTCCAGTCCCCGCGCCCTGCCGTGCTCGAGCAGGCGCGCGCCCGAATCGAACGGAAAAGGAGGTTCGACCGGCAACGATGCCGGCGCCACTTCAGCGCCGGCCTGAACGATGAAGCCGCCGCCGACACTGTAGTACTCCTCGCGCGCCAGCACGTGCAGTGCGGCGTCTTGTGCCGTGAAGCGCATGCCGTTGCTGTGGCCCGGCAGCACCTGGTCGGTGTGGAACAGGAGATTCAGGGGCTCGTCGAATGCGATTTCATGCAGACCCAACAAATTGATCCGCTTCCCGGTGCGGATGCGCTGCATCGTCGGTTCCACGGCCGCCGAATCGATGGTCTCAGGGTCCATGCCCTCCAGGCCCAGCAAGATTGCGCGGTCGGTGCAGTGGCCTCGGCCGGTCAAGGCCAGAGAACCATAAAGTTGCGCCGAGACATGCGCGGTTTTGCTCAGCAGTTCGCGCGAGGCCAACATCTGTACGAAGCTCCTGGCGGCGTTCATCGGTCCCATGGTGTGAGAACTCGACGGGCCGATGCCGATTTTGAAGATGTCGAAAACACTCAAGCTCATCAGATGTTCGGCACGGAAATCCCAGCCTTCAGGCTCGGAAGGAAGTGCCGCTCCTTGCGTTCGTTGTGTGTGTCCGGCGGATCATACGGCATGCGCTCGAGAGCCAGTGTCGGGAGTGATAGGATCCGCTCACAAAAATCCATTGCATTGGGCTTGCGGGGGTTCTCCATGATGCGTTTCACTTCCATCCTCGTCTCATCCTTGTTTTTCGGCCTGGCATTGACGGGCGCCGCAGGCGCGGCGTCGGTCCCCGCCTTTGTTGCGGCGGCGGTGGCCGACGGCAATAGGCCCGATGCGGACAAGCAACGTGATGCCGAGCGCAAGCCTGCGCAAACCCTGGCATTCGCCGGTATCAGGCGCGGCGACACCATCGCGGAACTCTTGCCCGGAGGGGGCTATTTCACGCGTATCCTCGCCAAGGCCGTCGGGCCCAAGGGCAAGATCTTTGCCGTGGTCCCGCCACAGCCGCCGAACTCGCCGCCGGACAGGCCGGACCCGGCGGCCCGCCTCAAGGGTCTGACGGACGATCCCAGCTACGCCAATGTCACGGTGCTGCAACAACCGTTGGCGACGTTGAGCCTACCTACACCGGTCGATGTGGTATTCACCGCACAGAATTACCACGACTTGCACAATGTCCCCAGCCTCGACATTGCCGCCTTCGACAAATTGGTATTCGACGCTTTGAAGCCCGGCGGCCTCTATCTGGTGGTGGATCACTCGGCAGAGGCGGGTTCGGGGGCGCGTGATACCTCGACCCTGCATCGCATCGACGAGGCCACCGTCAAGAAGGAGGTCGAGGCGGCCGGGTTCCAGTTGGCGGGCAGCAGCGACATTCTGGCGAGTGCCGCCGATCCTCGCACCGCGAAGGTTTTCGACGCGTCCGTTCGTGGGAAAACCGACCAATTCATCCTGAAGTTCCGCAAGCCCAAGCGTTGAGGTTGAAGAACTCTGGGGCCGTTTCGCTGTCAACGTAGGGTGTTGCCTTGCGTTGATTTAAAGCATGGACCTGAGGATCGAGAGATGAAATTACCGAATTTTGTGAGCGGGACACTGGTCGCCGCGCGACTTTCGCTGGGTCTCGGGGCATTTGCCTTGTTGTCTGCGTGCGTGACCGAAGCGCCTCGCACCGTGCGCGTGGCTGCGCCGCCACCGCCGCCGCCGGCACCGGTTTATGTTTACCCTGCGCAGGGTCAGACCCCTGAGCAGACCGACCGCGATAAGTACGAGTGCCATATCTGGGCGGTCCAGCAAACGGGTGTCGATCCGTCCCGCCCGGGCGCGAGCAGCTACGAGCGTGTCGTGGTACAGCCGGCGCCCGTGCCGGGCTCCGGCACGGTAGCCGGTGCAATTGGAGGCGCCATTTTGGGGTCGATCATCGCTGGACCCCGGGCAGGGGGTGCTGGCTTCCTCCTCGGGGGCGCGACCGGCGCCATCGTGGGATCGGCCGCGGAGGCGAACGCGACGGCTAACGCCAATGCTCAGGCGAACGCCGCCCAGGCGCAGGTCAATGCCGAAGCCGCACAGGGCCGGGAGCGGGCGGAATCCTATCGCCGGGCGGTCGGTGCCTGCCTGCAAGGCCGTGGCTACACCGTGAGCTAGCGTGCCGTTAGGGGCGCGTATTTCGAGATGAGCATGATCAGCGTGGTACGAAAAATAATTTACCCCCCGGCACTGGTATTGCTGGTGGGCGCGCCGTTTTGGGGCGCGGCCCAGGCGGCCGACGAGCACGATCACGCGCGTGCCCCTGAACGCGCTCCCCGCGCAGAAGCCGTCCGGCCCGCGTTAGACGGGCGCGGGCAAGTGCTCGACAGCCGCTACAATCATGGCCGCTATTATCCGGCCGTCGGTGCGGTACGGCCTGACCTACCCGCCGGCTACCGACCGTACTTTCACGGTTCCGATAGGTTCTATTTCAGCGGTGGGATTTGGTATGCGCCGAGCGGTGCCGGCTTCGTGGTGGTGCGCCCGCCCGTCGGTTTGGTGATCGGTGTACTGCCGCCGTATTACTCCACGGTTTGGTTCGGTGGTGTCCCCTACTATTACGCCGATAACGTTTATTACACATGGCAGCCGGATCAAAATGGCTACGTCGTCTCCGACCCGCCGCCGGATGCGGATACGCCGGCGCCGCCGCCCGACGCCGCACCCTTGAGTGCTACACCCAGCGCGACTCAGATGGACTTGATCATTTATCCCAAGAACGGTCAGAGCAAGGATCAGCAGGCTGCCGATCAATACGAGTGCCACAGCTGGGCGAAGGGTCAGACGGGCTTCGATCCCACACAACCTGCCGGCAGTACACCCGGCAATCCCGACGTGGCCCGTAGCAACTACAATCGCGCCATGTCCGCTTGCTTGCAGGCCCGCGGCTATCAAGTCAATTAATTTGGCTGGGCGGCGGGGGCGGCGGGACCTTACGCAGATATGGCGCGGCCCATGGCCGGTCACCCCACTGTTATGCGGTCCGGGCTCGAATAGACGTTGCAATGAGTCTCGCGCAGAAAGCCCACGAGTGTCATGCCTGATGTGGTGGCAACGCTCACCGCGAGGCTTGACGGCGCGCCGATGGCCGCAAGCACGCTGACGCCCGCGCGAACGGCTTTCTGCACCAGCTCGAAGCTCGCCCGGCCGCTGAGCACGACGATGCGGTCCTCGAGCGGCAGACTGCCTGACATCAGGCTCATCCCGACGAGCTTATCGAAGGCGTTATGCCGCCCGACGTCCTCGAAGACGTTGCGCAGATTCCCGGAAAAATCGAACAGCGCGCAGGCATGAACGCCGCCGGTAGCGCCAAAGGTCGATTGCTGCTCGCGCATGCGATTCGGCAACCGCAGCAGCACCGACATCGCAACTCGACCGCCATCGGCCACCTGAGTGGCGGCGGCGCGCGCGATGGCGGCATCGAGCCCCGTGGTACCGCACACACCGCAGCTCGAACCTGCCGAGAATAACCGCGGCGTGTTCGGCACGATCTGCACGCCGGACTGCAGGCGTGCGTGAATCACGTTGGGCCGCCGCGTGCTGGACTCTATGGCGTCGATGTCGTGGGGGGAATTGACGATGCCCTCACCGTAGAGCAAACCTGCCGCCAAGCTTTCATCGTCGCCCGGCGTGCGCATGGTCGTGCCGAATGACTGCGGTTGGGGCCCTAGGGAGGGGTGATGCAGCAGGATCTCGAGCGGTGCCTCGACGACCACGCGGTCGTCCTGCGGCACCTGCGCATCCGCAGTGGAGCGCAAGATCCTGACGTTCTGTGTGCCGCTCGACGCCTTCTGGGCCAGGACCATGAGGACACCCGCTTGCTCGAATCAGGTGGCAATCATAGCGAATTTACCGGCCGCCACGGTGGCGGGATCCCCGAGAGAGGCGGGCGGCGGAGCAATGCGCTCGCGCCGCCCCGCCCCCCGCCTATTGCGTGCGGAATACCGCGGTGATGCCGATGGTGCGCGGCCGATAGGAGATATACCGGTACGCGGGGCTGGCAAGCAACACACCGGAGTCCGAGAGCGCAGGGGTCTGGTGGTTGTAATTCAAGATCGTATGGCTGTCGAAGACATTGTCCATGAATAGGGATACCGACCAATCGCCGAGCTTGGTGCCGGCGCGCAGCGAGGCGAACGTCTGCCGCTCTGTTGGCAGTGCCGTAGGATCATATGAGGATGTATTCGGATCCTGGGCGGGATGGGCCCATTTGTCGCCGGCGATGTACTCGTAATCGCCGCGTACGAAGGACTCGTGTTCGAAGGCGCGGAACTTCTGCTCGAGTCCCAGAGCGATCGAATACGGTGGAATCGAGTAACCGGTCCCAATGCCATTCGGCCCGGCGACCGCATCTCCGGCAACCACCACGGGATAATTGCCGGCCGCGATTGCCGCCGCGGGGTTGGCGGGCTGAGCCCCCAGAAACGTCGTGGTGGTATAGCGCGCATCCGTGTAGCCGAAGCTGGACTCGAGGGAGAGCCCGTCAGTCAGCTGAAAATCAGCCTGCAGGTCGAAACCCTTGGAGACTGCGTTGCCGAGATTGTCCGTAAATTGAATCTGACAGATCGGCGGCACCACATTCTGCTGAATGTTGTTCCACTTGATGTAGTAGATGCTGGTCGCCAGGCGAATGCGATTGTCGATGTTGTTCTTGGCGCCAACCTCGAAACTCTTCGTGGAATCCGACTTGTATGTCGCTGGTGCACCATTTGGCAGATTGAGATTTGTCGGGGCGAAATCCTGTGTGCAGCCGAACGAGAGGTTCTGAAAGGTGGGATCGTACGGCACGCTCGGATTCCCGCCGCCCGGCCGAAAACCCTTGGAATAGGTGAAGTAGAACAGGTCGTTCGGGTCCGCCTGCCATTCGATGCCCGCCCGCGGCGTCACGGGTTTCTCGCTGCTGGCCTGCGTGCCGGCCAACGTGACGCCGTTCTGCGGTCCGCCCGACAGACTTTCGATGGTGTAGGAGTCCTTCGAGATGCGCACTCCGGCGGTCAGCTTCAGAGTGTCGGTCAGCTTGAAATTGACTTCGCCAAAGCCCGCGATCTGCCGGTCGTACTCCACCAGCCGATTGAAATAGGAATCGCCCATCGGCAGATAGGAACTCCCATCCGGGTTGAGCACCGGGTTGGTCTCGAAGAAATCTGCGATGCCTTCACCGAACAGGTAATTGAACAAGGCATCGGCCATCGGGTCATGGATTTCCTCCAGACTGAACTGGCGATCGAGCGAGTAGAACACGCCCGCCGTCCACTGCAGGCGGTCCGTCGGGTCACTCGATTGCAGACGGAACTCCTGCGTGATGTTGCGCTGCGTATTGGTCACGCTTGCCGGGCTGCGGTAATCGGTCAGCCCAGGCGGAAGATGCACACCCGATCCATCGAGCAGAGGAAAGGCGGCGAGGCCTTGGGCGGTGCCATAGTCCGGAATTTGACTTTGGTAGTAACCGAGGTTGTAGAGCGTGCCGTCATAGCCGCTGATCTCGTTGCGATAAAAGTAGGACGTCGTGGAAATTAGATTTACTTTCCCTAAGTCCGCTTGCACGTTGAGTGCGGGCAGGATCAATTTGTCGGGTTCCGGACGGGCAGTGGGATCCGCGCTCACGAAGTCGTCGGCGCTCGGACGCGAATATTCGGGCCAGTAGATGGTCACGTCGTTGCGATGGCTGTTCTGATACACAACGCTCGGCGTGATGCGGAGTCCCTCGGTGGGTTGCCAAAGAGCTGAGAAGCGCAGCGCCACGGTGTTGTCGCTGTTCGCGTTCGGGTCCACGACTTGCAGCGTGGTGGGGTCGATGCGATCGATCCAGCCGCCGTCCCGGCGGAACCAGGCGCTCACGCGCACGCCGAGCACCCCGTCGATGACGGGGGTGCCACCCGCCAAACCCGCTTCGTAACTAGGGGCCCCGCCTTCCGTGTAGGACGTTTCGGCCTTGCCGTACATGCTCGATTGAGTGAGGCTCGGTTGCACCGAAATGTAGCGCACCGTGCCGCCCTCCGAGCCCGCGCCGAACAGCGTCCCTTGCGGACCGCGCAGCACTTCGACGCGATCCAGATCGAATAGTTTTATCAGAGCGTCATCGGAATTGAAGCCGAGATTGCGCACCTGAATCGGCACATCGTCGATGTAGATGCCGGTGGTGCCCGAGCCGCCGCTCGAGGAAATGCCGCGAATCGAAATCTGATTCGTCTGGCTGGAGTCGAAGGCGACGCCCGGCGTGAAACGGACGATGTCCGAGAAATCCTTGATTCCCTTTGTGTCGATCGCATCCTGGCTGATGGCGGTGATGCTGATCGGTACCTTACTGACACTTTCCTCGCGGCGGGTGGCGGTAACGGTGATTTCCTCCAGGGCCGGCCCCGTGGTGTCCGTGTCGCCCGCATCGGCTGCGCCCGCAAGCGGTGCGGTGCACACAGTGCCGGTAACCATAAGAGTGCGCAAAAGCAACATCCGCCAATAGGCGCGCTGCCGGGACGGCGTCGAATGAGTCGCTGTCATCATATCCCCGTAGATTAGTTATATGGTGCGATAACCAGCAATCGACACTAGCACTGCGCAAAAAGTCGCGCAACCTCAAGGCTGCTCGCGTTGCAGTTGCGCAACGATTGCATCCCGGCCGACCCAGGCGCACGCCTGGGATCTGTTTATGGGATCATGCGGCAGATGGATGCTACCGCCGAACGTGCTCGCGCCAAATCTCTGAATCCCTTGCGGGCACTGCAGCCGTTTTTGCGTCCCTATCGCACCATGTTGTTTGCGGCGCTCTGCGCGCTGCTCGTCGCGGGCGCCGCCTTGCTGGCCTTGCCGGTAGCGCTTCGGCTGCTGATCGACCACGGACTCGCCGCCAAGAATGCCAGCACCATCAACTTGTATTTCTTAGGGTTTCTGGCCGCAGCCGTGATCTATGGCGGGTTTGCGGCGCTGCGATTCTATCTGGTCACGTGGGTGGGCGAGCGCGTCGTTGCGGACTTGCGCGATGCCATCTACCGGCGCGTGGTGCGTATGGATGCCCAATTCTTCGAGGTCACGCGCGTCGGTGAGGTGCTCTCGAGGCTGACCACCGACACCACCTTGGTGCAGGCGATATCCGGGGTCAATCTATCGATCGTGCTGCGCTCGATCTTGAGCCTGGCCGGGGCGTTGGTATTGATGGGATTCACCAGCGCCAAGCTGATGGGCGTGATCGTGGTGTTGATACCCGCCGTGTTTGCGCCGCTGATTCTGTTCGGCCGCAAGGTGCGCGGCTTGTCGCGGGCTTCCCAAGACCGCATCGCCGACACCAGCGGACTCGCGGGCGAAACTCTGAACGCCATCCAAACGGTTCAGGCCTTCACCCTCGAGGAACTGCAAAGCGAGCGCTACGGCCGGGCCGTCGAAATGAGCTTCACGACCGCGGTGTTGCGCACACGCCTGCGCGCGATCCTGACGGCGCTTGGTATCGCGATGGTGTTCGGCGTCATTACCTTCGTCCTTTGGCTCGGCGCGCGTCAGGTGCTGGCAGGGACCATGAGCTATGGCCAACTGGCGCAGTTCATGGTTTACGCCGCCATCGTCGCGAGCTCCGGTGCTTCTTTGAGCGAGATGTGGGGAGAGATACAGCGCGCCGCGGGGGCCATGGAGCGCTTGCGCGAGTTGCTCGAGGCGCGCCCGAGCATTCGCGCACCGGCGCGGCCGCTGAAGTTTGCGCTGCCCGTACGCGGGGGCATTCGCTTCGACAACGTGACGTTTCATTACCCGTCGCGGCCCGAGACGGCGGCATTGGAGAATTTCAATCTCGAGGTGGCGCCCGGCGAGACGGTGGCGTTCGTCGGACCCTCGGGGGCGGGCAAGAGCACCACGTTCCAATTGCTGCTGCGATTCTACGATCCGAATGCAGGGCGGCTGCTCATCGACGATCGGCAGCTCACGGATCTCGATCCGCTGGACATCCGCGCACAGATCGGCCTCGTGCCGCAGGACACGGTTTTGTTCGGCGACAGTGCGCGCGAGAACATTCGCTATGGGCGCCCGAATGCCACCGACGCGGAAATCGAGGCGGCCGCAGTGGCGGCGGCGGCGGACGAATTCCTGCGAGCGCTGCCGCAGGGCTACGATACGTTCCTCGGCGAGCGCGGTATCCGGCTCTCGGGAGGCCAGCGTCAGCGCCTCGCGCTGGCGCGAGCCATCTTGAAAACTCCGCCCGTGTTGCTGTTGGACGAGGCCACGAGCTCGCTGGATGCGGAGTCGGAGCGCCTGGTGCAGGAGGCCCTGGAAAAACTGATGCGCGGCCGTACCACCATCATCATCGCTCACCGCCTGGCGACGGTATTGAAAGCAAACCGCATCGTCGTCATGGATCACGGCCACAAGGTCGCGGTCGGTACGCACGCCGAGCTGTTGTCGCACAGCCCTTTGTACGCGCGGCTCGCCTCGCTGCAGTTTACCTCAGCAAACCTTCAGCTCGCATAGCGTCCTGCACGATGCGGTTCCCTCGGTGAGAACCTGGCCGTCATCGAGCTTTATAGCGTACCGCCCGCCAGCCCTTGACCGATGATGCGGCGGGCAGCGATGAAAGCTTGTGCGTAGGGTGCGGCGGCGATCGAATCGATGCGCACGCGGCCGCCGCTCGCGGGTGCGTGAATGAAGCGCGAGCCGCCCAAGGCAATGCCGACGTGCAATTCCTCGCGCGAGAGATGCTTCTTACCCGACAGGTGCATGAAAATCAGATCGCCGGGTTCGAGTTCGTTACGCGCTACGGCGGTACCCCAGCGCCGCTGTTCGCTTGCGGTGCGTGGCACCTGCACGCCCGCACCGGCGGCGGCATAGAAGACCAGGCCGCTGCAGTCGAACCCGCCCGGAGCCGCGCCGCCGTATTGATACGGTTGACCAAGCTGCCCCAAGGCATTGGCGATCATCGCGCTGCGTGGGTCGGTCGCGGGGCTGGAAAGGCGCGTGGAGCCCGCGCCCGTGAGGGATCGCGGTGCACCGCCGTCGGGTGCGGACACGCGTGGTGTGCTGGCACAGGCACCGAGCAGCAGCGCAAGCACCGCGAGTGCGGCGGCGCGCGACGTGTGGGCGCAATCCGTTACGGTGCGCGGCGTAATGGCGGCCCGAGCCACGGCCCCCGCCGCTAAGGCGCGCCGCGTTACGACGCCCGGCGCTTGCGCGCCGTCCCTTATTTCAAAGATTCCACGGTCGTGGCGAGCGCGGCGCCGACGATGCCGGCTTCCGCGCGCAACGCGCCCACACATAGTCGCGCCTCGCAGTGCAGCTTATCGATGAATTCCTCGGGCTCTTCGGTGATGCCGCCGCACAGGACGATCAGATCCGGCCAGAGCAGAGCATGCATTTCCCCAAGCACCAAATTCAACTCGTCCGCCCAGCCGTCCCAGCTCAAAGACCGCTCCACCTTGGCGCGTCCCGAGGCGCGCTTTTCGGCTTCTTGCCCGGACACCTGCAGGTGGCCGAGCTCCGTGTTCGGCACGAGCTTACCGTCGACGAACAGAGCGCTGCCGATGCCGGTGCCCAGGGTCAACACCAGCACCGTCCCGGGAACGCTGCGGGCGGCGCCGAACTTGAGTTCAGCGAGCCCTGCGGCATCGGCATCGTTGATGGCTACCACGGGACGATTGAGCCGCCCGGAGGCGAGTTCAGCGAGCGGCTTGCCAATCCAGGCTTTGTTGAGATTGGCGGCGGTGCGCACCACGCCGCCGCGGATGACGCTCGGGAATGCCAATCCGACCGGGTAGCCTGTGGGTAAGTTACCCACCACGGCGGCGAGAGCTTCGAGCAATAAATCGGTGGGGCCTTCAGCCGGCGTCGGCGTACTGAATCGCTCGCCGACAAACGTGCCGGTTTCGACATCGACCAGCGCACATTTGATGGACGAACCGCCGACATCGACGCCAAGGGCCAGCGAGGCAGTACTCATTGGAAGTGCCGCATTGTGAGCTTTGCCCGTCGCTGCAGGGGTAGGGCCCCTATAATAACGCCTATCTTGGATACGATAGAAAGCCAATTCGTCGACCGCAGCAACGCGGCCCTGCAGCCGGGGACCTTACGCCAACGCACAGGACCAGATAGTTGCCCTGTATGCTCGCGAGCAGGAATGGAGTATGCGGACCTCATCTGTGCGGTGAGGAGCATGATATGAGGATCCCGGATTAGTGAAGTGCATTGAGGCTGGTGATCCTCGTCCGCTGGGAGCCACGTGGACCGAGCGGGGCGTCAATTTTGCGCTGTTTTCGAGTCACGCGACGCGGGTCGAGCTGTGCCTTTTCGACGCCGACGGCATCACCGAACTGGCGCGCCACGACCTGCCGGCGCGCACCGGCGATGTGTGGCACGGCGCTTTAAATCCTGGGCTGGCGGGCCCGGGATCCTTATACGGCTTCTACGTGCATGGGCCCAATGATCCGCAACGAGGCCAGCGATTCGATGCGACGGTGCCGCTCATCGACCCATACGCGCGGGCATTGTCGCGCGGACCTAAGCCGCGTGCCCGCGTCATAGACCGCAGCTTCGACTGGGGCGGCGATCGGCCGCCGGGCATTCCCTGGCGCGACACTGTCATTTACGAATTGCACGTCAAAGGCTTCACGCAGCTGCATCCGGCCGTCCCGGCCGGGAGCCGCGGCAAATACCTGGGACTGACCGTGCCGGTCGTCATCGAGCACTTGAAGTCCATCGGCGTGACCGCGGTGGAGCTGCTTCCCTGCCAGGCATTCGCGAGCGAGCAGTTTTTGGTCGACCGCGGCCTTTGCAACTATTGGGGCTACAACTCCATCGCGTGGTTTGCCGCGGCGAACGAATATGCCGTCGACGATTCCGTGGTGGAGTTCAAGACCATGGTCAAGGCCCTGCATGCGGCCGGCATCGAGGTCATCCTGGACGTGGTTTTCAATCACACCGCCGAAGGCAACGAACACGGTCCTTTGCTGTCGCTGCGCGGCATCGATAACTCGGTCTACTACCGCTTGCTGCGCGATGATCCGAGCTTGTACGAGAACTCGACGGGATGTGGCAACACGGTCAATTGCGAGCATCCCCAGGTGCGTTCGCTGGTCATCGAGTGCCTCAAATATTGGGTCGAGGAGATGCACGTCGATGGGTTTCGCTTCGACCTGGCGACCGTCCTCGGCCGGGAGTGGAATGGATTCAATCAGAACTCCCCGCTTTTCAAGGAGCTTCGCGCCGAGCCCTCGCTGGCCTACGTCAAGCTGATCGCGGAGCCCTGGGACGTGGGCTGGGGCGGCTATCAGCTCGGCCGCTTCCCTCCGGGCTGGTCGGAGTGGAACGATCGCTACCGGGACGCGCTGCGCAGCTTCTGGCGCGGCGATTCCGGCAAGCTCGGAGAGTTGGCGGAGCGTGTCGCCGGCTCGAGCGATTTCTTCCGGCACGATGGCCGCAAGCCCACGGCCGGCATCAACTTCGTGACCGCCCACGATGGCTTCACGCTCTGGGACCTGGTTTCCTACAATGAGCGCCACAACGAGGCGAATCTGGAAAACAACCGCGACGGCACCAGCAATAATCTCAGCTGGAATTGCGGCACGGAAGGACCGACCCACGACCCCGGCATCCTCGCGCTGCGCAAGCGGCAGGTGCGCAACTTCTTCACCACGCTATTCTTGTCGCAGGGCGTGCCGATGCTGCAGGCGGGCGATGAGTTCGGGCGCACGCAAAGCGGCAACAACAACGCCTATGCGCAGGACAACGAGATCTCCTGGGTCGACTGGCGTTTGCGCAGCGCACACCACGATTTGCTGGAGTTCGTAAGATTGCTGGCGCAGATTCGGCGGCGGCATGCCGAATTTCGCCGCGAGACTTTTCTCAAGGGCGCCGCCTCCAACGCCGCGGTCAAGGACGTGACCTGGCTGAACGTGCGCGGCACGGACATGACCACCGCGGATTGGCAGGATCCGAACCTGCGCGCGATGGGCATCTGGTATTCAAAGCTCAGTGGTTCGGCGGAACATTTGCTGCTGCTCGTGAACGCCGGTGATGCGCCGCAAGATTTCAAGCTGCCGGCCGCTGCCGACGGCCCCTGGATCTGCGTGTTCGACACGTCGCTGTCGGAGCTCGGCGCGAAGAGCCTCGGGCAGGCCACGGATTACCCGCTCACCGCGCGCAGTGCCGCGCTCCTGGAGTGCTGAATCATGGATACGGTGCTCATCGAGAAGCTGGCGCGGCTGCGCGGCATCGGCGATGCCTATCACGACTACCGCGGCGAATTGCAGCATTTCAGCGTGCACACCAAGGCGGGAATCCTGCGCGCGATGGGATGTGCGGTCGAGGACGATGCTGCGATGGCCGCGCAGATTCAGCAGCTCGAGGGTGGGCCTCGAGCGAGGCTCCTGCCGCCGCTGCATGCGTTTCGCGGCCCATCAGCAGCCCTGGATATCAACGTGCCGGCGCGCCTGTTCGGCGCAGTGCTGCGATGGACGGTGGATCTGGAAAATGGCGGGCGCCACAGCGGCACGCTCTCGAGCGCCGACTGTCCTGAGGTATGGCGCGGCGAGGTTGAGGGTTCTTGGATCACCCGCAGACGCTTCAATCTACCGATGGAATTGCCGTCTGGGCTGCACGAATTGGAGATCAAGCTCGGCTCCGGCGATGCGCAGCGTTGTCTGCTCATCAGTTCACCGCCGCAATGTTTCGAACCCGCCAGCGTCGTCGCGGGCCGGCGGCTCTGGGGTGTTGCAATACAGCTTTACACGCTGCGCTCGGAGCAGAACTGGGGTATCGGCGACTTCGCAGACCTGCAAGCCATGATTCGTTGGGTGGCGCCGCATGGTGCCGCGTTCATCGGATTGAACCCTTTGCACGCGTTGTCACCGGCGGAGCCCGCGAGGGCCAGTCCCTACAGTGCCTCCAGCAGGCATTTCCTCAACGTCTTGTACATCTCGGTGCCCGCCGTGCCGGAATTCGCCGAGTGCGCCGAGGTGCAGCGGCGGCTTAGAGGTGCGGACTTCGCAGCGCAACTCGAGCGGCTGCGCGCGTGCCCGCTGGTGGACTATACGGGTGTTGCGCAGATCAAGTTCGAGATCCTCGAGATCCTGCACCGTGATTTCCACGAGCACCACCTAAAGGCGTTGAGCGAGCGCGGCCGGAGCTTTCGCAATTTCATGGCGGCAGGCGGCCGGGAGCTCTCCATGCACGCGCGCTTCGATGCCCTCGACCGCCATTTTCAGCGCACCCGCGGCGGCCCAGCCGGGTGGTTCAGCTGGCCGGAGGAATTTCGCGACGTGGACGGCGCCGCCGCCGCGCGGTTCGCGGCCGACAATCCGCTCGACGTGGAGTTTTTCGCCTACCTGCAGTGGGTGGCGCATGAACAGCTGCTGGCCGCGCAGGCCCTCGCTTCGCAGTTGGGCATGCCGATAGGCTTGTACGGCGATTATGCGGTGGGCGCCAATCCGTCGGGGTCTGAGACCTGGGTGGATCGGGCCAGCTACTCGTTGCACGCCGAGATCGGCGCGCCGCCCGATCCGCTGGCGCACAGAGGGCAGGGGTGGGGAATTCCACCGCAGGACCCGGCGCTCATGTTGTCGCAGCGCTTGCAGGGATTCATCCGCCTGATCCGCAACAACATGACCTACTTCGGCGCGCTGCGTCTGGATCACGTGATGTCGCTGTTCCGGTTATGGTGGGTTCCCGGGGGATTTTCACCGCGCGACGGCGCTTATGTGCACTATCCCGTCGAGCAGTTGCTCACGATCGTCGCTCTCGAGAGCGCGCGCGCCTCGTGCTTGGTGGTGGGCGAGGACTTGGGCGTCGTTCCGGACGAGATGCGACAGGCAATGCCTGAGTTCGGCTTGTATCACTACAAGGTGCTGTTGTTCGAACAGCAAGACGGCCGGTTCAGGGAGCCGCAGGAGTACGTGCGCCGGGCGCTCGCCACGGTGACCACGCACGACATGCCTACGCTGCGCAGCTTTTGGGGCGGCCAAGACATCGAGCTGCGCCGCAGCCTGCACTTGTATCCCAGCGACGACATCGAAAGGGAAGTTGCGCAGGCTCGATCACGCGACCGCGAGGCACTGACCGCGGCGCTCAAAGGTCAGGGACTGCTGCCGAGCCCTGACTTCGACGCCGGACATCCGTTTACGCCCGAACTGGCGCTGGCGCTGCACCTGTACCTCGCTAGATCGGCGGCGATCTTGGCGGCCGTGCAGATGGAGGATTTGCTCGGCATGGAGGAACCCGTGAACATACCGGGCACCCACAACGAATATCCCAATTGGCAACGAAAAATGTCGCAAACCATCGAGGAGGTGGCGGCACGCGACGACCTGGGCTCACATCTGGATGCGATCAACGCGGCACGGCAAGGAGGGTGAGGATCTGGGATTCAGCGATCAAGCGCCGTGGCTGAGCGCTTGCTTGAGTTCGATGGTCGGCCGGGTGCACGCGGCCCATGCCCAGATCAGGCCGCCGATCACGACTGCCACGGGCGTGATCTTGACAGCCGCAGCCAACGACGTGTGATCCGAGATGGCGCCGATGAGGGGCGGCGAGAGCACATCCCCCAGCAGGTGAATGGCGAAAACGCTCAATGCGATTGCCGAGGCGCGCTCGCCGGCGGTCACGAGATTGACGATGGCGGCGTTGATGGGTCCAGTGGAGAGGAACAAACAAAGCTGTCCGGCCGCCATGCAGGCGAGATACAACTCGGGCGAGCGCACGGTCAGTGCCGCCCACACGAAGGGCGCGGCAATCAGGCAGGAGATCGCCGAGAGCCATAGGTAGGCGCGCTGCGAGCGCTTGGCGAAGTAGTCGCCGGCCCACCCGCCGACGAAAGTGCCGATGAACCCGGTGACCACGACGATGGCGCCGAAGCTCACCGTCGCTTCGCTGCGCGGCACGCCGCGTGAGCGTTCGAGGAACGACGGCATCCAGAACGCAAGTCCGCCCACGGCAAACGTATACGCGGCATACCCGAGCACGGTCAGCGCGTAGGCGCGGTCGCGCAGCAGCCGGCCGTAGGTCAGCCAGATTTCCTTGGGGGTAGCGCGCGCGGCGTTCTCGGGTTGGGGCGCCGACGCCGTGGCTTCTTCCTGAGCGCCACGCGCAGGGTCGCGCAACGACAAGCACAGCAAAGCCAGCAGCAGACCGGGTAACCCGGCGACGAAGAATGCGGCGCGCCAACCGAAGTGTTTGTCGACGAGTCCACCGACCACATAGCCGAGCGCCGAGCCCACCGGAATGGCGCAGAAGAAAATGGCCATGACCCGGCCGCGTTGACGCAGCGGAAAATAGTCCGACAACAGACTGGGCGCTATGGTGACGTAGGACGCTTCGCCCACGCCCACGGCCGCGCGTGCCGCCAGCAGCGTCAGGTAATTGACTGCCACACCCGATAGAGCCGTGGCAAAGCTCCAGATGCCGACTCCCAGTGCAATCAGTCGCGGCCGCGAGCCGCGGTCGCCCAATGCACCGAATATGGGCGCGGCGACCGTGTAAACGATCAAAAAGGCGGACATGAACGAGCCGAGGTCAGCATCGGTGAGCCCCATCCCGGCCTGTTTCAGACTCTCCGCGACCGCCGCCACGATGTAACGATCCAGGTAGCTGAGCAGGTTGATGAAGGCCAGAATGACTAAAGCCACATTGGCCGACCCGATCAGGTATTTCGATTGCGTGGCCGGCATGTCTCTCATCAGTCCGGGAGCTTGAAGCCTCAAGCGTTATACTGGGGGACGGCGCTCATTGCACGGCGTCTCGTTGCGCGCCGCCCGGCGTACGGCATCCGTTGCACGGCGACCCGGTGTCGTGTTCCTTGGCAAATGTTAAATCGCTTGACTTCCAGGCGATTCGGAGAAAGGTCTTGTCGATCCACGTTGCGCTGAATCACGTCACCCATTATCGCTACGACCGCTTGGTCGGTTTGAGCCCGCAAATCGTCCGCTTGCGACCGGCGCCGCATTGTCGGACGCGGATCTTGAGTTATTCGCTCAAAGTCGATCCGGCGGACCATTTCATCAACTGGCAACAAGACCCGGAAGCCAACTACCTGGCACGCTTGGTGTTCCCGGACAGCACACGGGAACTGAAGATCGAGGTGGATCTGGTCGCCGAAATGGCGGTATTGAACCCATTCGATTTCTTCCTGGCTCCGTATGCAGAACAATTTCCGTTCAAGTACGACTCCATCGAGCGCCGCGAGCTCGTGCCGTACTTGGTCAAGGGGCCGACGTCGCCGCTGCTGGAAGCCTACGTCGGCGCCGTCCCGCGCGAACGCTGCCGAACCATCGACTTCATCGTGGCGCTCAATCGCCGCGTTGCCGACGATATCAAGTATCTGATTCGGATGGAGCACGGCGTGCAGACGCCCGAGGAGACGCTCGAGAAACGCTCGGGATCTTGCCGGGACTCGGCGGCGCTGTTGGTGCAGTTGTTTCGCCACTTGGGGTTGGCGGCACGATTCGTCTCCGGCTATCTCATTCAGTTGGTGCCTGATGTGAAGGCGTTGGACGGTCCCGTCGGGGCGAGCCATGACTTCACCGATCTGCATGCGTGGTGCGAGGTCTATCTGCCAGGCGCCGGATGGATCGGACTGGATCCGACCTCGGGGCTGCTCGCGGGGGAGGGGCATATCCCGCTGGCCTGCACGCCGGAACCGTCCTCCGCTGCGCCCGTGAGCGGCGCGGTCGATGAGTGCGAGACCACCTTCGAGCACACCATGAGCGTGCAGCGCATCTGGGAGGCGCCGCGCGTCACCAAGCCCTACAGCGAAGCGCAATGGACCGCCATCGAGAGCGCCGGCAGCGCCGTCGATGCACAGTTACAGGCGCAGGATGTGCGCCTGACGATGGGCGGCGAACCGACATTCGTGGCCGTGGATGACCCGGACGGCGCGGAGTGGAATACC
>Ga0116231_10006063_pt1 | contig 23380 bp, 12 predicted proteins | sample S1TSphgellanicum_2_FD_89695 | JGI IMG/M metagenome (GOLD analysis project Ga0116231, IMG submission 89695) | Host-associated microbial communities from peat moss isolated from Minnesota, USA - S1T2_Fd - Sphagnum magellanicum MG | ecosystem: Host-associated > Plants > Peat moss > Unclassified...
AAAAAAAAAAAAAAAAAAAAAAAAAACCTTGTTTGTCAACTTTTGTTTGTTGTTTGTAATTCCAAAGATTACTTGCAAAAGCAAAAAGGGGGGAGGGAATACCACTTTGGGAAATAGAAGCGGGGAGTAGTAACAACAAGGGGCTAAAGGTACCTTAAAAATGTGAAAGCAATGATGAGTAGGGAGTAGCAACGAGGGAGCAATGATGGGCGAGGAGCAATGACAAGGAACAACGATGGGCAAGGAACAACAACATGGGAGCAATCATGGGTAGGGAGTAACAATGGGCGGGGAGTAGCGATGGGGGGGGAACAACAAGCGGGGAGCAATTAGAAGTAAGAAACATTGACGGGCGGGGAACAACCATGGGTAGGGAGTAGTAATGGGTGGGGAACAACAAGTAGGGAGTGACCATAGGTAAAAAACAACAATGGGCGGGGAATAGTAAGCAAGGAGCAACCATGGCTGGGAAGTAACTACGGGCAAGGAATAACAAGTAGGGAACAACTACGGGTGGAGAGTAACAAGTGGGGAGTAGCCATGGGTGGGGAATAACTCAAGTAGGAACAACAACACAAGTGAAAACAAGTCAAATTAAAAAAAAAACACACACACACACAACTTACAAATTACAAACTACAAACCTTGCAAAACAAAGCAAAAAACCAAAAATAAAATTAAAAATAACACAAAAAATAAAATCGACTAAAAGATTAAAAAAAAAAAAACAAAAATGTTTGATATTAGAAGATAATAAAAATTTGGATGTGTAATAGTGAGTAAGAGTAAAGAAGACTTAGAAGGGACCTTGGATTCTTTTTATAACTAAACTTAAACCTTAACCCCAAAGGGTGGCGGCCATCACATTAGGGTTAATGCCCTAACCTTAATTTGGTAGCTACCTCCATAAATAATAAATTGAATTTTTTTAATTTTAAGTTTTTAATTTTTACTTTCATAAACGGTAAATTTAATTTTAAAATTTTAAAATTTTACTTACTATTTATTATTATTCTTATTTTTAAAACTTAAAAAAAAACTTTATTACTATTTATTTTAATTTTTACTAGAATTATTTGTTACTTATTATTTACTATTTAACTTTTTAATTTTTACCATGAAAATTGGACTCTTTTCAATATGTGAGAACTGGGTTGATTATCAGATTTGATGCTTAGTGAAAACTTGGATGGTTTTCATTAAGCGGTTTTCATCTCCAATGAAAACCTACTTGGCAGTTTCCATTGAAAGTCAAAGTAAAAATTAGTGTTGGTTTTCAATTGGTGGGTGAGAATCGTCGAAGATTAGTTCAAATGGCCATAATGAATCAACACCCACCAACACACCATGAAAGATGGATGGTAAATGGTTAGGAAATAATGTTTTGTTGCGTCTAGTTGCTTAGTTATCCATGGTGGTTAGCTTAGTGTTTTTTTTTATGACCTACCTACTCACAAACCACTTATATAAGTGTTGTTAGTAGGTAGTAAAATCAACCTTTACCTAAGTATAAACCATCAGCAAACACCAAATATTGACAATAGTTAAATGTGACATTGAGATCCACACAATTATAATACAATATAATAAAGTGCCCAACAAGAAAAAAATAATTCACACAATGATTAATGCATAAAATATTTTTTTCTTACATCATTTTCAAAGGGAAAAAACTAATGTAGTTAAAATCCCCCTTACAACCCAAGGGTCCTAGGTTTGAACTTTTTCTTGAATTCTTTTTTTATCCATGAACAAAATGGATTAAAATAAATTGCCTTTGGGCAAATTTTTAACATTAGTTGCCCAAGAGCAATTTTTTTGAAAAGAACCATTTTTCCAAGGGAGCAATGGTTTAAGTTGCCTTAGGGAACAATCACATTCTTGGGGGAAAAAGGGGCTTAAGTTACTCTTGGGGGAACAACCATGTTCCCAAATGAGTAAGGGCTTAAGTTCTTCCATGGGGTAACTTAAGCTCCTTCTCCCCAAAGAAATGATTGTTTTCCGAGAAAAAAAGGTTTAAGTTGTTCCTTGGGGTAATTTAAGTTCCTTTTTTTTAGGGACATGATTTCCTTAAGAAAAAAAAATGTTTAAGTTGTTCCTTGAAGAACAATCATGCACACAAGGAGGAGTTTAAGTTGCTTTAAAGAGCAACCATGTGCTTGGGGCAGCAAAGGTTTAAGTTGCATGAGGAGCAACCATGTTCCCCATGGGACAAATGTGTTCAAAATTTTGTTTGATTATAATTTTTTCATATGAATTCTGATCGAAATGCTTATAACTATAAAGTTGTAAGTTGCTTCAAAACCTTTCCAATGATATGTCACAAGCTTATATAAAGACGAACATGAAATGATTATGATTGCGAAAATAATTGAAACATATATGTCCTAGGGAACTTGGGCCTTTCCTTGGGGAAAAGTACATTGCTCCTTGAGGAAGGTGCCCTTTTTCTTGGGGAACTTGGGCCTCATTGTTCATTGGCGAAGTTTCTTTAACTTTTTTTAATCCTTATGCAAGTTGTTTTTCAAGGTACTTCATTTGTTCCCTATGGAATGTTTTTCGCTTCTTGGGAATTTCATTATATTCCATTGGGAACTTACATGGTTCTCTAGGGCAATTTGCTTGGGATTAACATTTAGTATTTTTTTTCCATGAAGAAGTTGCTTCCTAAGGGCAATTAATTAAAAAAAACTATTTAAATGTTTTATGTATTTTTTCATCATTTTTTTTGGTTGACAAAAACAATTGAAAAAAAGATTAAACCTTGGACCTTTGAGTTGAAGGAAGGATTCTAACAATTGCATTACATGTTTTCTTTTTGAAATTATTAAGTAAGAAAAATACTTACATCGTTAATCATTGTGTGCGCACAATAAAAAAAATCCATTTTTTTTTCATGTTGGGCATTATATTACAAATGTGTCGAACCCAATGCCACATTTAACTTGTTGCTATTGTTTAGTGTTTGCTGTCTACTTATTTAGTAATTACCTATTTTCCTACATATTATTTATATTTTAGACCTATTTCTTACAAAATTGGCTACTAAGGTGAAATCAAATATTAAATTAGTTAAGGTTCATCCACAATTGAGTTACAACAACCATCCAATGGACTGTGTGCTAGTGGGTGTTGATTCACCATGGTCGGTTCAAGCCTTGATACCAACAAATTGCATACATGTTTTATGTTGACATGTGTAGATGTCACATAATTTTAAAATATGATTAATATTAATAATAACATTAAAATATAGAATATTTAAAATATCATCTAATTTCATTGTAATGTGTAATTTTTTTATTTGATCATGTGTTAAGTGAAATCATTATATTTGTAACAACTGGTCCCAATTCACTAGAAGGCATAACAAATTCATTAAATTTCTCACCCGAGTGAAATTGTCTCAAGTTCACCCAAAACCTAATGAAATTCTGAGTGAACTTGACTGCATTCCTTATTAGTTCATGTCATTATAATATCCAGCCAGAGAAGCTGGAGAAAACGACTCTAAAAACTTGATGGCACAATGGATTTGGCCCAATTTGTTGTGTGGCATGATTGAGAAAGGCAAAGGCCTTTTGCCAAGGTAAATAGCTGTGCTCCACAAGCTTTTGGTTTCTCACAACTTGTGTGTGGTTGAGTACAGAAGAAATCAGTCCAAGGCAACCCACAACCTGTAATAGTGTCAATTTGACCTTATCATGAGCGTAAACCTGGGTTCCCATTGCTCAGTGTGAATTCCTCTAGTTCTGCCATGTCGGTGACAAAGAAGAAAAGCTTGAGAAACCAGCAAAGCAACTAGGAGGTATTTGAGGTTCAGGTTTTACAGCTTGTTGGCTCCTGAGGCAGGATGGGACAATTTTGGCAGTGGCTGGGGAATATGTTCATGTATGGAATAAGCCAGGCATTGGCAAAGTAATGCCTAGATAATAGACATGTGAAATGCTATGGAGGTGACTGTAGCAGGTGGCAGGCACATGAATAGATCCATGCGCATATCCCAGGTGAATTTGAGTGGAGTGAATGACTGCCAAGGAGAACTTCAAGGAGCTCTGGCTCGATAGTGGTCTGAAGGAACATCCATTACTACCAAGCAGCCCTTTCCTTTGCAGATGGAATCTGCAACACACAACAAGGTCCATGGTACTTCCATCTCTCATCTATCGTGACTATTTAGAGCTCAAATTTGGCTCTTTGGTCCTCTTTTGTAAAGTCGTATATCCAAGCTGAAAAATCCGGTTAGCCTCTAGCTGGAACTCTTGCAAATGTTGAGCCTGATGCAAGGTTTGAGGAGGTATAACAGCAAGTGTGTTTCTTTACCCTCAAATACAAACAGAAAGAAATTAAATTTACCAGAATTGCTGGCAGTACTGGGGGATTATTGCCATGACTGCTTCTAGAGACAACTGCTGGTGGTATAGACAGCCCACCTAGCAGTTGCTCCAAGCTTGTGAGCTTGCCATTGTTGAGCCCTGAGAAGTAGGAGGAGCAGCAGTTTATTGATACTCTTGTCACAAAGAATCATATCAATGGCATAACAAGAAGAGGCAAGCATGGGATAAGGATATTATCAAAGGACATTCTGCAGCTGTAAAGCTGAATTCCAGTTTTCCATTCCTACAAAGAGTAAGTTGGAGGATCTGTCAAGAGCTAGATTGTCAACATAGTTATGTGAATGCTATCTGACTGCCCCAACTCAGATCCAATGTATATCAGTTGTTTAGAAACTGGGTATCAACTGAAGTCATGGATCTCCCAAAGCAGAATGAAACCCCGATTGAATGTTGTGATATGCTCTATTATTTTGCCCTGTTGTATTCAAGGAAACACATCTCAAACGGAGAGTAAAAGTTCCTTGCAGTATCAGTGTTGGCCTGTATCTGACAGAGATCGTAGTGAGCCCTCATTCCCTTCTCTGGCACACAGTCTGTTCCATAATCAAGCTGGTTGTCCATGAACAGGATTTTCATTCAGAAAGCTCTTAGGGTAGAACCACCCATCACCGAATATTTTCCATTACTTTCCTCAGTCCTATAAAACAAATTAAGCAATTTTTGTGTGGTTGGACCTGCAAACTGAAGGATTACAAATGTTCTTTGAGTGTCAGAAGCAAATGAGCACTGCAGAAAATGAGGGAAGAGGATGAATGATAGTTTGCTTCAATTTTTTTGAAAAAATAGCTCTGCACCCCACTCTAATTCCAGGCCCATATCTTCCTGATCTTTAGTCTGTTTTGAGCAATTTAAAACCTCATGAGTGCACCAACTAGGGCTTTGTAAAACTTTTTGTATTCTAAGCTTGAAATCCTAATCTGTTTTAATTCACCTATTCAATGAACACTGATCCCCTTACACCAAACACCCCATACCTTTCCCATTCCTTTACCAAATTGAACAATATTTGCAATGTCGGCAGTGCTAGGTGCAGGGCTACAAATGTTCTTTAAGCTTCAGAAGCAGAGGAACTTCATTGCTCCCCCAGCTGATTTTGTTCAGCACAAAAGGATACAAGAAAACTTTGTACTTCATCTACATAAGTGGAATGTGATTGTATGGTACAACTCCTATGGTTGAAAGCCTTACACTGTGCAACCTAATGATGGCCAGGTATCCGATTGTCTTTAATGATTTTGACATTGGGACAACGACTCACATATCGAGGCCCATGTTTATTCAAAACAAAAGCCTTCCTCTTCCAAAATGAAGACTCACAATAAATCTTTGATAGACCAATGCATACCTCCAGTCCTAATTGTGAGCATGTAACCTATAAATTCTTCCTTGGCTTTGATCACTAGCAAAATGTTGAGTATGGGAAATAGTTGAAAACATCGATCAAAATGTTCTCATTGGCATCCCCACCAATTGAGAGTAATGAACTTCCTAAAAGATTTCATTTGTCAGACACTAAGAAGAATATCCTTGTCTCAGCTGCTGGCGCTGAGCATGTTCAGCAACCTTGTAATCCACAACCTCCCTAAATAAGTCAGCATCCAAGACACTCTTCAGGCTTCCATAGACAGCACCCTGCAACCAATGCAAGGAACAATTTGTGAGCAAAAGTTTTTTGGACATCCTTGGTGTTCTACAGAGAACAACACTGACCAATTTCAGCTGCTTCACCATCAAATGGCATTTGAAACAGCAAGCCACATGAACAAGGAATGGAAATTTGTATCATCACAGAACTACATATGAAATTAGTATGATCATTCCCAAACTGTGAAAGTTCAGATCTTTATGGTCAGGATGGTTTGCAACAGCAATCATTAGCATGCCTAATGTAACCAAGTTGGGTAGGTGGAAAGAACCTGAACACTGGCCATCATCTTTGCAATTTCCCGACCTGAGAACCCTTCAGTCTTGCGGGCAGCCTCAAGAAGAATGTCATCAGTAATCCCCTTGATTTCAATCTTGTCTTGCTGGCCTCGCAGCCAAGTTTTCCAACCCCGGAATTGGCTCCCAGCCTGTGCAATGTATTTGTTCAAATATAGCTTGAGAAGCTTCAAGCGTTCTTCCTCTCCTGGAAGTGGAAATTCCAGAACTTCATCGACACGGTCAGTCACTGCTGAGTCCAAATCACTTGGCCGATTTGTGGCCAGCACTAAGACAATGTCTCGTGACTGATCACCAGTGCGATAGAGCAATGCATTCAATGCACTCCGCTGGGCCTCACTCATGCTTGTCTTATTCCGCCTGCAATCCCAGCAGGTGTCATGTCTTGTCTAGGCATAATGTACTCAATCCTACATGTTCTTTGTTCTTATTTGAACAGGGTTTGTTTAAATTTTGATTTAACAAAGATAGAATTGTAGCAATGCTCCTTAACTTAAGCTATCAGATGTCAAGAGAGATTCAATCAACTGAAATTCAGTAGTCCAGAAACAACCAGGTTGCTTACTCGCATAAAAATGCATCAGCCTCATCTATGAACAGGATGAGACCCTTTCGGCTTTTCCCAGCCCAATCAAAAAGTTCATGGATCTTAGTCACAGCATTTGGGCCTAATGGTGCTACATCACCACCTGTCATCAATGCATAGTCCAAGCCCTGTAAACATAAAGAGGACAAAATCATTCAGGATCTGCAAATGAACACAGGCTGCACACCAACTGTTAACAAGAACTGATATGCAAAAAAGGATGAGAGACAAATTCACAACAATATCACTATAATGAAATGAATTCAGCAATTCCATGGGCAGAGGTGATCTCAATATTCACCACCAATTGAGTTTCAGAAACACACCGACTGCAAAGCTAGTTCCTTGGCTGCCATGGTCTTGCCAGTGCCCGGAGGTCCATAAAATAGCATGTTGCGGTACGGTGCTGCATGCTTTTTAGTGTTTGCTGTCACTGCTGCTAGCTGACGAATTCTGCTGTGTAACGATGGAGGGAGGATGACTTCCCCAAAACCCTTTCCACTCTTAATTGCCTCTGTCCGCTCTGCAGCCCCACCAACAGCAGGAGTGCCCCCAGCTCCTGTTGATGTGCTGCTGGGGCGGCTCAACCAATTTGACCAGGGATATTTGCCTCTTGATGATTCACGAATCAATGCAGGTTGTCCCAGTATCCGGTCAACATGACGCCACAACACACGTGCACCCTCCCTAATTTTGACAACCATGTCAGGTTAGTGATGATCCCTTGAGCATACAAAAGAACTGTATCAGAAATGTGAACATGAATGAACTCACTTAAGATAGTTGTCCTCCACTGTCAAATTAGAGGCAACTGAGAACTGGAATCACTTCTAAGGTTTCATCATGAGCTGGAGAGAGCTAAGAGCATGAGGTTAACCTCGTGGTGTAGACTCCAGCTGCAAGGGCTGTTGCTCCTCCAATCGCAACCACAAGCTTATCCCGATCCGTAAGTATAGCCCTCAGCCCACCTGCATTGCAGATCTAAACTCTATCTCAACCTAGATCGAACAACCAGAATTTCTCCTACACCCTGTCTTCACAACAGACAATACTAAAAAGAAAAATCAATCCAACAAGCAAATATGCTCCTTTTCAGGTCAATTCAGAACAAAAGACAAACAAGCCAAGCCATGGAGAGTACACCAGATTTAGGCCGTCAAAGAACATCAACTACAAATCAATTCAAGTGCAGGCCAACATAAAGGACATGGTTTCATATATCTGCAACATTGTGATTCCATGAGCAAGTACCTCCAATATGACCAAATGTGCTGTTAATTGCAGCAAGCCACTTTTCCTTCTCCATGTTTGCACGCTCTATCAGCATTCTGCGGTTCACATCCTCAGCTGCCTTAGCCTCATAGGCTCGTCCCTCAGCCTCTGCCATGGCCCTCACTCGAATGGTCTCCCTTTCAATCTCAGCTCTCTCCTTTTCAGTCTGCCGGCGTTGAGCTTGGATTTGTTCCTCTGTGCTCCTCCTAATTTGTTCTTGGCGCACTGCTGCCTCTTCTTGCATTTTCACAAGCTCTACATTGCGTTGTCTTTGTGCTTCATGTTCAGCCTATTTTTAGCCAACAGCCATTTCACCACCAGATATTGGACATCAGTATCACTGAGATTTGAACTCTTTGGCCACCCCCAAGTTAGAAGTACCAAAGCTTACCTCATTTTATGGCAGAAAAGAGAAATATTGCAAGGACAAGAGGACAGTAGAAGTAACAACAAACCTGCATACGCTTTCGAGTAAGTTCATCCTCATATCGGGCCAACTGGGCTTTGGTCTGAGCCTGCTGTTGCACCAACTTCCTTTGCTCCTCATATATGACTTTCTGCCTCTCCTGTATAAAAGCCAACAATTGAGCTTCCCAATTAGGTTCCAGATTGCAAGAATTGAACAATGGACTTCTTATACTAGGTTTTACTACAGGAGCCAAAGGACACAAAGACGGTACCTGGTACTTTCAGAATGAAAATGGAGAAAGTATGATAATTGCTAGGTGAGATACTTAGCAAAATGGCCAGTGATATACATGGGCCTAGATTATTTGATTCCCAGTGCGCGTCAGTCATTATTGCCCATGCAACTGAAAAACAAAGGATTGATCTTCAGGTTCCTAGGACTGTAACAACCACCAAATGACTGGTTATAGATGCAGAGACCACCCATTTCAATCTGAGATTGGTGACACAGTGAGGAAGCTCAGACACTACAGGATCAAAGAATTTGAATACAGATGCCAAATCTTTTACTGACATGGAAGACAGATATCTTAATCAAATGTTGCAAACATCTCTATACTTACAATTTAACTCAACATGAATAAAATGAGGATGGCCGCTAGAGAAATTTCAACAACACTAAATAACAGAGAGCAGTTTGCACACCAGCCACAGTCACAGACATGTCCTTCAACAGAAAAACATATGGTAGTGACCAGATACCACAATATCCCCACTAACCTCATCATCTCCCAGCAGCGGTGGAGGTCAATGTCATACAATAACCTACAAATGGTGTTTCTGTCACAGGCCCAGCAGTGAAAGGAAGGCTCAGGTATGATGCTAGCTCCACAAAACATGAAAGAGAATGTGATGAGCAATGAGACAAAGAGAAGAACACACAAAAAAAGAAGAAAACCAAAATAAAAGAATAACAGAAGAACGAAAAAAGGAAAGAGGAAGATATTATAACTCTCATGAGCATTGAGAAATCTCCATACTTATGATTAAGAATGCCTAGGGAAAGAGGAAGAGAACAGATAAACAACATGGAGATTTTCAAGAGCCTGATCTTGTGAGGAAAAAGTGGGCTTTGAAATCCTACCTCCTCAAATTGACAAGATCTTGAAATAATCATTTTGGAATCTCAAAGATTCCAAAAGCAGAAATACCAAACAGAAATCTTTCTTTGTTAAGCAAAGATCTGGTTCAATTTAATAGAAGCTTTCAAGAGTAACAGAAGACTAATTTAACCTGCCATTTGAGCATGAAGAACTCTTTTGAGCTACAAAGCCTTTAGAACCTATGACACTAACTGTTGGCTATTCTGATCTTGGCAGAATCTGAAACCTCAGGATCTGCAATATAATAAGAATCAGGTTGGATAACTGTACATTCTAGCTAAAATCACTTGCACAAAATGTCAAGGGCTTAAGCCTTCTAAATCTTGGGATATTGCTGAATCCAAGGACTTGCAAGAGAGAACAATTAAGCTCACACAAAGATTTGGGGTAGATGCCACTGCTAATATAGTCTTTGTTTACATACATGAAGCTGGAGAAAGCATAGATATCAGGAACTACCAAATTACCTACAAACCTTCTTACTAAGGAATATCATGGAACTAAACTTTCAAGCCATATAGTGCTCACCACTGCAATCATGTGTCACAGGGCTGGGACCTAGTAATATGACTTTGGACTTCCATACTTCTGTCTACAACAGGAAACAAGAAAGAAATGGAGAAACAGAGAACAAGAGCCAAAAACATAGAGAAAGAAGCACTATGTGCAACAGAAGGGGAGTACATACAGTCTCATGCTGTGCTTGTAGGGCTTGGTATTCAGCCTTCCGAGAACTTTCCTCTGCCTGTCGGGTTTCTTCCTGCTTTCTCATCAACTCAAAGACCTGCAGACCATTTTGCAAAAGTCAGCCCCTTTGAAAAAATTATAGATTCTCACGTTTCAGAGAAGAAACCCTTAACGTTTTCAGTTGCATAAGCCAAATAATTGCCGGCAATCATTTCCTGTATCACCATTTCTTACTCCTCCAAAAAAACGAATTTCGTGAGACCTAAACCCTAACTAGGGTTTTAGGCAGAGATTGAGAAAAATGAAAAAAGTGTGCACGTTTGAGCAGAATGTTTGAAAGAAGTCCCAAGCAGTCTATTCCATACATGCTTGGGCTTTGTTAGGTTAAGATCTGCAATTCAGATTGGTTCTCAAAAGGCTCCTTCGCGTGTAGATAACACATGCTGCTCAATCGTGAGTGAAATTTCTGGAAGTGGTAATGATATCCGTACCTTCTTAGCATGTGTGGAAGAGTTAATTTCTCGAAGCGCCTTGGCCCCTCTCTCCAAGGCTTCCGGATCGAATCCAACAGCAGATGTTCGTGGAGCATCGTTTCTCGGCTTCTCTGTTTCTTTCGCTGGAGTCGAAGACGAGGAAGAGGATGCTGATGCAGTGGAAGGGGAAGACGGGAAAAATGAGCCAGGGTCCAAAGTTTTGTCTGCAGACACAGGGGCGCGAGCGAGCAGGTACGACGCCGACACCATCGCCGCAGCTGCACCGGCATTACACAACCGCGCAGCTGCATGACTGCTTGCCATCTCCAACTTCTTCTTCACTTCCCTATGTCTCCTCAATCCCGCCGCTCTTCTCCAAAGACTCTTGGTTCTTCTTCAACCCCGTGGCGCCCCTCACGAAAAAACCAAACTACACACTACTACTACTACTACTACCCTCCACAAAACCCTACTTGTGAACAACGGTACCTACAACCAACTGATACACAAACAATGCACAACCCCGGTCAACCGCGCATCAGTGGACGTGAGGCGACGTCAACAATATATTGCACGCACTTGAACAAACGGTTTTGCACACATTTAGAACCACAATCAAAATTTCGCAACTGTTGTTCAAAGTTCAAACCCACGGATTCATGGAGGCATTCTCAGAGAACGTAAGATTAATAAACCCGGTACGCCAGTGGTGGAGAAGCCTACAAGCGAGTGCAGAGAGAATGAAAGTACGCCGTGCCGCGAGGGAGTGCCGGCCACGGCAGGCGCAAAACATACGAAACAAGACGGCGGCGCTCGCGCCTTAGGACTACGCACCAATGACTTCGTCCATCCTATCGACGAAGTCCGTCCATCCGTCCAACCCGCCCCAACTTTCGTCTTGTGGTAACAGCAGAGGGTGCTGGTGACAAAATACCAGGCCTTTAATTTTTGATAGGGGAAGCAGTGTTTCTTTTTTATGGCGAAATTTCGCCAAATTTTGACCTATACAAAGGATTTTTCATGGAAGTAGTGGCCCAAATTCGCCAGATTTCAAAGGGAAAAAATAAAATCCAAATTGCCAAATTTTAATGATAAGTTCCAAGAGGTAGCCAAGAAAATAGAAGGATTTTTTAATTTTAATTTTAATTTTTTCTACTTCCATATCTTGTATGTGGCCAAAGCTGGAGAGAAAATTGTGTGTGTGTGAGGAACCCTCAAAATTATACCTGCCCTGAGGTCCATATGAAGCTTGCAATGCCCTTCAATTGCATCTTGCCCTTCTAGTGAAGAGCAAAAAAAAATGTCAAACCCTTCACATGTGAAGGGCAACTTCTTTTTATGAATCCTTCAATGTGAAGAGCACTTGGTTAGAAAAGATTTCACATGAGATTAAACTCTTTGAAATCTTTCAATGCAATGTATATTTGAGATCAAAGAGTTGATATACCAAACTCTCTTTGAGATTGAAGAGTTGATATACCAAACTCTCTTTGAGATCAAAGAGTTGATATACCAAACTCTCTTTGAGATCTCATGCAAGATTTTTGACATTGCGTGAAAAAATTCTCAAAACGTAATATGCACAATTTCCATTCCCCCTTTCAAATTGAAAAATTTATAAACTCCTCAGCATTAGGACATTTGATAGTACATTGATCCATTTCTATTCATGAAACCATTGAGTCAGATGTTTTTGCTTTCATGAACTAAACCCTAAACACTAAGCTTCACACATCAGTACCCACTGACAATAGCACTTCATATAACCCACACAAGAGTTTGAGGCTGACAACCAAGTGATCCCAATGCATCGAAGTATGGTGGTACCATTGCTGAAGCTCACACCAAAGAATAAGTTTGCTGGAAATAGTGTCAAAAATATTGAGTGTGATAAATCATGAACAAGGTTGGCACATGCTCATCCTACTTGTGAGATTACAGATGAAGGTGCAGGCTGCTTGATCTTTTGCTCTCTCCCTGTCCAAAATTGTCAACACCTCATAATCAGGTCTCTCATTGACAAAAATATGGCCTCAACATGTCGTCAACATCTCCAACATTACTGTAAGAATCCATGACAGATGAATAGTATGTTTTAAAGTTTCCTTGAAAGACCCTTTCCAATGCATTGGATTATTTTGTAGTACCACATGAAGTGCTTCAAACCAAGCTTCCCTTGATAGACAACTCAGAAATCTGCAACACCAAGCAAGACCCGTTGAATTTTGAGTAGCGGGACTTGTATATGGTCAATAATCTGGGCTATTACAATGCTCTACCATGCTAGATTCAGCTACCTCAACTTCAACAATTCCTCCCTAGGAATCAATCGGCTTGGTATAGTCCAGTATTCAAACTCACTTTGGTTGTAAGACCAGACACAGAACTGCGACGCCAAGCTGCATCAAGTCTAAGAAACTGGGTTCTGGTATTCTAATATGGAATAGATTGTAGCAAATTTGGAATTTGGAGTTTGTAGCAGAAGAATCAAGTCTTGATTTCGTGGTCTCCAAACATATAAGCTTGATCTATGTTGTGTTCCGCAAACTTCAAATCAGGAGCTTTTTATTCAGGGAATTTTGCTGCTGCCAGGCTCTCATATCTGGATATTTTCAGTTGTGTTTGCAGAAGTCCTGGCACATAGAGTCTTTGAGGTAAGGAAGAACGATGCAAAAACAATATATTTTGGGCACAATTGATAGGAGCTCATTCATTCAAAGTGTCTCAAAATGAATGAACTCCTAATTGTACCCAAAACATATTATTTATGCATAATTCTTAGGGCAGCTTTCCATTGAGTGAGTAGCTGCACCTTAAAATTTCAAACCAGATTTTTTGTTTTTTTCTTAGCAGTACATATTTCATCATGCAGAACGTGCATGCATAGACTCTGCACTGACATCCACAATGTTCATAGGAGGGTGTTTCAACATCCTCCGACTTCAGCTTGGGAATTCCATAGTAATGGAAAAGCCAATGTACCTTCCAAAGCTGAAGGTGCAGTGATTCAATGGATAGTTGCACATATTAGTGTTGTTCCTTCATCCTTAAGGATGGGGTACCAGCTCCTTTCCAGAAGTGGCTATTGAAGCATGGCAATCCAGTTGCCAACTGATTTCAGGGAGAGCTAGAGTGAAATGAATGTTACTCCATCGTGCTAGCCTATAATTGTGACAATTAGTCTCCTGGAAGTGAACTCATATGATCTCCTCTTCAAATTTCATTGCTCATTAGGCAGCATGATAAATACCCTCCCTCCAAATAAATGTGAAATTAGCTGCACTTTAGGATAAATGTATGCGATGATGGATCAATATTTGTCATAGGTGCAATCCATAAGTTTCAACAAAAGAAAAACATATCTAGGGTAGACCGGCTGGTGATCGAACACTTAAGTGCTCAAGGCAGGCTGGATCCAGGGGGAGGGCTTCATTGTTTCTAGTGTCCAAACAAAATTTGAACCCCTCCTCTTGGTGCATCTGACATATTAACAATTGTCAAAAACAGATTAGAAATGAGAAAGTTACTGCCCCCCAAAAGAAAAGGGGGTCAAGAACTCAAAAAAACAAACCACCAAACACTACCAAAGCCAGTTTCCAAACATGCAAAACATTCCTTGTATGTTGCTCTCTTGCTATTAGATTTGTAGAACTTCAGGCGGTGCTCCTATAGCACTTTAAATTGTTTAAATGAATAAGAAATAAGAAAGTTATGAGGTTTGAAAGTTGGAGGGGTCCAAAGAAAAAAAAGAAAAGACAAAAAAATGCATTTTGTAAGTTGGAAGGCTCATTTTTCTTCTTGTTATTTTTTCATTACTCCTTTTCTTTTGCACTTCAAAGATGATTTCTAAAGCTTGAGGTAGCACTCCCATAACATTTTAAATCACTCAAAATGAAGCACATATGATGAAGATATAAATAAGTGTTTTAGTGATAGGCAGCTGCCTCTGGAAGAACCTCACCGCATTCAATCTGAAGGATCAGTTTACACAAAGTTGGAGAACTTGGCCACTTGGAGTCTCAGGCTTGCAACAACACACGCTTTCTTTCACAAGCTGCCTGTTATTTACTCATTGGATTAGTGTAGGAAAAACCTCAAGTAGGCAATAAGTTTGGAACTCTTAATAGGTGTAAGAGTCAACATGCACACTGTGGGGTACTCTACTGCTTAAGCCCAAGCCATAAGCAAAAATACAACAAAAACCTACATATCATCATGGGCATGGCATCTCGGTCCAACATATAAATTACATGTAAAACAAATTGCAGCTTCCAAAGGGTACGGAGTCTATCAAAGACAAGATGAAGAAGATGAGAAAGTACTGTGTTTCAGGCCAACCACATCCAGTCACTAGCTATGGTTGGGATTCAGCACAGTTATGGACAAATTTCATCCAACGGTGAGGAGTGGGTGTGATCTTCATGTATTCAGAATCAGCTAACTGGCAATTGCATAAGACGAGATCAACCCACACGCAGTGTGGTGGGGGGGGGGGGGCCTGTACAGAGAGCACGCCCAACAGCCAGCAGTAAAATGCCCTTGTACATTACTTTTTGGATGAAGATTTGCAAAAAGAACACTTTGAAATTGTTTAGGGGCCTGGAAAAGTATACATGTTGTTGTTGTTACTAGGACCCTCCTGAAATGACTGTTTCTCATTGACCAACTACAATGATTGGCTGAGGTGATGCGTGTTAAAGAGTCTCTCACTTTGTACATCCATCGATTCAGGTTAATGGGTGGGGATGGGGGGGGGAGAAACTAAACAGTGAACACTGGATGTGGTAAATATACTGATAGAGAGGGGCTGTGGTTGGGTGTGCTCTAATGTCCACGTCCAAAACAATATACAAGAAATTTCTTCACACCCTCAGGCATCACATGAAAGATTGGATAATAGACAATGATGATTAATTGAATCTTGTCATCTGGGGCCGTCCTTGTGAATGGCTAATCAAAGTTAAATCATGTTTCTTTTAGGGATACTTTTGAAGAGTGTTGTATGTTGTGCATCTTTGCAAGTCCAAACTCAATTTCTCAACATTTACAGTGTTGCCCAATGGAATTAATTACTCAAACCAACCAAACCTTTGTATACAAACATCTGAACAGAGCAAAAACTACCCACTTATGGGGGGGTACATTCACTAGGTTCGTAGATTCTAAATTTATCACATTTGAACATCAAGTGTATCATCACCTTTGCCACCCTTGATACTCCGTACATGTGATGTGATTTTCTATTTATGATTTTGTTGGTGGGCCTTTTTGATACCCTTTGATTCCCCCCCCCTAAACAAACTTAGGGAGGATCAATTTGGTCCACTTTTCGATGTATAATTTGTCTTTCTCTGAATTTTAGGGGGTGAAGGTCACTTGTAGTAAGAGGCCACCTGCAATGGAGCAAATGAGGTGTGTGGAATCTAGGCCAGCAGTGGATAGAAAGCTTTTCTTGATCCTCTCAGCTCTCTACCAAACATATTTTATATTCACTATAAAAACCTGACAATTGGTTTAGTTGTGTGGGTAAATTTATCATCTTTTGTTGTAGAGCATCTCTGCCCATACCCCTTCTTAAGGCCTTGACCAGTGTTTCTCACATAAACTATTGATTGTTTCTCCATTCCCACCCATATAAAATATGAGAAATTAGATAACATAATGTCAGAGATCATTGAAATGCCACCACTTGGGCCAATTGTTATTGTGGCCAACGTATCAGACCAATCCCTTTTTTTTATAATAATGTGCCATTTTGAAAGCATTGTAACTTGTGCAAATGTGCACGTTCAAATTCCATTTCACACTATACGACGATTATACTTCATCTAAAGTTGTAGTGTGCATTGTGCAAGCCATTTTACTAGTGCCATTAGAGTTGCTCCCTCCTGAGCAAAGAATCCCATGACAGCAAAACATGCATTAAATTATGTGCAGTGATCAGTTGACTGCGTAAAATGAAGGGGTACTTCTCAATTAGAAGAGCTTAAGGAATGGTCCACCCTCATTGATGCTGGACCTGTATTTGATGCGGATGCTTGAAACACTTAATCCACATCAAGAATCTTAACCCGAAATTGGGAAATTGTTGGTGACTTCAAAAATGTGTAAAAAGCATTCACAAGACAAATGCTTGAAACACTTACTCCACATCAAGAATCTTAATCCAAATTTGGGGAATTGTTGGTGATTTACAAAATGTGTACAAAGCATTCGCAAGATAAATGCTTGGAACACTTAATTCAAATCAAGAATCTTAACTCAAATTTGGGGAATTGTTGGTGACTTAACAAATGTGTACAAAGCATTCACAAGACAAATGCTTGAAACATTTAATCCACATCAAGAATCTTGACCCAAATTTGGGAAATTGTTGGTGATTTAAAAAATGTGTACAAAGTATCACTATAACAAGAGGTGTCCTTGTATGTCAAGTGATTTCATTGGATTTTAAATGAATTCATTGGTTGTAATGAACAAGCAATAGTGAATTCATTGGTTGTAATGAACAAGCAATAGTGAATTCACTGGTCTAGTGAATAAGGATTAATGAATTGCACTCACATTTTGTAATAGTGCATTCACAAAACAAATGCTTGAAACACTTAATCCTCATCAAGAATCTTAACCCAAATTTGGAGAATTGTTGGTGACTTCCAAAATGTGTAAATAGTGCATTCACAAGACAAATGTTACAAATTATTAGGTGCATTAGGCTGACTTCTAGAGCCACTTGTCCACATTTGGTATCTTACAAAGATCGATAGTAGCTGCACAGAAACAGCTGAAGTAAAGCTCTCGGAAATTAGGCTGGTGGTGAGGGAGGCAAAGGGGCCTAGTTGAAACGACAACATGCCAGGGTCCACTCCAAAGCTTTTCTTTTCCTTGAAATGCTAGGGCGGCAGACGTGACCTGACCTAACAAGGCATCGTCACCCCCAAGTCAAGCTCCATAGCAGAGGATGGGCAGGCAGGAGTTTTGGCCTGCACTCCACTGGGTTTGAACCCCAGACCTTTTTAGAGGACCCAGGGTCTGAGAATGGGCCAATGTTTTTTTTTTCCTTTTGGCTATTTCATTCAAAATTACGGAAAAAAGGGTTGTCCTTTTAGGGTTTCTGATCGCCAAATTTCAATAAAATTTTGCAAACTCAACAGATTCTAATATCAAGTCCTAGTAGGTTAGCCAAAAGTAGTAGTATAGAAGAAGGGTGGCTTCTTAACTGTTTTCACTTTGTTATTTTGTTTTTGGCCAAATTTAGCTAATTTGGCTTATGGATGATTAGCCAGTCTGACCAGTGACTATATCCCAAAATTTCAAGGAAAAAACACATTTGGGTCCACCCCTATTGAAGAAGGTAAAGTAGTAGGTTGAGGCACCTTTTGCTCCCCCTAAAAAAAAATGCACAAAAATATAATGGGCACCTCCTACTCAAAAACACGAAGGCTGAGACATTTCCAAGGAAACTACTTCTTTTGTTGTCACTGAAAAGTTTATGCTCGGAATCGATGAGTTATCATAAAGGAACCTTCCTCAACAAGTGCATTTGAAGAAGCTGCCCAAGAAATTGTGTTGTATCAATCAAGAATGTAACAAAAAAAGCCTTCAACTTATCTTGTCAACCAAGTTGTGCTATGGCCATTGCCTAATATTCATAATTTAATTCAAGTGCAAGTTTTTGGGCTCTATCTACTTTCTTAGATAAATGGGGATATGTGGGGCTATAATTTATTGTTAATGTACCCTATCTAGTTTATGTGATGAGGGCATTAACTTGCTTCCAATTGCCACCACCGTTGCTCTAGCCACATTTTTGTGTCATTGAACCATTGTAATTTTAAGTAACTAATGTCATGAATGACGTCCATTGAAATGCATGGGATGTATAGCAATTCATTCATGAATGTCACCTTTCATTTATAATGGGCAAAATTTTATTTATTATCAACTATTTCATAATTTGTGGATGAGGATGATATAGGACACTCAAATTGAAGATGCATGATTTAATTAGAATGATGCATTTTTCCTTAAGGCTTAAGTCAATTTCAATTTTGGACATAGGTAGCTTATGCACAGATGTGAAAACACACTATGGTGGAACACTTGTGTTGGCTAGATCATGTAGGCCTAAATTGTCATGTACATCTTTCATGCACATTTTTAGATTGATCCATGCATTGTATATATTGTTTTCTTTGTTTGTTAAACATTAATGCTTTTGGCAAGTGGTGCATGTGATTAATAACCAATATCTAAGAATTACATTTGTTATTGGTGTGTGCCCTCATGTCAAGCATGCCCATCATCAAGGACATCCAAGAGAATTGGTAGAAATGTTTGGTAAGCCAAATGGTTTGAAAACAACTACATGGTTCAACCTTTTTAATAGTTGATTTGGAATTGGGGGACAAACCATTTGTTGTGAAAAAAACTCATGATACCTTGCATAGGTCTAAGAATCTATCTATGTATTAATGTTCATTAGTAAAAAAACATGGTTTTTCAAGTTGTCCAAATTGATCATTTTTTTATTCAAGGTCCATTGTATCACGGACATTATAGTTATTGATTGATCAATTTGGTTAATGATGGACATTTAGTCGAGTATGGCAAAAATGATATATTTGGTCAAGGTGGCTAATGGGTTTCTACTAAAATAAAACATCTTGTCAAATTGGCCAAACAAAAATAAGATCTTACATATCTACGTACCTACATAATATTCAAGTAGGATAGGTGGGTAAGTAGATATAATAGGTAAGTAGGTGGGTGGATGGGTGGGTGAGCTAGGTGGGTGAGCTAGGTTTAAGTTACGTGGGTAGGTATTAGATCGCCAACACATCTCCTATCTATTAACTTACCTATTTAATTATTTCTTAATTATCATTTATATACAATGTAAAATTAAAAAAAAGTTAACAACTTATGAAATTGTAGTCCGTCGGTAAGGATTTGTGTATCATTAGGGAAATGAGGGGTTCGATTATTAATATTTGCAACTTATGTTCATGTTAAAGGGGCTAGGTTAGGTAGTTAGGTTAAATAAGTTGGGTTGGGTAGTTAGGCTAGGTAGTTAGGTTGGATAACTAAGCTAGGCTACCACCTAATTACTTACCTTTTTCAACCTATATATCATTATAATTTTATTTTAAAAAATGATTTAAAAAAATTATTCTAATTTGCCCAATTAGTCAAAAATGATCGTTTAATCACAATGTACATGTTGTATATTGACTTGTCCAAAATGATGAGGGGTTTCTTGATGGATGTTTAAATAAGGTCCATTTTCATTAAAATATCAGTAAAAAAAAAATGTTTTCAACTCGTGATGTTAATGTTTATTTATGTATATGTTTCCTTGTTGTCATTATCTTTTTGAGGTCAATGTTGAAGTGGATGTTTATCTTGGGGTTTTCATTTCGTACAGAATTAATCCATTTAAAGTTTATGAAGGATGTGGGTTTGTGTGAAGCTTAATGCAAATTTTTTATGTAATGTTTTGTTATGAAGCTAAATGCAAGTTTCTGTGAAATGTGTTGGTTTGTGTGAAATTGAATGCAACTGCTTGAATTCTATTGAATGTGGGTTTGTGTTTGATGAAGTTGAATGTGGCTTTGATGTGTTTAAAAATTTGATATAAGAATCTTCTTACCTATTAGTTTGTTTATGTGAAGTTTGATGTTTGGTGGAAAGTTGTATGAGTTGTAGAATACTCTAGTCCTTTTATGCAATTGTGTTGAGTGAAATTCAATGCAACATCAATTGTTTGAAATTTTTTGGATGTGTGATTGCTTTGAGTGGTTTTGCTTTCTTGTGTGTACACTTTGAGAGTTTGAGAATACATTTGCACCCAACACCAATTTGCATGTGTTCATTTATTAAAGCTACATCTCAAAACAACTGGTTTACTATGCCATCAACATTTCTTATGACATCAATGACTCCAACTTAGTGAATTTGTTTCATCACCTAGAACCTACAATTTTGTAATTATCTAGCCTACAACTTTGATGGTTAGAAAATAGTTATTGAAGTAGGATTACAATATATACAAATTTTTTTGTTAAAAGTTGAAATGATTTTTTAAAGTTGCGTGTGACACTTTCACATTCGCACCTGTCTTAAACCAAAACAATGCATTCTTTTCCTTGGAAAATGATATGAATCATGACCATGTTTTCTTATGCACATGCTCGGGTTCATGTCTAGTGGGCATGCATCACCCTTTTTTCATACTTGTTACCTATGCGCTTGTGTAAAAATAAAATGAACCTATAGGCATGCACATAAGGTAAAAGTTTGCTAAAAACATTTCTAGGCCTGAGTTCTATGGGCTTCACAAATGAATTTTTAAAAATACCTTGGCCTTCAGGTATGCTGGAAAGAAGATATTTAGCCAAGATTGGTCAAAACATGATAAAAAGGTTATTTCTGGTGTTGGATGGATATCCAAAAAATTCAAACAACAAGCCCATATATCTGCTCTTAATTTGTGCTTTGTTCTGTCCATGCTCTTCTTTTGGACTTTGCTATGTTAAGAATATGAGGGTTAATTTGAGCAAAATGAGTTTATGGACATTTAATTTCATCCCTTTATATATATAGGTTGTTTGTAAAAAATTGCTGAATTTTTTGATCTGGGCCATGATAACCATCTTGAATATTTGATAAATATTAATTTGCAGGATATCCAAAAAAAATGAGACCTTGCCTTAATTTAATTTTTTTTGATATGCTTGCTGGATATCTTAAATGAAGAAAATCAAAAGGAAAATAAAATTGAACCTAGTTCTTAAAACCTATTTTGAAAACTGAAACTGGTGGATATAAAAAAATGTGTCATGCCTAAATCATTCAAACTCATGCTGAAAAGGATATATAGCACTCCTTTAAACTGAAAGCCAATAAAACAAGGGGTGTGTCACACTATGGCCTTCCCATTTACATTAAAAAGTATCTTAATGCAAAAGAAGAATGCTGGAAATTCAAATATTTCAGCATGCAAAAAATATAGTCTTCACAAAAATCCTCTAAAAAGAAACCAAAATCCTTCAAGATATCATAACTCAATAATAACTAATCTCATGTTCGAACACAACCCAAAATATCATCTTTCAAAAAATCCTCATTTACATATATAGGAGCCAAAAATCCCTTAAGCTACTATAACTCTATAATGAATCTAAACACAATAATATCCTTGCCTCGGTAGGCCAAAAATCAACAAACAATTAAAAAAAAACTCTTCGAAAGAATCTCGGCATTGGAAATTTGTGTACAAAATTTGTTGTGAATTTGTTTGCAAAAAAAAAAGGGCAAGTCTCAAGTCTCAAGTCAAAAATCCTTCAATTTTGGAAGAGCAAGGATTCTCCCTCTCTCCCTCTTCTCCTCTGACTAAATAAACTGGTTTGTACCTGCACCCTCTGGAGTGAGGCCTCTGAGAAAACCAGAGAAATGCTCAATTTGGAGTCTGGACTCATCAGAGACCTTTTTTTAAACTGTCAAATTGAAGAAGAAAGGCCGGCTTGTTGAACACAAAAAAGCAGTTAATTAAGACCGACAAATAGGGCAAGAATATTTATTATTCTTCAAAAAATAGAATTCATTTTTTTTAATTTTGAAATTTATGTAATTTTCCATTATCTACTATATAATATTGTGATATATGAGTTAGTGAAATTTTTATTCAGAGTTTATATCGCCTATGATAATAAAATTATGATGATTTTCAACACGTCAACTTTGTATTTTCACAAAATTTCATTTCATTTCATTATTTTGAGAATTATATAACATGACGGAAAACTGACCTTAGGGTAAGGTAGTGCCACACCGGGTGGTTGTGTAATAATAGGCCTCTGGGATGATTGCAAATAGATTACCTATCCCCAGGAATTGTTGTAAAATCTTGAACTTCATTGTTGTTATAGAGCCTGAATTTCATCCAAATTTTCATAAAATCTGAAGTGCATTATTGGTGTAAAGTATGAACTTCATCCAAATTATTGTAAAATCTGAACATGATCTAACTTATTGTAAAATCTGAACTTCTGTCCAAATTATTGTGAAGTCTGAACTTCATCTGAATTATTGTAAACATCTGAACATTTGTTGTGGTCATAAAGTCTAAAGTGCATCCAAAATATTTTGTAAATTCTGAACTTGATCGGTGTTATAAAGTCTGAACTTCATCCAAAATATTGTCCAAGTCTGAACTTAGTTTTAATTTAGAGTCCAAACTTCATCCAAACTTAGTTGTCATTGAAAAGTTCAAACTTCATCCAAAATGTTGTCAAGTCTGAACTTAGTTAGGTTTTAAAGTCCAAACTCCATCCAAAAACTTGTCAAGTCTGAACTTAGTTGTGATTTAAAGTCCAAACTTCATCCAAGCTTAGTTGTCATTTAAAAGTTCAAAATTCATCCAAAATATTGTCCAGTCTGAACTTAGTTGTG
>Ga0116231_10006065_pt1 | contig 23376 bp, 23 predicted proteins | sample S1TSphgellanicum_2_FD_89695 | JGI IMG/M metagenome (GOLD analysis project Ga0116231, IMG submission 89695) | Host-associated microbial communities from peat moss isolated from Minnesota, USA - S1T2_Fd - Sphagnum magellanicum MG | ecosystem: Host-associated > Plants > Peat moss > Unclassified...
GAGAAGGAAGGGAGGGGGAGGAGGAAGTGGGGGGGGGGGAGGGGGGGGGGGGGGGGAGATCCCTTCACCCCCATATTTTTTTTTTTTGGTGCGTGTTTTTTTGTTGCAAAGAAGATGATGATGGCACCATCATTTTCTTCTTCTGTGCTTTTTTTTTGCTATGAACAAGATGATGATAACACCAACATCATTTTTTTCTTATGTGTGTTTTTTTTGCTACGAAAAAGACACCAACAACATTGTCATCTATTGTGAAGAAGACAACAAAGACATTGTTGTCATCTTCTTCTTCTTATGTGTGTTTTTATATTTCAAAATTCAATTAAAACCCTTATTGAAAGAAGTCAAGGTTTTTACTAAAAGATTTTTTTTTTTGTTCCAAAAAATGAGAAAACAACAAGGAGGATGATTTTGTTGATGCCATGGTTGATGAATGATGCCTATGGCTTGCTTGACAATATTCATTAGTGAATGAATGCATTGTTGTGTTGTAGGAAATTCCAGTTGCATTTTGGAGGTGGGTGTAAGCATGATCAAGTAGACAAAAATGTTTTTTGTCACAAAAAATTATTAGACAATTTTTTTTTGATGCATTAAAAGTAGAAATATTATTTTATTCAACAATTAATATGAAGATAAACTTTCATTTTAATAATATAAAATTTGAAAGATGAACATTTTCATGTAGATTTAAGTAGATTTTTCAAAATTGCATATATTATCCGATCTTACATAATGGGTTGCAAGTAGATGAAATATTGAACATTTTTTACTTTCAAGTTTTGAAGGCCTTAAAAAATACTTGTGTATTATAAAATTATGCATGTTATAATCATAATACATAAAATTTCTAATGTAAAAGTAGGTTTGAACACCAAATTGACCCAATCATACTCAAATCTACTTCTCACCTTATTTATGATATTAAAATTTTTCAAATTTTGTATTCAACTTACCATAAACTAAATGGAAGGCCATGTTTTTTCATATTTCTACTTACAAAATTTTTTAATCTACTTTCATGTGTTTATTTTGAAAATTTTGTCATTTTTAAACTGCATTTTGAATGGACTACTTTTTTTGTTTCCTTGACCATGCACCCAAGCAACATAGTTTAGTAATGCAAAAGGTCCTGATTTTGCGAAGAAGAGACAATGGATGTGAATGGCAAATGACCTTATGCAATGGAGGATTTTATGATGGTTGGAAAGCATTTGCAATGGACCATTGCTTGAAGAAGGGGGAACATTTAGTGTTTACTCTTGTCACCAATGATTGTTTTGTTGTTCATATCTTTGATGAATTTGGTTGTGAAAAAATAATCCCTAGAGGTTTATCAAGCAAGGGACAAAGACAATAACTTCATTGTATTCAATTAGGGTAGGATGATGACATCATTAAATTAAGGGCATCTAAGAAAGCAAAACCACCTAGAACTAGGATGCATGAAAATTGAGCTTTTATGTTGGCATGTCATTCTAATGTTAGTAAAACATATGGAGGAGGAGAACATGCAAATGTTAATACAATCTTGGATATGAAAGTCATAGATGAATTAAAACATGGACATAACCTTGTGGTATCCAAGTAGGAGATATTATTATATCTTTTGGTGGAAAGGATTTGGGAATTACTATAACATTACAAGTTTTCAAAACCACGTTTTAATTTTCTACTTTGTTGTAACCTTTGGTTTGACCCATTAGCTAGTGGGGGGGGGGGGGACATTTTGTGAGAATTAATCTAAGAGCCAAATGTGATGGGAAACCCTAGTTAACAAAATAGATCAATGTCACCATTTAGCTCAAACAATAAGGATTTGTTGGGCCGCAAGTGAAGCAAAAAAGCCAACTAGTGCTTCATCTAGGCTACCATCATCCTACATGCAAACATCAATGCGGGTACTTCTTGCTAGGTTTGCCATAGTTAGGGCAAAGCAAAAGAAGCTCTGAAAAGGACATTGATAAAGCTTATGGCACTCTATAGAGCAAGGAGTTGTACAATGCGAAGGATGAGGAGGAGGAGGTGTTATTCCACAATGAAAGCATAACACATTCAAATGATCATGTATTTTTAGATAGTGGGACTAAATGTAGCTTAGAACATGACATTCAAAATAGATTCTCTACAAATGGATGTGTAATAGGTTTGACCACTTCATGGCCCCTTGATCAAATGAAGGCCCTACACAATATGAAAAATAATAGCAAGTTGAAATACACTTGTACTTCATATGGAACAATAGGACACTTTAGAAAACTACTGCAAAAAGGATTCTATAATAGAAGGAATTATAGTAGTCAAAAGCAACACAATAAAAATGAACCCAATTAGAGGCTTGTTCAATGAGTAACAAATGAAGAGGGAAAGGAGCAATGGGCTTTGGAGTCTAATGAACATGGGAAAATAAAAGGGGATAATTTGTTGTAGACTAGAAGAAAAATTCAGGGACTTAGCAAAACTAGAAGTAATAGTAGATTATAACAAACATAATGACATGCATGTAATGCAAGGGGAATTGTGGTGGGATAGTATTATGGGTTTCTAAGTGAGTAAAAAAATGCAATGGCTGGGAAGGCAACAAAAGTGTAATAGTGACATTGTTTCAAGTGTTGGCATTATTACACAAGGTGTTACAAATGGATTTGGTCAAGCAAAAAAAAGGGTGTCCATGGAGAAAAATATGTTGGTAAAATTTGTAGATTCATTTGTGTTTCATGAGGAAACAACTTTGTAGAATGGAAATGGAATGATTAACAGGGTTGTAGTTACTAAGTTTCAAAAACCCAATGTGATAAAAGGCAAGAAATATGATGCCCTTGATGTTGTTCATGCTTTTAAAATAGATAGCAATAAACCATGTGTGCTTGTGGTTATGAAACCATCATATGTCCAGAGAAATTTCTCATTTGTAAATGTTTCAATTAAATTAAACCTTGCCCCCCATAGTCCATTATTTCATGATATTTAGGCATGTATGTTAAGCCTTCTAATTGTAGAAATATAAACAGTTGGAATTTCTTGAACTTCATGTTTTTTTAGAAAAATGGGATGGCTAATAAATGTTTTGGTTGGTAATTTTAGGAAGAATGTTTTGTATGTTGGTGAAGGGAATGCCAACAAAATCTTCAAATGAACATTTCCCAAAGACAAATGCAACAGTCACCTTAATGGACATTGCATGTAAAACATGGTGAACCCTATGGCATAAACATCATATGTATATAAATGGTGGTGGGTTGAAATATTTTACTCTTACATACCACCTTAAGGAGGATGATGTATGTGTTTGGGAAGTTCATAGGGTTGTGTCATAGCTAAAATTGTTAGTTCATATTTTGGTTCACAACCTGAGGATATTTATTGTTGCTTTCATGGTCATCAAACCAAATCCCAAACTCACATCCTTATTTGTATCATATATTTTGCAATACCCTTATTTACTCGTGATAATATGGACATGGCATGATATATTGAACATGGAATATGTATGTGTAAAAAAATCATTTATTTCATGGTTAATGACATTATCATAACACAATGAATGTATTTTAATTACACTTTTAAACTTTGTTCATGCTTACCTTACACTAACAATGTGGCTAATTTTGCAATACCTTCATTTACAAATATTAACCATTTTTCATTGGTCTATTAAACAATTTTTGTTGTTTATGGGTTTGAGAACATTTTTCAACTATATAGTAATGTTTAATTAAAATTTATACCAAGTTAAAAAAATTATGCAAATATTATATCTCTAGAAATGCATAAAATATATAATTTCACACATTAATAAACTAAGTATATCATCATTTAGTACATTGTGAATTAAAAATTACATAGAATTAATTTATAGGGATTAAACTTACATAATATTAATAACTTATATTTCAAACTTCAATTAAATTATTTCAATTTACATAGAGATAATATTCAATTACATGCATTAATAAAATATACAATAACTTAGATTTTGGAAATTTTAAATTTTCATTAGAAATAAAGTTTATAAAAAAATTTGCATTATGCATAACCATGGGTTTATATTTATAATTTAAATTTAATATATAATTTAACCAATTATTATCGTATTTAAAATAAATATAAAGATATTATATGTATTAAAATCAATCAACAATATAATTCCATCATATTATTAAATATATATAATGTATTACTCAATATGTTATAAATAAAAGTACATGTAGACCAATATTTAAGCCAATATTATAAATCATAGAAAATAAAATTAACATAAGAACTTGTGTTCCCTATATATTTATAAAATATAAAATATTACCAACCTATTATATAATTATTTTATGTTATAAATTATTTCTTATATGTCAGAAAAATTTAGAATAAATTTTCAATCATACATAGGATTAATATATGGGAGAAATCATTTTTTATTATCATGTGAACCATTAATAAAAATAGATAATCATGTGTTCTAACTAATTTTTAAAAGTAGGCATTAAAATCTTATTAAATTAAAAAAATTATGTTTTTTTTTTGGAAATGAGTTTACAACTTTAAGACAGAAAAACATAAATATGTACATCATTGTAGAAATGTTAAGCATAAACTTTTAATTTTTTGATTTTGAAAAATAATGAATTCTAACATTAAGTAGTAAATTTTACATAAACCTTGAACCCATGTACCATCAATGTGATCAATTTGGCATTACATTCATTTATATATATGTTAAATAATATTGTAAGATGAACAAATAGTTTTGAAAACATGAATTTCATGATAACTTTGTTAAAGTCTTTTACCATCAATGTGACCAACTTTGCAATACTTTCATTTACTTGAATCAATATGTAGCGCATGATATATTAACATGGAATAAGTATTTTTTAAAAATCCTTTTGTTTCATGGTTTAGGATATTATCGTAATGTGATGCGAATATGGTTTTGGTATGGCTATGCATTACCTTTCCAAGTTTCAAAAGATATGTTATGGAACCCTATGTATTTTTGGGATACCTTATGAGGGTATTGTAGGTGTATTGAGTATTTTTGGGCATAAGCAATACCCCTCCAATAGCATAGACCCATGGTGTTTAATTACATAATACCTTAATGAAGGTATTGGTTTCCTTGTAGGTTTTGGTAGGGTTACACTATACCTTTTCACGTTTCAAACGATATGTTATGGAGCAAAATGTTTTTTAGGATACCCTAAAAGAGGTATTGCACGTTCATTAAATCCTTTTGGGCATGAACAATACCCCATTAATAGCTTGGACCAAAATAATTCAGCCCATGGTGTTTATGATGTATCCCAATGAGAGTATTTTGTTCTTTCTAGGGTTTGTTAAGGCTATGTAATACTTCTCCAAGTTTCAACATATATGATATGGAGCCCAAATTATTTCAAAGATACCTAGAGCAGGGTATTGCATGTTCATTAAATATTTTGCTTTATGAACCTGAGTACAACATGCATTAAATGCATTTAAATTGAATTGGTGTTTTGTATTGCTTTGAATATCCACTTGGTTTGCAATACCCCCATCGTGGAAAACACTTTCTAATTGATTATTCATTTGGTTTGCATTAACCCCATCGTGGAAAACATTTTATGAACATAACTTGCAATACCTTTATTTTATTTTTTCCTCATTTTTGTCAACCGTTGGGGGTCTATTGGAGTGTCAACCAAGTAGGTAGGTGTAGCCATGTAGGCGGGGTTTGGTAGGTACCTACTTAAAGTGTTGGTAAGTAGGAAGGTTGAAGGGCAGGGAGGTAGATAAATAGATAGGGGGTGGGTAGGTGGGTGGGGATGAGAGTAACACATTTTAAATTTATAAGTGAATAGGTAGATGGGGAAGAGTCTACTTTTAATTTAAATATATAGGTGAGTAGGTCAGTGGGGGGATAGTGGGGGATAGTAGGTGGGTGGGTGGGAAAAGTTTCAAAAGCAAAAAAAACAGAAACTGGGTGGGGGGCGGGGAGAAAAAAAAGTTGAGATCAGGGGAAAAAAAAACTGGGAAGCCCGGGGAGAAAATAAAGGTGCAAAAAAAAACTGAGATCAGGCCTGAGAAAGGGCAAACAAAAGGAGTCAACCTGGGATGGCACAGGGATAGAAAATAGAATCCATCCATCCATCCACGTCGGTGCACTGGTGGGTGCTGGTTCACTCTAGCCATAATGATTTTAGAATTGATCTTTATATGATCATTAGTTTATGACTAACATTGCCAATTTGGCATTTGGCAAACCATAATTCAAAATTATTTCTCATCATGTTCATGCTTAATTGCCATAATGCATATGCTTTTGTTACATTTATGTAGCCATAGATAATTAGTGAATGGCATTTGGGCAACTTCCAATATAAAGGTGTGCTAACATGTTTTTTCCAATATTGTTTTGGGAATAAATATGTCTTGTAATTTGTCATACAATGACACGTTTCAAGGTGCAATTTTTAGTTTTTGCGAGGTCATTTATTTTGCAAGATAAAAATAGAAGGTGTAGGTTCAAGTTCTTGTGACCTAGATCCAAGTTGACATTCTTATGTTGGAATTGACACGAGGACTAGATCGTGAAACTAATCTTTTATTAGATCTGAAATCATGAAAAAAACATTTTTTAAAACACGATCAAGAGCTTTAGGTAGAAAGGTTGATTTTTAAAAAAAAAAGAAAAGTTAACAACAAGACTGAAATTTATAGTTTTAAATTATTTAAAGTTAGTTTTTGAATTTTATATTTACATCCTTGTTTTAATTTGTTGTAAAATTATGTACACATACAATCTCTAGCATTGGTAATGTGTAATGTGTACATAGAACTAGAACCTATCTTTGAATTGAGTCCAAAGGATCTTGAATTTGAAAAGATGTGTTAGATTGTAACTAAAAGGTTTAGACATTGGAAGAATGAAGCTCAAACTCCCATCCAAAAAATCTCTAAGTAAAATTTCAAATGTCAAAACTAAGATCAAAGGTTCTTTTTAAAATATTTTTTTAAAAAAAAACTACAAAACCATCCGACAAGTATAGTTGAAATTACAAGCTTATAGCTATCCTTGGGATTGTCTTGCTCCCATTCAACTATTCCAACCTACCATGTACTCCTAACACAAAGGAGCACCACAAAGGTCTTTGAATTATTGACCCTTAAACCCTAGAAAAACAACATGACTTAATAATTTATCCCCCTTGCCATTAGCAAATAATATAATATCAATATAATCTATACACATAATCCATATCATCAAACCAGCACAAGAATGCACCTGATCTATCTATAAGGAAGGTTATTTGAATGATTTTGTCATTGAAAAATCAGTTAAAATTTTAAAAAATAGTTTTGGAAAATAAGTAAATTGTGTAACGAATTGTATTTGCGCCAATGGCACATGCTACACTAGTAAGCAAACAACAATTATGAAATATTATTAACAACTTAGTTGAAATATAACAAATTACTTGTTCTTCCCACTCACCATCCATCCATCCATCTGCATTCATTCATTCATTTTTTCTTTATCCGCCACTCACCAATGACCCATGAATCCATCCATCCATTCGAGTGCCCAAATTGCTTTATCCATTAAATGACCCATGGGCAACATTAAATTAAATTAAGCAAAATGAACTCTGATAAAATCATTCATTAAGTGTATCCACCACTCACCCAATGACCATCCCAATTCACCACAGTGCAAACTGGAGTTGGGCGGTTTTTTGAGCTGGTGTCGGTTCTTTGCTGGGTATCAGATCGGTTATATAGGTTTATAACCAGTGGTAAGTTCCGGTGTTCTGGAACCCCCTGCCCCGGGAACCAGACCGGAAAAGAATATTGTTGTACCTGCCCCTGGAATCGAGTCGGCCCAAAAGTTTGAGAAGTCAAAGAACGTGGAAAGAATTGCCGGTTCTTTCATTAAAAAAAGCCAATTCTTTGAAGGGGTTTGAAATGCCGAAGAACCTGCCGATTTTTTTGACTCTGATTCTTTGAAAATACCCGGAAGTGGCGGGTTCTTTGATTCCCATTTTTCCCGATATACCCGAGGTTGACGGTTCTTTAGAAAATCAAAGAACCGAACAACACTGGTGCAAACTCACTAGTGCTACTAATAAATTGCATTTTCCCTCACCCATACTGTTCACCCACCCATCCATCCATCCACATAATTTTACATCCATCCACATAATTTTACATCCATCCACCCATCCATCCATTTATCTTACATACATCTACATGCAATTTTCCAATTCATCTATCTTGCACATAATTTTACAACCATCTATATACATTTACATCCATCCATCCACATACGTTTGACATCCTAAGTATGTAGTAACCCCATCGCTCTATCCATCCAAATAATTTTACATCCATCCATATAAATTCTTCAATCTTCATCTGTCTTCCACATAATTCTACTTGCATTCCATAATAGTTCCCCCCCCCCCCCGGGCATTCCTCTATCCATCCACATAAATTTACATCCATCTATATAAATTTCCATGCATACATCCATCTATACCGTTTTTCATCCATCCAGTCGTCTCTTTCTTCTGTTGCGTTTCTCTCTCTGTCTCTCTCTCTCTTTGCGATGACGATCTTCTCTGCGGAACTTTCCCGGCACTTTGCGGTTGCGCGTCTCGCGCGCGCACGCGAGCTCGCCCGGTCGCGACAGCGGCAGCGTCGTCGTCGCGGTCGTCGGCTTCGGTCGCCCGTTGCACCCCGTTGGTTTCTGCGTAGGCGGGCTTTCTTCAAATCCCAGACCTTGTGTGGGGTTTGGTCTCCCTTCTAGGAACGCGGCGGCACAAAAAACCAATGTTCTCTCTATTACACTCCTCTTCTACAACTACTTCTTGGGTTTTTGTTTTTTTGTTGCATGCATTTCGCTTGTTTCTGTTCCGTTTGGTTTGTGTCACAAAGACTTTCCTGTTTTTCTGGAGTATGTGTGTTTGTTCGTGTGTCGACAGTGGGTGGAATGCAGTTGTTGTCACATTCAATGGTTGGAGAACAAGAACCAGCAGCTGCAGCAGCAGGGAAAGAAGAGCAGCAATAGATACAGTGCATTGAGGGAGTAGTATGATTTTGAGTGTTCTATGGAGACTGGGTTGCGCTGGCTTGGTGGCAGCAGAAAGCGAAGGATTCTGTTGGGGAGATTTTGAGCAAGGAAGATCTTAAGGGGAAGAAGAAGGGATTTTTGTGGTCCAGGGGAAGAATGGGTGTGTGTTGTTGGTGCTTATGATTTGGTTGGAGAGGGGGGAAAAGATTGGAGTTTGAGTTGAGGCTGGGAGAGGAGATCCGACGCCTTGAAGAAGAAGAAACTGTTTCGTTTGCTTTTTTGGGGTCAGACTCGCAGCAGTCGTTTGTCGGTAGGATCGATTTTTCTTTCTTTCTTGCATTTCTCGTTTTTTGGGTGGTGGTTGGGTTTTTTCTCTTCTTTTTGACGGATTTCTTTGTTTCCCGGAAGTACCTAGTACCTACCCAGTCGCGGATTCTTGTTGGTGAGGAGGGGCGGGGGCGTGAGGAGCGATGGCAGCAGTGCCGCCTGACGATTTCAGATGCCCAATCTCGCTGGAGCTCATGACTGATCCGGTGATTCTTGCAACTGGGCAAACATTCGACAGGTAAGATGTCTGTGGAAGAAAGCTCACATGCAGCAGTTAGGGTTCGAGCTTCTTTGTATCTATCCCAGTTTGCAAGCAAAGAAAGCTTGGAAGAGGAACCCTACAAGGAAGGAAGAACAAGAACAACAGGAGAACAAGAAACCCTAACCCTAGTGTTCTCTTTCTGTGTGTCATGTGTATCATAGGGTATCGATCCAGCGATGGCTAGACAGTGGGCAAGTGCGTTGCCCCATGACAAAGCAGATGCTCTATGACACCAAGCTCATCCCAAATTATGCGCTCCGCAGTCTAATCAACCAGTGGGCAGAAACAAATGGTGTGGAGCTCAAGAAGCCAGAAGAGCTCACAAGATCAAGACTACCCAAAGTGACAAGCAAGAAGCTGCAGCTCCCGCCCCGGGAGGAGGTTCAAACCTCTGTGGTGGAAGCTCTGGTGAAATTAATGAGCCAAGGAGGGATGGCGGAGAGAAGAGAAGCTGTGCGGCAGATTCGAGGGCTTACCAATGAGGGGCAAGAAGCCAAGCTGTGCATTGCAGAAGCAGCAGCTATTCCTCTTGTTGTCAAATGCCTTACTTGTGGGGATCCGCAAACAGAGGAGCATGCCTTTGGTGCGTTGCTCAACTTGAGTGTGGATGATGACTGGAAGGTGGGTTTGATTGCAGAAGGCGCACTGGAGAAGATTGTGCAAGCATTGGAAGAGGGTTCCATGGAGACGAGAGTGCTTGCAGCTGTGCTGTTGACCTCTTTGGCCATTGTGGATGTGAACAAGGCAACTATTGGGAGCTCACCTGATGCCATTCCTGCGCTTGTGAAGCTTCTTGTGTATGGAAACCTGCGAGGGAAGAAGGATGCAACCACGGCTTTGTACAATCTGTGCAGATACCATGCGAACAAGGCTAGGGCTGTTGCAGCAGGAATTGTTCCCGCATTGCTGGCTCTGCTTAAGGAAGGCAGATCAGATACAGCGGAGAGAGCTTTGGTGGTTCTTGATCTATTGTCTACTTGTGCGGAGGGGAGGGCAGCCATTGGACAGGAGACAGCAATGGCAAGTTTGGTGGAGCAGTTGCGAACAGGAACAAATCAGAGCAAGGAGAACGCAGCTGCAGTGTTGGCCATCATCTGTCAGAACTCACCTCAAGCAACCAGACTTGTGTCTTGTGCTGGAGCTTTGGAACACACCAAGCCTCTGCTGCTCCATGGTACTCCACGTGCAAAGCGCAAAGCCTCTGCTCTTATCAAATGCTTGAAAGACTATAGTCCCTGAATGAAGAAGTGCCCACATCCAGATCAACAACCCACATGAATGTGCTTGTGCTCCAAGTCCATTGCCATAGCCAAGCTCCCATCCCAACAAATGCTGTAATTCCCAGCACCTTTGAAGGAGGTTAGGAAGAAGGTACGATGCTCCTCCTTAGAGAACAACCCATCTGATCCGCAATAGGAAAGTTGGATTTGTTTGCAAGGTATGATGCTCCTTCTGAGACAACAACCCATCTGATCCGCAATAGGAAAGTTGGAACTGGAGGTTTGCAATAGGCAAACCTTCTTATTGTACAGTCAGTGCCACCCCTGCAGCCACAGACAGGGCTTCTTCCTGCCTGCTTCCTCCATGACCTAGCACCCATGTATGCAGTTGAGGATCACTTCTCATCTGTTGCCCAATCCTCCCCAGGTTTTCTATTTAGGGTTTCTTTTCTTTTTTTCTTTTTGGGGAAAGGTTTTTTCAGGCACCATAGAAGGAGCTTCACCTCAAGATGAAGTAGCCAGTACCCTACCCCTGATTCCTTTGCATTCAGGGGTGGAATCATCACATTGAGTTCATAGTTAGCTCATAGAATCTCCCAGAAAGCAGAGATTCTTACAGTAGACAGTTTCTAACTGACAGTCCAAATTTATTACCCATGTCAGACATGAGTGGTAGACAAGTTGTATACACACTAGTACACTTGATTGACATACCCTTTGAAGTGCTTGTAGACATTATGGGTTCGTAATAGTTGGTTAAAGAAAGGTGGTAGAAATTAGGTTGGAATCTTGGAGGATTGTGTCGTATTAGCTCCCCATTATGTACAGAAGTACTCCATTCAAGAGTTCAAAGAGTATTTTTTTGTTGCTTTTCCTTGCTTGCTTGCTGAGGTGATCTTTTTTCCTGGAGTTTCCTAGACTGATTGTGAGTGAATCCAATAATCAAGGACTCTCTGCTCCATTATCTGACTGATTGATTGTCTAGTGGTGGAGGGAGACCATGGAGTTGAATTGTGGTGCATTGGTCGTGCCTGTGGTTGCTCAGTTTGATGTGTTAAGACATCAACACACAGTGTGAAGACTACCAGTGTTGCTAAAAGCTCTGTTGTCCAAAGATTTGCTAAGGCAAGCTTCAGTGACTTTGGAGGACAAAGCAATCCATTACAGCAAGGGATTTATACTGTGAGAAACTCTTTCAAGCGCTTCTTGTTCAGAGGTTGAACAAGAGTTTCTTACGGTATAAGCTTTAGGGTTTAGGGTTTAGCTTTCAAGCCCTTCTTGTTCAGTTGCTTTGAGTGTGCCCAATTTCTCGGCTCTTTTTACATGATTCATGTTCTCTTGTTAATATGTTGTTGGATAGCAAAGCACTCGAGAAATTTCCTTGTGTATTTGGATGGTACCTTATATTTGTCAACCCTAAACTTTACTGTGAGGTTTAAGAGGCTTCTTATGGATATAAGGTGCCTCCTGCACCTATCACCTCATGTAGGGTAAAGCCCCATGTTAGGGGCATTCTCAAAAGAAGCAGGGGCCCAGGATGAGGGGTAGTCAATTCCAGCCCCACATTTTGGGAATGTCCACCACCATTGTAAAGAATGAGGCGAAGGTTATCATGAACCTAAACATATGTAGATCACAAAGCCTAGGAAGGGAAGGGTTCTTGCACCTACTCCTTAAGAGTGGGAAGGCTCTTACACCTATTTGATCCTTCTCACTTTTAAGGAGTATGTGTAAGATCCCTCCTGTTTTCTTGGAGGGATATTCATGGATATAAGATGCCCTCCAAAGACACCAGAAAATTTCTCTGAGTGCTTTACTTATGTTTCGGCTTATGATAATGTTCATGTTGTGCCTTAGGATGGGTAAGGCTGTGGCGGGGGGACATTCCTGGACTGCAGGATGGCCACTTTTGGGAATGCCCTCACCTTCGGGCATTGAAATCTCTATGACCTTATTATTAAGTCTTCTTTCAGTTTGACTTAAGTTGTAAGTATGGAGAAGTTTCCAATACTGAAGGAAGATGTCTTTTTTACTTCATGTATTTTGCTCTCACTTGATCATTTCCTTTGCATGTTTGGATCATTCTCCTGGATACCCATTACCTTTTTTGCATTTGTGGTCACCCCACATCTGCAGTGTTGTGAAGTTTTCAAGTTCTGATGATGTTCCCAATTTTGTTGCTTTCAATGGTGTTCCCTATTCTTCCAAACTATGTTTATAATGAGGTTCCTAAAGCTGTGTTAAAATGTTGGGTTCAGGGTTTAGGGTTTATCATTCACAAATTCCAAAGGTTGTACTGCATTCACTTATGTACACATTTATTTGATTTCTTTGATTTTCTCTTTAATGAAAAATAATGTAGTTACAACTTATGATTTAAAAATTGTTATTGCATGAACAATGCAGTATAATAACAAACAAAAACTAAGACATATATCAATATCATCAAAAAAATTCCATCTCCATTATAGCTGAACTTCAACCATATTAATTTCAGTATTTGCGGAAGCTTTATTTTAATTCAATCACTTGAAGAGTGGATGATGTCTTTGATTACATTCATAGATTTGTATCATATTAAAAAGTTTGTTAAAGTCGGAATATTTTAATAGTTGCGAGTTATTGATAATATTGGAGATTATGTCATTCAAGCATTATGTTACAAGTATAAATTTCATGCAATAGTTTTCAGAAGGTTTTTTGGTTGTACATAGAAATGTGATTTGGAGTTATTGAACTTTTGTTGAAATTTGCCTTTTTTTAAAAACAAATGTGTGAGGAATGCTAGCTTGTGACCACATGTATTTGGTGTGATTTCATTAAAGAAAAACTCATTTATTTCAAATATGTTTGGGATATACATTGTGCCAATTGTATTGTCTAACATAAGTTTTATTCAATGCAAGAAAAACATGGTTTCACTTTGTGGACCATTCCATTTAAAGCCTTTTAAACATTAAATTAAAGTAGAAAAGTAAATTTTTAAAAAAATCAATATTATGTGAAATTTAAGGTTTTAGGTCCAACCTACCAATTAATTGAAATCATGTTGCTTGGTTTTGCTTATTTTATTTGCACATGGATTTCCTTAATTTGATTTTCCTTGATTGAAACCTTCTTTCAATTGATGTAATGGTTTTGCTTTGGTTGTTTTGTTTGTCACATTTCAACCTAAAAACTAGTTTTACTTTGTTTGTTAGTTGCATATATGCATATTTATGGATGGTTTTTCATGCAATCGATCTTGTTAGATCTCAATTTTAACAACAAAACCTTGAATTAATCTCATATGCAATCACAATAAAACTCTTAGAGCTTTAAATACATCCAAACCTAATTTCACTAAATGTTGCTAGGGCAAATAACTCATCACATAGTGACTTCGGATTTCATGGTATGTTCAAATTGAAAATACTAGTTCTAGATGTATGCAATTATGCCTATCCATCGTGTGCACACATAATATTTTATATGTTAGTTATCGACTAATTCAAATTTAGGTAAATTTTTTATGCCCAAATGTTACTACACCAATGCAAAGTCTCTTTCCTATGGGTAAATGTAGCCTTGACTTAGTCTCAACTACTAACAACTAAGAAAATAATATACATTCAACCCTAATTGAGCTAAGAAGACCTTTTGATCTCTACATCCATTCAACCCTAATTTCCTGACTATGAACTTCTCAACATGTAATGACTAGTGGCAAAAGAGACTCGGACAGCTAAGGGCACATTTTAAATTGAAATTGAAAATTTTTAAAGCATTGATGAACCCATTTAAATTTAGGGGATCCTTGTGTTTTGTTCTCATATCATATTAGCATTTACCACTCTAAACCAAAAGAATAGGTAGTTCAAATTTAGGTCAATGTTTTTTTACAACCCATTCACTTCCAAAATCTTTAAATACCTAGTCTTTGGAAATTAATAAACAAAATTGAAGATTATTTGGGAATTCAAAAACCTTGAATAAACAAATTTTGACTTGTTTTTTTTTTTTTTCTTAATTTTTTTTTTAAAACATTAGAACCTCTAATCCTAGTTTTGACACTTAAAAAAGTTTTGAAATGTTACCTAAATGTAGGTTTGAGCTTGGTTCTTCACATTTCTAAACCTTGTAATTTTTATTTTGATACATTTTTTAAAATTTAAAAAACCTTTAGGCTCAAATTGAAAATTATCTTTGGCTCCATGTACATTATATATATTTTTGGGTTGGAGAAATTATTATTCTTTATTGATTGGTTATAATGATACTGTAGGTGTTTGCATTAAAATCATCTTTCTCTTTATATTGTTTTATTTTTCATGTTTATAGATGGAGATTGGGAAACAATTAGTACATTATGTTGAATTTGATAAACATTGTTAGAGGATCAAATTAGGGGTAGGAGGGGAAGCAATAAACATGTTTAATAAATTAAATGTAGTTCAATCTTCAATTAAAAAAGTGTGCCTACCCACCCATTAGAAGCTAAATTTTAAAAAATAAAAATTCACTTGTCCTCCAATTATGATGATTGTGTTATATATGGGTGGGATTTTTTTGTGGCATACTAGTAATACATCACCCCCATTTCTAGTGGGGAGGTCTTGGGTCCAAGTTTTTTTCAATGGAAATTTTTGTCATGGATGACTTTCATCCAAGAAGGACGGATAATCATTCTCAAGAAATAATGATGTATTTTTCCATGAAATATGGTTCTTGAGGACAAATGGTTTGAAGTTCCCGTGGGAAACATGGTTGCCCAACACCATCTCCTTCAAAACTTTCATCCATGGAAGTCATTCAAGTAAAATATTGGATGTCAAGAAAAAGATGTGAGCTTGCGACTTTAGACCCAAATCATCGATCCAAATGACTTTTTTTCAAAGCTTTCATCCATTTGTGAAACAAAATGAGAATTTGGGAAAATAATTGGACCATGGACCTTTGGGCTGAGGGAGGAGGGGGGATTATAATTGTTGTATCATTATTTTTATTTTTATAAAAAAGGTGGTGCAAAAAAAGATACTTAAAACATTGCTCACAATTTGAGTAGATTTTTTTTTTTAATTGAAAAAATAACTCTTGGTAGGAACTATCCTACAAGTGCTTGGAGCCCAATATTTAATTTTATTTAATTCGTTACTCTTGTTCAATACTTGCTATGATATGGGTGAAATTGTTCTTAAAAAACTTTAACTTGTGTTCAAAAGTTATTTTTCATGATTTTGTTGGTTAGAGTTCAAGGTAAAGATTTTATTTTATTAAAAAAATTACAAAAAAACTGAGAATTTTTTTAATGAAAATTTTAATTCAATTAAGCTTCTAACTTTTGGGGGGGGGGGGGAACCAAAATTTTTTAAATTAAAAAATTAAAAAAAAGGAGAAAAAAAGGGGAAGCGGGGGGGGGGCCTGGTCCAGATCATTGGATAAAATAATGTTTATTTATTGCAGGACCTTTGGTCACAGGGAAAGTTACCGTACCAGTTTAAACACATCCGAGTAACTAACCGACAAAGTAAAAAACAACGGTACGCTTACGCAATCGATTCTCGGGGGGGTACATTATGCCAGACGCGTAGGGAGTATTAAATCGCAGAATAAGCTTTCTGTTCGGAACTAGCAACCGATTATGCCATACGCGGTAATATTCTGGTGGGTACTAGATAAAGCCAAAAGGACGATTCCATACCTTAGAATAGCTGCAATCCCCCCCGCGCCAGTCGTCCTAGGTGACCCTCTAGGGCGGCTGTGGTACAGAACGTGCAGGATCGCGCTCATTCCAGACCATAAAATCTCAACACTAAATGACAATGCAGATGCTCTCAGAATGAGTAAACGATTATGAGATGGAATGGGTGCGACTCTGCATATTATGAGCAGGGTCGCGACCATTCCGTCGTCTTCTTCCCCTGTCTGTCCCTCTGTGAATAGGGTTGTGTTGGCGTCGTCGACTTTGCTGCTGCCGCTGCTGCTCGCAGAGCTTCTTCGTCTGCTTTTCTGAGAGCTCCTTGATTTTCTTCAAACTTTCTGTTAGATCTTTGCATCAGGCATTCTGCAAACGGATCTTCGCCAGATTTCCACAAACTCCACGTTTTTGCACTTCTTTTGGGGAGTTTTGTAAGTGGCTTGGGGGAGGGGGGGGGGGGCAGCGTTCTCGTCACTCTAAGAGCACCATCTCAAGTTCCCTCCGCTTTCACGCCCGCTTTGGTTTATGAAGTAAGTCTCCTGAACTGACCACGGTTTGTATTTTTTTTTCCGCCTCTGTCTTTTTTTTAAAAATCTTTTGCGTTTCTGGTCTAGTATCTTTTGTTTTCGGGATACCTACGTGTGTTTATTTTCTGTTGCTTCTTTTGTTCGAGAAGTGCCAGCCGGGCGTCGTGCAGTGGGCGAAGGCTTGTGTTTTTTTTGGTCTTATGCTTGTTTTATTGTATGGTTCGTGATCCTGTTGTAGCCACTTCGGTATCTTTTCTTCTCGGAAACTGAGTTTTTTAGGTCCTTAGCACACTGGTATCTTTGTAGGGTTTGGATCGCGTCTCTATGAGTCTTTCGCTTTGTCATCAGTTCTTCCTGCCTGTGGTGCTCTCTTTTTCTGCTGAGAACTAAGAGCTTGTTTGCCAAAACTAGCATTTACGTGAAGAAAGAAGAACAAGTCTGGTAGATTGCAAACAACTTTAGCTTTTTCGGTTATGCACTTGGACTCTTCCATCGCTCGGGCTGAAGTATAGTGTGTTTTCCCCTTTTCTATTGTCTTCTCCTTGTGGTTCTTCTTGTCAGTCAGATTTTGTTGAAGCACTCCAAGTCTATGTTCGCTGAATCTCAACCCTTGCACTGTTGTTTGTATTCTGTACCTTATCTTGGCTCTTTACTCCCTTTATAAGCAATTTGTTGGTAAATAGTCCCTCTTTACATAATTTTTGAAGCTCCTCCTTGGCATATTGTGCAAGATTTTTTGCCTTTGCAGAGTTCTGCTCTTTGTTTTCATGGTTTTTTTTGGCCTTATTGTTTTTTCAAAATTGTATCATTGGAAATGTGCAAATTTGGAAACTCTTTTAAAGAATGAGAAACAGAGACCATCTTCTAAGGTTTTGAGTTGTCTGTGATTTGCATTGGCAGCTCGAAGGAGAAGCCGACCCTTGGGTATGTCAAACTTCCTTCTTTGAGGTTTGGGTGTTGTTACATATGAAGAATGTTGATGATCACAATCCTGTATATATGAGAGTAGTTCATTCACTCTTTCTGCGTTATGTTTAGATGCTCTGAACAGTGTTGCTGAAATGTAAAGCTTGAATCTTTGAAATCAGTCAGAGTTCCCATGATGGTCAACTTTTTTCCTGTTTGATTTTGCAGTGGCACGCGGATCAAAACCCGCAAACGGAACATTGCCGTTCCGTTGGACACAGCAACCTTTGGGGATGCTGTTGTGCAAATTTACCTCGAGCATCACGGTGACTTGGTGAGATTTTTAGCCATGAGGGATCCATTGCATAGACCTTGTTGCATGCTAAATGTTTGAAGTGAATGTTGTTACAACCTCCACTAGCAGTGTTTTTTTTGTTAGGTACCTTTCCATTCCTGGTATTTTTCCCTGCACTGTTACAGACCTAGATTACTCAAGGTTGCCATCATCATATTGAGCTCCTTTCAGTAAGTGTTGCAACTTGCTATGCAGGAACTTATCGCCAAGGACATTGATGCAGCCGATCTTGACTTCTCAAGATATGGTGACACCTTCTTTGAGGTGATTTTCAGTTCCAATGCTCACATTTATCATTTACTTATCAATATTGCCTGCAGAGTGGATTCGCCATGAGAAATTTGACTTGGCTTGGCTTTGGACAGTTGTTCAGAGCATGGCTGCCTATACCACTAGTAGCTCATTATCTGCAATTGCTCTGAAAGGGAGTTGCTGTGTTAGAAGTTGTATTGATGGATGACATGAGCTTTTTGTCTGTGCCAAAGTTGGTTCTTGGGAACTGATACTCAATTTTGCAAACATTATCTTTTGGCATATTGGGTGTGGCGACAGGTGGTGTTCACAGGAGGCCCAAATCAACCAGGTACCACAAAACCTGAGGAGGGTGCCCGACAACCATATTCAGTCTTGAATTGTGAGGCAACACGAGAGAGCATTCTGCCCTATGTGCTGTTCCTGCAGAAGATTATACGGCGTCGTCCTTTCATGATCAAAACCCTTGAAAATGTCATGCGCCGGCTCCTGCAGTCCTTGGTCAGTGTCTACCCTTCAAAGGTTCCATAGGCCTTGTCGTTGGGAATCTGCTTTGCTATGACTTTGTTAACCCTAGTTAGTCTACTTTGACTTTTGTAACCCTTTCTGGAAATCATTATCCCTGTGGGTATTGAAGGTTTATATCATTTATTGACAGACTGATGATAAAAGCTGAACCTTTGCCATCTTGTCAGGGCCTGGTGTTTGATCAGATTTGGGCTTTGAGAATCCCTATTCCAAGTAAGGATACAGTCTTGAGTGGTAGAAAGTCAGCACCCAGCTGTATTGTTTATGTGGTGTTGGTGTATACCATGGTTCATTTTGCAGGAGTTGTTTGAAGCAGAAGATCGCAAGAAGTTGGCCATATTTACAGCTCTCACATTCTCCCAAAAGCTGTCAGGACTGCCAGCAGAGACAATATTCTCTGCGTTGCTGAGTGACAGCTTGGTTGCAAAAGGCCTAGTGCTTGGGTTTGTTACAGATTTTTTTAAGGAGTACTTGGTGGATTATAGCTTGGATGACTTGGTGGGGCTTCTGAAGCGTGCTAAGATGGAGGATCGCCTCCTTGACTTTTTCCCGATGCAGAAGCGCACTCTGGATTGTTTTGCTGAGCATTTCAGGTTCAGTTTACATTTTTTGGTTTCTTCTTGTGCATTTGAGGAGTGGTGACATTCATCTAAATTACAGCTGTTATTGTGTTATCCATGCTCAACATTATGGTTTGTCCTGCACCTAAGCAGAAAAACAGATTTGGTATGAGAAAAATCTCTGTGAGGTCATAGTTTTGATTGGAGGCAGGGCAAGTAGATTGTGCAAGTGTGTAGACTGCTATTAGGGGCTTTGCAATCTGGATGCTGGAGATCAGTCTGACCTTGTTCTTGAAAATGCAGTAAGGAGGGCCTTGGTGTTCTTGTCGAGTACAACAGAAAGAAGGTCTTTGACCTGAAGCTGAAGGAACTGCGGACGACATTAACTGACCAGATTGCAGAGAATGTAGATTTGGCTGAGGTGACTGAGATGGTGAAACAGCGTCGCAAGGAAGCAAACTTGCCCGATGTGGATGTGGTGCGTACCATCTGGGATGCTATTATGGATGCAGTGGAGTGGTCTGGCAAAAATCAGCAGCAAAACTCAAACCTTGCCCTTCGCCAGGTGCTTTTGCCTTCTGGAAAGCATTGACTGTTGTAGAGATTTCAAGGAATGTTTTTCTGAAATGTGCACTCAGTGTATTGTTGCATGAGTAGCTGCCCCAGTGTGATAATTACAGGTTCAGGAGGGGAAGGTGTTGCTAACACTTTCCTAGATAGGAAAGCTGCCAGAAATCCTCTCTTCCTTTAGATGGTTTCTGTATTGTCACCTTTAAATAAAAGAAGAGAGTTTTTATGTCATGATGGTTTGCAGGTGAAGACTTGGGGTAAGCTCCTGGGGACGTTTTGCACCACAGCAAAGCTGGAAATGGACTTGATTTACAAAATTCAGACCCATTGCTATGAGGATGCAAAGCTCATGAAACTGTTTCCAGAGATTGTTCAAGCCCTCTACGACCAGGATGTTCTGGCAGAGGACACTGTCCTCACTTGGTTCCGAAAGGGCACAAATCCTAAGGGCCGGTATGTGCTCCAAAACTAAGCTAGTTTTAGAGGATGAGCAGTTATGCAGGAAATGGGTGTGGAGTCTCAAATTCTGAACACAAGTGCTCACCTGGCAGAGACCTTACCACTGCATGTTTTCATTGGAGAAATTGTTGGATGTCAGACTGTTGATGTTATTCAATCCGCTCCTCAGTTTTGGTTTTTGTCTAGTTTCTTTCCCCCCCTTTTTTTCTTGGTTGCTAAGGGTACTGCTATGTTGTCAGATGTCAAATATCCAAAATCTCATTATCAGGTTACCTCTTAACTCTTTTCAGGCAGAATTAATTGTAAGAATTGAGGAAATCTCAATGATTATGAATATAATTGTTGGAGGTTCCTCCAGTTTGTTCTGGTTCTGTGTGTATGGTGTCTTATTGAGACGATGGTCATTGTGGCAATCTGCAGACAGACGTTTGTGAAGGGGCTGGAGCCATTTGTGAAGTGGTTGGAGGAGGCAGAAGAGGAAGACTAGTGACCCTCTAGCAAGTGGAAGATTCAAGGGTGCTTCTCTGTGTAAGGATTTTCTTCAGCTGTAGGATGAATAGTTGAAGAGGGTTATAGAGTCTATTATTTGAGTTCTTTCTTACCTCAAACCTTTTGAAGTTCCTAAAAGACCAATATCAAGTTCTGATATCCCGCAAGGCCATCTGTCTGGGAGGCCTTCGAAAGTAACACAGCTATTGCACTGTCATGTGGTTGTCTCTTTTGTGATTTGGACTTCTTCTCTTGGTGAGGCAGTCACTGTCCACCGCAATTAAGTAAAGTGAAGCTTACAACTAGCAACATCTGGTTTTGGGAGTTGTGAGACTTGAAGGCAGGAAGATAAAATATAAAATTTTCATACCATTTTTAAATGCAGGGTGCATATTCTCAAAGTTGGTAAATGATTGATATAGGACCTTTTTCCCTGGAGGACCTGCACTTTAGAGTCTCACTCTTGAATGCTTCTTTGATCACCACTGACTTCCCAGCTTTAGACTAAATTAAAACCTACTACAGGGTCAGTGTGAGGACTGGGTTGCTGGCCGAATGGACTTGTTTGGTGGGCTCTGGACATTTGACAGAGGTCTGCTTGTGTTGAATTGTCTCAACATTCGGTGACCTCCAGATCACTTCTGGAACTGTGGAAGATTGGAGCTTTGGTTCAGCACGAGCCAGGAGTTTGCACACTCAGGTTGGCCCCTTAATAGTCATGTGTTCTTTTCTCTACTGATTTTTGTGTTTACATGCTGATGTATAAGCAAAATTCATACTTTCTCAGACCAAAAACAAGGAGAACAATTTTGAGAAAGTGTGCAAGTCCTCTGTGTATGGTAGAGGACTTTTTCTAATAATCTGTAGCTAGATGTCCACCCTTTGGGGCATGATATTGTTGATGTTTGGGTCGAAAAGCAAATTTGGGTTGTGAATAAGTTCCACTTATCACCTGTGATGGGGGATGCAAGGCATGCATCATGTTTGACCACATTTTCCATGCCAGAAACGAACCTTATTTCTCATGATTTAAGCCCTAAATCATGTATGAGAATTTGTACCTGCTGTGCTGTTGCAGATGGGGGAGGGTTTAAACATTTGTGTCCAATTCAGAATCCCTTGTATGAAGAGGACAAAGAAGGAAGGAATAACAAAACTGGAGATGGTGATGGACCTTAGAAACTTTCGTTTTAATACAATTTTCAATCATCTTTCAGACTCTCTAAGCAACCTCTATCAACCACAGCTTTTCTCTTACCAAGTAACAGAAATGTCTATGGCTCAAGGGGTGGAAATGCACAATGAAGTTATAATCCACCAAACTTAACCCAAGAGTTCCTCAATTCGATTGAGAGGAAATATGGGTGCATTAGTTCCTTGCTGCACATATCTCTTTCAGGAAATAATCTGTTCTGGGTCCGAAAAAAAAAGCTTTGGAGAAAATTCAACCAGGTCTAATAATTGATTCCTTCATACCCATTTTAGTTATAATGAAGTGTTTGCATGTGGGGAGAATATTGTGTTCTGTTGGGCATAGCCGTTGGGCCCAACTTAAAACACCAAAATGTTTGTTTTATGGTGTAAGTTAGAACAAATAGGGAAAAAAATTGCACCTCATAGGGATTATTTGGTAATAATAGGGGTTGTTTAATGCAATTATAAGCAAATTTAAGGTACATGGACACACACAATCTTGTGTGCACAAAGTTGCCTTTAAAACATAATGTCTACAAGAACAACTTTGGGGTCAAAGCCAAAACAAATTTATGATTATCCTAAAGCAAATTTCAGAATACTAAGCTCTTCACATTTCTTGCTAAAACATGGCTTCCAATCACACATTAACGAATATACCATAACATAGAAAAAATGTCCATTCTTATCATATGTTTTAGGGTTAAATTAAAATGATCAAAATGCCAAAGAATATGGAAGATGAGTTGTTAGATATCCAAGAGCTTCTTTTTCTAGCTTCAAAGTCCTTGAGGTCTAGAATAGACAAAGATCCAATCTTTGTGATATTAAATCACTTGTAATAATCTCTAATGAGTATGCAAATATCTTATGCCAAAAGGCTATGGATAAAAAGGCAAAATAAAAGAACAAAATTTGAAGGAGAAGAAGGATAAGAAGGTGTAATGAAGACATGCAGGATGAAACCCTAAACTGGATGGAATAGTGCCGTCAATTGCCGA
>Ga0116231_10006066_pt1 | contig 23374 bp, 21 predicted proteins | sample S1TSphgellanicum_2_FD_89695 | JGI IMG/M metagenome (GOLD analysis project Ga0116231, IMG submission 89695) | Host-associated microbial communities from peat moss isolated from Minnesota, USA - S1T2_Fd - Sphagnum magellanicum MG | ecosystem: Host-associated > Plants > Peat moss > Unclassified...
TCACAAAGTCGAGGGCATCGTGACCTACCGCGATCGCTCGTATGCCTCGACGCTGACCGGCACGGTCGCTCCGGCTCATCACACGAAGTGGATGCAGGCCTTGGACGATTCGCTCGAGGCGTTCCTCGGCTAAGTGGGGGCGATTCGGATACCGATGCCGGCTTCAGTACGCCGTCTTGATCACGCCGCCGTCGACGCGCAATGCGGCCCCGTTGGTGGCCGAAGATCGCGGGCTCGCGACGTAAGTCACGAGTGAGGCGACTTCGTCGGGCGTCGCAAAGCGCTGCAGCAGCGACGATGGTCGCGCCGTCTTGAAGAATTCCTCTTCGACTGCGGCCGCGGACTTGCCGACGGCCGCGGCCATCTCACCGATGAAATCGCCGACGCCGCGCGACTTGGTCGGGCCGGGCAGTACGGTGTTGACGGTCACGGCGGTCCCCGTGGTCAGTTCCGCGAGGCCGCGCGCAACCGCGATTTGCGCCGCTTTCGTCATGCCGTAGTGAATCATCTCCGCGGGGATCTGGTAGCCGCTTTCGCTGGAGATGAAAATGATCCGGCCCCAGTTGCGCTGCTGCATGCGCGGCAGGTAGGCGCGCGCGAGGCGCACGCCGGAAAGCACGTTGGCCTCGAAGAAGCGCAGCCAGTCCGCGTCGCTGATCTCGGCGAACGAGCGGACCTCGAAGATGCCGAAGTTGTTGACGAGGATGTCGACGGCCGGATGAGCCTTCGCGATCGCATCGGCGGTCGCCGCGAGAGTCAGATCGCCGGCATGGCCGAACACTTCGGCGCCCGTCTCCGCGCGAATCTTCGCGACGGCCGCATCGACGGCGGCCTGCGTACGGCCGGTCACGATCACGGAGGCGCCCTCGCGCGCGAGTGAGACGGCGATGGCGTTGCCGATGCCGGCGGTGCTGCCCGTGACGAGCGCGAGTTTCCGATTCAGTTGCAAGTCCATGGAATCCGATTATAGCCCTGTTGCGATGAGACCGATCCTGATAAGTTCGTGCGCCATGCGCATCGCGGCCGTATCGGACATTCATGGCAATTTAAATGCGCTCGAGGCGGTCCTCGAGGACATCGGGCGCCGCGGCGCCGACTTGATCGTGAATCTCGGTGACATCGTTTCAGGGCCGCTGCAGCCCAAGGAAACCGCCGAGCGGCTCATGGGGCTGGCCCTGCCGACGATTCGCGGTAACCACGAGCGGCAGCTGCTGGCTCTGAACCCAGCCGATGCCGGCTCCCGTTCCGGCGATCAGTACGCAGCCGCAAACATCACAGCGGCGCAGCGCGAGTGGCTGGCGGCGTTGCCGGCGACGCGCTGGTTGAGCGATGAGGTGTTCTTGTGCCACGCGACGCCGACGAGCGACGTCGATTGCTATCTCGAGAACATTCGCGACGGCGAATTGATTCCAGCCTCGCTCGTGGAAATCGAAGCCCGCACCGGCGGCTGCACGGCGTCGTTGATCCTCTGCGGCCACTCACACATTCCCCGCGTTGTGCGTACGCGCGGCGGTCAGTTGATCGTGAACCCGGGCAGCGTGGGTAGCCAGGCCTACCGGGGCCATCATCCCGTTCCGCACGCGCTCGAGCTGGGCTCGCCGCATGCGCGCTATGCAATCGTCGAGCGCCGTGGCGCGCAATGGATCACCGAGTTGCTTGCGGTTCCTTACGATTGGGACGGGGCGGCACGGACGGCTGAAGCGCATGGCCGGCCGGATTACGCGGACGCGCTGTGCACGGGCTTTCTGACCGCGACGGCAGGTTCCTAGTCGATCAGCGCGAGAATCTTGGCGGGGTCAACGGGTTTCGTGACGTGGTGGTCGAAGCCCGCATCGAAGGCGGCGTTGCGGTCGCCGGCTTGACCCCAGCCGGTGACCGCGATGATGACGACCTCCTGGCCTGTCGGCAGCCCGCGAATTGCGCGCGCCACTTCGTATCCGGACATCATCGGCATGCCCACATCGAGAAATGCGGCTTGTGGTGCGTGACGCCGGAACTGCTCGAGCGCCTCGCGCCCGTCATAGGCCACGTAGACCTCATGGCCCTCGAGCTGCAAGAGCGCCGCGAGCGTGTCGGCTGCGTCCGCATTGTCATCGGCGACGAGCAGGCGTCGCCGCGCGGGCGGCCGCACGGTGGGACGCGGGGCCTTGCCGGGCACGTCGGCGCGGCGCACCTCGCCACAAGGGATGCGCACGGTGAATTCACTGCCGTGGCCGGGGCCGAGACTGAAGGCCTCGACATCGCCGCCGTGCAGGCGGGCGAGGCTGCGCGACAGCGCCAAGCCGATGCCGAGGCCGCCTTTGGAGCGGCGCAGCGCCGCTGGGGCCTGCGAAAACAGGTCGAACATCGTCGCGGCCTGTTCCTTGGTGAATCCGATCCCGCTGTCCTTGACGCGAATGACGACGTTGCGCTCGTGCTCGGCGGCTGACACCACGAGCCTGCCGCCGGAATCCGTGTACTTGGCGGCGTTCGTGAGCAGATTCCCGACCACTTGCGCCATGCGCAGCGGATCTACGTCGATCCATAGATCGCCGCCGGGCAATTGCAGATCGCACTGATGGCCCTGGGCTTCGATGAGAGGACGGGCGACCTCCATGGCGGCCTCGATGACGCTCGAAAGCGGGACGACGGACTTGCGCAGCAGCAGATTGCCGCGCGTGATGCGCGATACGTCGAGCAAATCATCGAGCAGCAGCGCCATGTGGCGCACCTGGCGTTCGATCACGGAATGCGCCCAATCGAGCCGCTCGTTGCCGGCATCGGGCTGCCGCGCGATCCGGATGCTCTGGCGTATCGGCGCGAGCGGGTTGCGTAATTCGTGCGCGAGCGTCGCCAGAAATTCATCTTTGCGACGATCCGCGTCTTCGCGCGCCCGATCCTGACGCTTGCGCTCGGAGATATCGGAGAACCAGACGGCTGCTTGCCCTGGCAGCGGCGAGGCGATCACGTGCAGCCAGACGTCGGGTCGCGTCGTGGATTGATGTTCGAATTCGTAGGTCGCGCCCTCGTCGATGACCGACGCAAAGCGCGCGAGCAGTCCCGGCGTCTCCCAGTTGCGCGGCAGAATCTCCGTGACGGCGCGCCCCAACACTTCGCTCTTGTCGCGGCCCCAGAGGCGTGCGGATGCCGAGTTCAGATACGTCCAGCGCAGGTCGACGACCTCGCCGTCCGGGTCGCGGATCGGCTCGAGCAAGTTGAACGGCACGATCGAGGCTTCGATGACGACCGCGAAGCGCTGGCCCTGTTTCGCCTCGCGTGCACGCGCACGCTCGCGTTCGATGGCGGCGCTCGCCATGACCGCGCAGAGCCGGCTGAGCTCCGTCTCGCGATCCCCGGTGGCGGTCGCGCCGTCGATGAGCACGACGATGACGCCCGTGACGTAGCCGTCGGCGGCGAGCATCGGCGTACAGTGTGCCTCGGCGGCCACGAGGGCTTGCGCATGGGCGCAATGCGTCGCGAGCACGTGGTCCGCTTGGCTGCCGAGGGCCGGCGTCGAAACGCGGATCAGCGGTGGCAGACTCGATGGCAGACCGCGTTGCGCGAGTATCGCAAAGCCGTCGCTCTGTTCGTCACGGAGCGTCAAGAAGCCCTGCTTCGCGCCGGAGAATTCGAGCAGCGCCGCCAACAGTTCGTCCATGGGAACGGCCAGATCGCCGTCGGCAGCCGCAAACGCGTTGCTGAGCGCATTGAGACGCCGGAGGTCCGCGACTTGTTGCTGCAATTTGCGCTGGGCATCCAGCAGCAGCCGACGCTCGGTGATGTCGACCGTCGCGCCGCAGGCGGACACCAACTGGTTTTCGGGACCCACTTGAAGTTGCACGTGGGTTTGCAGCCAGCGGATCGAGCCATCGGCCGTCTCCACGCGTTGCTCGGCTTCATACGTCAGTTCGCCGCGTGCGGCGCGTTCGTTGATCCGCTGCCGCGCCTCGGATACATGGACCGGACTCAGAGCCGCGAACCATTCATCGAGCGGGATCGGTGTACGCATGACCGGCTGCCCCAACAACGCACAGAGACTCGGCGAAGCGAAGGCGGTGTTGGCCGCGAAATCGAGCTGATAGACGCCGACGCCGGTCCGGTCTTGCGCGAGACGCAGCTGTTCCGCGGCGACTTCACCGCGGGCGAGGCGGCGACGCAATTCCTCGCCACCGAAGCGCAGAGCGATGCCGGCTGCCCAACGGCTCACGCCGTTCGAGAAGTATCCCCTGAGGCCCATGGATCCCGTGTCCCGGTGGTGGTCGCTTTCGAGCGCCATTGTTGAACACGATTGCGGCGGCAGCAAGCGGCACGGCGCACCGCAGGGCGGCGCTGTAATTTTTACAACGAACGCCGGGCACGGGTTCTGGATGGCATCATGCGTTCCATGAAAGCAGGCAGGATCGGGCCTCGTGCCGAGGCGACATGATCACCGGGATCCGCGTCATCGGGACGGCAATCGTTTTGTTCACGGCCGCCGTATTGGCCCATTCCTTGTTTCAACGTCACCAAGACCATGTCCGAGACGACCGCGCCGTCTATGCCGATCTCGAGGCAATCGAATTACGGCATCGAACGGCGCCGCTCGGCGCGCCCCTGTTCCTGCTCGGTGACGGGCCCGCGGGCGACGTCATCGGCGTGCCGACCGATGCGCCGGGGTTTCCGAACGCCTGGTTCGCGGCCGCAAAGCTCACGGTGACGGGTGAGGTGTTCGCGGTGCTGCCGTCGGCTGCGAAACTGCAGGTCCGCTGCGTGAGCCTCGATCGTCTGTTGCGGCAAGTCGGCGCCGCGCGGACCGTCGCGCCGAAAGTACGCGCCTTCTTGGCTGGTCAGTGCGAACGCTGATCTGGGTAGCTTGCGCCGGCGAAGACTTTGCAATTCTTTGCGGGCGAGCGCGTCGTACGCGCGTGCTCGCAGATGCTTCCCGCCAATTCTTGTCCGTAGTTCGCTGACAGCAGCTTCTTATCCATGGTTCTATTATGCGGCCCGTGACATTGGCTACAATATGTCTCGTGCCATCACCAAAGGAGCCATGGACAACTGCATGAGTACTTCTCCCCGTACGATTCTCAAACTCAAGGCCGGCGTGCGCAAAGCGCCCACTGAACCGAAACCGACCCCGATTCCGACGACGACACGGACCCAAGCAAGCCCGAAACTGAAGCCGGGTGCTCGCTGGTCCGATGAATACAAGGAACGGATGCAGGCGGACATGGACGCATTGATGTCCCGCTGACGCGCGCCCACCACGCGCACTCGCCGCGGAGTTCGTAAGATTTCGATGCTCATGACGTCGAGGTCTGTTTGGTCGGTCCTGCAGCGCTGTCTCGGCGCCGCCTTTTTCGTCGCGGTTTGCCAGTCGCCGGCCACGGCGCAAGGCTCTCAGGTCGGTGTCGAATTCGTCGGTCGCTGGCTGACTCCGAACGTCGAGCCGACCGCCACTTACGCCGGTTCCACCGTATTGCTCGCGTTCGCGTATTCCGCAAACCTGACCGCAGATATCACGGTGCTCGATTCCAAGTGGGGCCAAGACCTGTTCGTTTCCGTGACTGTCGACGGAGGCAAACCGCTACGCCTCGGGCTGGGTCGAGGCTCGCATCGGGGCGTGCTCCTTGCCTCGGGACTGTCGGCACAACCCCATATCGTCGCTGTGCGCAAGGAAGGCGAGGCCAAGTTCGGCACTTTGCGATTCGGCAATCCCAAGCTGGATGCCGGCGGCGTTTGGAAGCCGCTGGTCGACGATCGGCCCATCGTCGAAGTGATCGGCGATAGTTTCGCGACCGGCATCTGCGCGCTCGGTCCGGACTCTCCGGCGAATCCCGCCGGCATCTACACGTCCCTCTGGGCGTCCGAGGCGCATTCCTGGGTCGCAATGCTCGAGGCAGACTTGGCCGGTGTCGGACACCCGGTCGACATGGTCAATCTCGCAATTTCCGGTTCGACGGCCGAGTCGGAGGCGGAGGCTTACGACTACACGGCGCCGGGTTACAGCGACGCCAAGTTTGTCGAATATGCTCCGCCCGGTCACCAGCATGCGTCGATTGCCCTCTTGTGGGGCGGCGGTAACGATCACAATCAAGGCGGCGATGTCGCCACGGGCACGCCGGTCTCGGTCGCGAACTTGAGTCCGTTCGAGCGCGGTATCTACGATCAGCTCAGCAAGATATTCACGCGCAATCCGGGCGTGCGTGTCGTGCTGCTCGAGTATATCGATGCGACGATGCCCGACTGGACGCCGGCTTATGCGCAGATTCAGAGTCTGTTTCCGGAGGAGGAACGCCGTAGCATGTTCGTGCTGCCGGTTCATGACCCCAAGAGACTGGCCGACGCCTGCGAGGTCGACCCGAAAGGTCATCCGAACCTCGCGATGCATACGGCTTGGGCCGCTCAGATTCTGACCTGGATGATGTCCCCCGGCGTGCTGCAAACCCTGGGCTTTCCGAGCGGGCAACAGTGGTACGACGAGTAGGCCTCTGCGACGGCCGGCAGGATCACGATCGGAGCGTGTGAGGTATCGACGTCACAGTTCGAACGCGCGTCGATGGCGGGATTCATTACACCGGTGTTATAGAGAGTGCACTGCCGCAGAATGAATGGCCGAGAGCTCGAGCTTCATGGATTACGACGGAATATGTCAGCAAGTTCGCAGCGCGCTCGAGCCGACCGCAACACAGGCCGTTTGGCTCTATGGCGCCGATGGCCGGCTCTTGTGGATGACTTCGAGCATTCTCAACGATGAGGTAGCCGCGCGCACGGCGCTGCGCGCATTCGCGCCACCGCGTGCTCCGGCCGTGTTCGTGCTGCCGGTCGGGCGTGCCGCGGGTCTGGGGCCGTGCTCTTTCGTCGTGTTTCGCGTCGTTGACACCGGGGGCCGTCTCGTCGGTGCGCTCATGGTCGTCGTCAAAACGGCCGAGATTCCGCCGGGTATCAGCGCGCCGCTGGCAAAAGCCCTGAAGGCGTTCGCGGCCCTTTGCGGACCCGGAGAGTCGACGCCGACGGTGCCCGAGACCCCTACGCCCGCGCGGCCGGTGCCTGCGCGACCTGCTGCTGCGCGACCTGCGCCTGAGGCTGCGCCGCGTGCGCCCGCACCACCTGCGCCTCGCCTTGCGGCTGACCCGGCGCAGCGTGAGTTGCTACGCGCCGGTATCGCCTTATATGCGCAGCGACTCATCCCGCTCGAGAAGACGACGCGTCCGAAGCGCTACGAGCTGCTGTGGCAGTTCACGGAGGCCAACGCCGCGCCCGAACTGGAGAACAAAGCCGGCTCGTTGATCGATCGGCGTGTATTCGCCGATCTGGTCCGCTGGTTGCTCGAGCATCCACGCGTCGCCGCCGACAGCCAGACGGCGCTGTCGTTCAAGTTGTCGAAAGCAGCTCTCTACGATCCGGAATTCATGCCGTTCGTGCAAAGCTGCCTTGCGCGAGCCGCGCTGCCGACCGGCATGATTGGTTTCGAAATACCGGCGGTCACGCCGCGCAAACACGTGCGCGCAGTCATGGATCTCGCGGTGTCCATGCAGGCCGCCGGCTGCTTCCTCGTACTCGACAACTTCACATTGCGCACCGAATGTTTCAATGCCTTGCTTCTGCCGGGGTTGCGGGTCATCAAACTGTCACACGAAATGACGGCGGGCATGTACACGGACAAGATCATGCGCGCGGCGATTCCCTCGATCACGCAGATGGCAAAGGTTCTCGACGTGCAAACGGTCGTCAAGCGCACGCGAATGGCCGCGGACCTCGTGCGCTTGTCGGCCTATGGACTCGACTACGTACAGTCTGCGGCGATTGCGCCCGCAATGCCGATCGACGTGGTCGCCAAGACGCGCGCGAGCGATTCGGAGCAGGCGCCCCGCAAAGCGCCTCGCCCGGCTCGCCGCCACTCAAGCGCTGCCGCTGCCACCGCCGATTAACTGCTTGGCGGCGCGCAAACCCGTGCCGAGCGCCGCATGCACCGTGCCCCAGTGGCCTGAAACATCCGTGTGCTCGCCGGCAAAGTACAGTGTCTCGCCGATCGGCTGGCTCAAGTGCTCCGGCGCATCGATCGCGCCTGCAACGACATAGCTATACGCTCCGCGCGAGTACGGATCGGCGCGCCAGTCATGCGTGTACACGCCGACGAGACGAGCTTGCAAGTCCGCGACTGAGCGGTCGACCACGCGAGCCAGGGTCTGCAAGGCGCGGTCGAGCGGCGTGGCGAGCTCGGTTGCCGCGGGGCCACCGGTCCAGGCGGTGATCATCGGCGTCGCGTCCGGAAGCGGGGTCCACCAGGTCGAGGGCCGCGCGTCCGGTATGGACAGGAAACTCATGCCCTGCGGCCAGACGGCTTCGCGAAACAACAGTGTCACGCGCGCTGCATTGCCCATGGCCAGGCGTCTCGCTTCGCGGGCCAGCAGCGGCGGCTCCGGAGCGAACCTGACCGCCCCGGCTTGGAGCACACCGAGCGGCAGTGTGATGACGGCGCATCGCGCGCGCAGTGAAAATTCGAGCCCTCGTAAGTCACGTCCCTCGAACACGACCGAGTCGCGCGCCCAGCGGATCGTGTGCACAGGCCGGCGGAGCAGCAGCGTACCCCCGAGCGAGCAGAATTGATGGGCGAGGTACGCCGGCAGTGCGTCATATCCTGGCGTGACGTGAAACACGCGATCGCCCTCGATCGCATCCTCGGCCCGTTGTTGCCGTACGAGCGCACGGACGCTGACCAGGCGCTGATCGGCGGCATTGAAACCTTCGACATACGCACCGGCTTGCACGGCCGCGTCGGCGTCGATGTTCGCGATCCGCAGGTAATCGGCAAAGCTGAAGTCTTGCTCGGGCGCCTGCGCATCGAGCCAGGTCCGCAGGTTCTCGAGTACCTGGAAGGCGGCCGTTCCGCGCTCGGCGAGTTCGCCGCGCTCGAAACGTAGGCGTGCACCGCTGCGTTCGAGAGTCGCCAGCCCCGCCTCATTGACGAGGTTCCAGAGATTCGGCGGCAGGCCGTGAATGAATTCGGCGCCGAGTTCCACGGCGACCGTTGCGACGGAACCGTTGCCCGGCACGTGCACGGTATGGATGCGACCGCCGACACGGTCGCGCGCCTCGATGAGCGCCACTCGACGGCCGCTTGCCGCGAGCTCGCGGGCCGCCGCGAGTCCCGCGGCGCCGGCACCGAGCACGAGTACGTCGTAGTTATCCGGGGTCATGGTGACCTATCCCGCCAGCCCAGCGTCAATCCGCCTGCTGCAGCGTCGCCGCAGTCGATTCCACGGCGGCGTGCGCGGTCCGTGAGATTGTCGCTACTCTTCGGAAAAAGACCTGCCGTCTTTGCGCACGTAGATATCTCCCTTGAGGAATTTCAGATCGATATCGGGGTAATCGCCCTCATCGTCGGCCGGACGCCGCGACCCCACTTCCAGTAAGACGGCGTCGCGGTCCGAGCGGTTCTGCAGATGATGCCCGTCGCGCACGAACACGAACTCATCCTCGGCCGAGTGCCAGTGGCGCTGGCTCGACCAGCACCCGGGCGGCAGCCGCAGCAAATTCACGCCGAAATCCGCGAGGCCGGCCGCATTCCCGAGTCGCTGGCGCAGACGTGTCGCACACTCGGCGCCGAAGGGCGCGGGGTAGCCTGAACCTTTCTCGATCGGTACGTCCTTGGGGTCGATTCGTTTGACCATCCTCCAAGTCTCGCAGAGTTCGGAGCTTCAATGTTGTTCGGCTTGCCCCGGCGGCTTCTTGGCCGCGTCGGCCTTCTTCTTGGCAGCTTCCGCCTTCTGACGTTCGGCATCGGCCGCCTGTTTCGCGGCTGCGGCCTGGCGCGCCGCAGCTGCCGCGCTGTTTTGTTTCACCGCGTCCGCGCTGCGCTTGGCTTCGGCCGCCTTTTGCTCTGCTTCGGCCGAATTGCGGCGCGCAGCCTCGGCGTTGTGCTGCGCTTCTGCATTCCTCTGCGCCTGCTCGTGGGCCGCCGTGGCGGCGTTCGGGGCTGCGGGGCGCGTCGTCGTCGCCTCGCGTGGGGGCGAGGCCTCACGCGGGGGCGTGGTTTCGCGTGGGGGCGTCTGTTCGCGCTGCTTGGACGTCTGCTCGTGCGGTGACCTCGCTTCGCTCCGCGCGGTCGCTTCGCGTGACGGGGTCTCCTCGCGCGGCTGAGTTGCAGCGCGCGGCTGAGTCGCTTCGCGCGGCTGAGTCGCTTCGCGCTGCTGGGTCGCCTCGCGCGGCGGTGTCGCTTCGCGCTGCTGGGTCGCTTCGCGCGGGGGTGTCGTTTCGCGCTCGGCGCTCTGCGGCGCAGGCGGCCGGACCGTTTGTGCCGCCGGTAGGCTCACGCTGCGGCCGGGCACGAACGGCGCGAAGGGCTTGCTCGACGTCGGCCTCGGCGCGGTCGCTCGGACGACGGGCGGCATCGCCGCGGCGAGATGCGCTTGCGCCGGAACGGCAACATTGACGGCGCGATGGTCGGCGGTCGCTTCCGCGGGCGCATAGATGGTCACATGATTGATGACCGTCGTATTCGTGATGTTCGTAGTGTTGTTGATATTAATGTTGCCGTTGATGCGCATACCGACGTTGATGATGGGTGGCGCACTCGTGACGACCGCGGGCGGCGTGCCAAGCGGTGCCGGTACGATCAAGCCGAAGCGTGAGCCCGGAGGTGCCGGCACGAAGATACCTTCGGGTCCAATCGGCGCCGGTCCCAAAGTTACGCCGGCTCCGGGCAGCGAGAGCGTCAGGCGCAAATCGGGCGGGGGCCGTCGGAATTCGACACCGGGCGCACCCCAGAACCCGTCGATGAAGACGACGTCCCCATGACGGTGCTCATAATAAGGAGGGAACCAATGATAGTGGGGTCGCGGGGGCGGAGACCATTGTCCCTGTACCCAGACCCAATCACCCTGCCAGGCCCAATAGCCGCCCGTCCATGCGTCGTCGGGCGACGGAGGCGGCGGCGGGACATCGACGAGCATGGGCGGGGGCGCGGCCGCGACTTCGACGGGCTGCGGCTCCTGCTCGGCCGGCTGCTGATAGACGCTGACGACATTCTGCGGCGGCGGCTCGTAGTTTGTCGGCGTCACACTTGCCTGGGCGCCATTATCCGGCGGAGGTGATTCGGACCCCTGCGATTCCGGCGGCGCCGGCGCAACGTCCCCCGAGCTCGGTGACTGCGTTGCGCTCGGCGAGTTGCAAGCCGCCAAGCCAAGTCCGGTCAGTAATATCGCCGCGCGTGTCATCAAGCGAAACACTTTCATGCCAGCCATCCGTCGTCGTTAAAATCCTGCCGCATATTCCTCTGCGCGCGCGGGCCCTGCCGTAGGCGCGTGGCCGTGATCGGCGTAGGATTAACGCGCCTAGGCCACGCGAGTCCCGTACCTTGAATCGCCTTCTGAGCGGACGCTGTTATTGCGGTGCAGTTGAATATACGGTCGCCGACGAGTTCCTCTATGCCGCCTTCTGCCATTGCTCGAACTGCCGGCGTACGACTGGCTCCGCGTTCAAACCATTTGCCGGTATCGAGAGCGGCAAGCTACGTGTCTCGAGCACGCCGGAGAGTCTCATGATTGTCGGCGACGCGCTGGGTCACAATGCGCACTGCAAGCTCTGTGGCTCGCTGCTGTATTCGCTCGTGCGCGATGGCGCCTTTGTGCACGTGGCCATGGGAACGCTCGTCGATGACGCGTCGATCCGACCCAGCAAACACATTTTCGTCGGCTCCAAGGCATCCTGGTACACGATCACGGATGACTTGCCGCAATATCCCGAGTTTCCCTCCTGATGCCGAAGTCCTTAGCACTACTGACGCTGAGCTGGCTCTGCATTGCGGGCGGCGCACCGGCCCTCGCTGCGGTCGTCGGACCTATTACGATCGCGGTGCCCGAAGGATTCGACGGACCCGCGAGCAGTCAGCCCGATGGTGGGTTGACGGTCGCCTGGGTTAAACGCCGTCCCGCTTCAAAGGCCGGAACCTTGTTGCAAATATCGACGGTCGACCTCGGATCCGCATTGGAACAAATCAAGGGACCCGACCGCTATGAAGCGGCCAGGCACTATTTACTGGAGTTCGTGAAGGGCGTCGGTCGGCGACGCAACAACTTTCAATTGGGCGATGTCGACCGCGTGACGCTCGCCGGTCTGCCGGCCGCACGCGTGCGCTGGACCGGCAGCCTGGAAGACGAACCGGCGATCGGTGTCATGTATTGCGTGCTCGTGAATCATTCGGTCGTGAGCCTGCACACCCAGGACGCCGGCTCCGAAATCACGCCCGCCATGTACAGTGCCCTCGCGGCCATCGACGCGATCCAGGTGCACTGAATGCGCCTGTGTCCGCAGGACTTAGCACGAGGTTTGCCGCTAACGGCGCTGCTTGGCGTCGCGCTATTCCTGATGCAAGGCTGCGCGAGTGGCCCCAAGACGCGCTCGCCGGCGCCGCCTCACGTGGCCCCGGCCCCGCCGACCCCGCAACAGCAAGTATTTGCGGCCGAGACGGCTTTCGCAAAATCGATGGCAGACCGGGATTTCAGCGTCTTCGTGCGATTCTTGTCGCGTGATGCCGTGTTCTTCAGCAGCTCGGGCGTCGAACGCGGCGTTCCGCAAATCGCAGAGGCCTGGCAGCCTCTGTTCAAGGATAAACTCGCGCCGTTCTCCTGGGCACCCGACGCCGTCGAAGTGCTGCCGTCCGGCGATCTCGCGTTGAGCACGGGTGTCGTCGTCGTCAATGGCCAGATCGTCGGTAGGTTCAATTCCGTTTGGCGGCGCGAGGCGCCGAATACGTGGCGCATCGTGTTCGATAAAGGCGAGCGAGTTTGCACGCCCTAATGCCGGACCGGCGCAGGTGCTCATTGCGGACTCAAACGCAGGCCCGTGATCTTGCCGTCGGTACCGAGCACGATGCGCCATTCGAGTGTCGCATTCCGGAAACGCGCCACGTAGATGTCCCAACCATGCTCGCTCGACCCGGTGAAGGCTACCGACTCGAGAGCACCGCATCGGGCGAGCAGCGCTTGGGTCGCGCCGACTTGCGGTTTGAGGTGCACGGCCAGTTCGGGCCCGATGCGATCGAAGTCGACGTTCCCGGCCGCAAGCTCGGCGATGACCCGTCGCAACGCGGTCTCGGTGCCCGGATGCGCAACTGAGGGTGCCACGCCTCCCGCGGGCTCGCCGAAGTTCAGATGCGCGAGCTCCCTGCCGATTTTGTTGACGGGCGCGCCTTCGAGATTTGCGAGCACGATGACGGTCAGGCCGTCGTCCGGATAGCGCGCTAGATAAGCGGTGAATCCGTCGATACCGCCGTTGTGCCATTCGCGGCGGTGACCAGAGTCCGAGTCGATGACGAAGCCATAGCCGTAATGACTGCCATGATCCGTGAACATCGCTTCGAGCGACGCGCGCGAGAGCGGTTTCTCGGCGGCGAGTGCCTGGTCCCAGATCAAGAGATCATCGACGGTCGAGTAGAGCGCTCCCGCGGCAAAAGGCACGCGCATCGAGACGAACGAGGCGTTCTTCCAGACATCGTTTTCACGGCGATAGCCCGAGGCGCGGTGCGGCAGAATATCGGCGCTCACGTCATAGCCCGTGTGCTCCATGCCGAGCGGGTGAAACACATGCTCGCGCAGATAGTCCGCGTAGGGCTGACCGCTCTGCTTTTCGATCACATAGCCGAGCAGCACGTAGCCGCTATTGCTGTATTCATATTGGCTGCCCGGAGCGAAGTGCAGCGGAGCATCGCGCGTGAGCGCGATGACCTGCTCAGGCGTGAGGTCGCGACGTGCAACATTTTGATCGAAACCCGGCAGCTCCGTGAAGTTGGGGATACCCGAACGATGACTCAGCAGTTGCGAGATCGTTACGGAGTTCCAACTCTTCGGTGCGGCGGAATAGTACTTGCCGATCGGATCACCGAGCACGAGCTTGCCCTGTTCCGCGAGTTGCAGAATCGCCGTCGCCGTGAATTGCTTGGTCATCGACCCGATGCGAAACTCCGTTTCCGGCGTCACGGCGATGTCCCATTCGCGGTTGGCGAGTCCGAATCCTTCGCGCAGGATCGGCTTGCCGTGTAAAGCAACGAGCACGGCTCCGCTGAACCGGCCGTCCGCGACATAGGGCTCGATCACTGCTTCGGCGTCGGCGGCGTAGTGGGTGGCGTCGGGGGCTTCGGCCCCGAAGACCGGCAGAACCCCTAGCGCCGTGATCGCGATTGCGGCGACGGGAACTACCCTGACGAACTTCAAGCTCGTGTTGAGCCAAACCAGGCACAGAACGAGCACCGCGAGAGCGGCCGCGAAAGCCCACGCGTCCGGCGGCATCGCGATGCCGAAATACAGCGCCGTGAGAACGCACGCGACCTGCGCCACGACTGATGCTGCGAGCGGCCGCCCAAGAGATTTCAGGCGTCCCGAGCGCAACGCCGGGACGAACAACACGACATTGCAGGTCAGGCTGAGCAGGCAAAGGACCGCCAAGTGCGTCATCGAAAGCCGCTCAGGATGCAGTAGATGCGCAAGCGTCGCACCGAGCAGGCAGCCGGTGAGCGTCGGCACGATCAGCATCGCCAGGAAGACGACGCTCAAGCGCGCGGGGCTGATCGGCAAGAGGCGCAGCACGCGTGCGCAGTTCGCGATGCACCTGGCGCTCAGCGACACGCCTAGTGCGACCAGCGTGATCACCATCGTGGTCGCGGCCGCGGGCAGTAACGGCAGCGCGAAGAAGATTCCGGTCGCCAGACCGAGTGCGCAACACGTGCCGACGAGCGGCGACAATAGGGGTACGAAGCCGCTCGAGCCATGCCAGCGCGCGCCGTTCTCGCGTGTCGCGCGGGGGCCGGCGCCGGGGTGAGCCGCGACCGACACGCTGGCCAAGCGTTCACGCTGCACCCAGACGAGCAATGTGAGCCCGAAGCCGATCGTCAAGGAGAACCAAGGCCAAAGGGCGAAACCATTGCGCGCCGACATGATCGGCATCACGGCGACGGCCGGTGCCAGCAACCATAGCGCCCCGCCTGCCAGCCAGCGCAGCTGCGGGCTGCATTCCTCACGCGTGACACCGGGTTCGCGCCAGCTCCGCGGCAGCGGCAGGAACGGTGCCAGGCTCAGCAGCGGAAATGCGGCGCATAGACCGCCGGCGAGCGCCAGCTGCTCACTCAGCGAGAGGGGAGTACGCGCAAAGATCGGCGCGATCAGCGGAGTCATCAGAAGCACGCAAAGGCCAGGTGCGAGCGCACGCAGCAGGAACAGAACGGTACCAACGTCGCGCGTCGACAACGGCAGCCGCAGCAGGTCGCGCGGGGCCGGCACCATGTGCGCCGTCATGGGCCACATGAAAGCGACGACAGCGACCAGCAATGCGTAGGCGAAACCAATCTGCCTCCGGTGCGTATCGCCTATGATCTGTGCCGTATAGAACGCGGTAAAAAAATAGTAGAAAGCCAAGCGCTGCTTGCCGCGCAGCGTCCACAACGCCGTGCGCCAGACCGCGCGGCTCATGACACCGACTCCAGTGTCTGTGCCGCGGCACCCTTGCCGACCAGCGCTAGATACAGTTCCTCGAGCGTGAGTGCGGACTCCACGAGCGGCGCGCACCCCAGTCGCGCCTCCCAATCCTCACGAGCCTCTTCGCGATCGACGAGCACGCGTGCGCGGTCGCCGGACCGCGTGATGAGACGGACACCGGACTGTGCGGGCAATTCATCGCCCGACCGCAGGGCAATGTCGACCTGCCTGAAACGCTCGGTCAGGGATCCTAAGTCGGCACACAGCCGCAGGCGACCTTGATCGAGCAGCGCGACGCGGTCCGCGAAGCGCTCGAGCTCGCCGAGCTGGTGTGTCGCGATCACGATCGTGCGCCGGTCGATCTGCATGCGACGCAGCAGATCCGCGAACAGAAACTGTCGCGCGGCGGGATCGAGTCCCGTCGTCGGTTCGTCGAGCACGAGCAGTTCAGGGTCGCGCGCGAGCGCCATGACGAGGGAGAGCTTGTTCTTCTCGCCAAACGACAAGTCCGCGATCGACTTGGCTCGGTCGAGTGCAAAGTTCCCCAGCAGCGACTCGCACCGCGCTTCGTCCCAGTCCGCGTAAAATCCGCTCACGAAATCGATCGCGCGGCCGACCCGCCGCCAGGCGCCATAGCTGGTCTCGGGGCCCGCGTAAGCGAGACGCCGCTTGACCTCGACTTCGTTCGTTCCGACCTCGAGTCCGTGCACGCGAACGGAACCGGAATCGGGTCGGCCGAGACCCGCCAGCAAATCGAGCGTCGTCGTCTTGCCCGCGCCGTTCGGGCCGACGAGGCCGAAGATGCCGCCTTGCGGGATCCCGAAGGACAGTGGACCCAGCGCGAAACGCCCCTGGCGCTTGACGAGTGCCGTGAATTCAACCGCGTTCTCCGTCATGGTTGTTTGCTCCTGAGCGAAAGCAGTGCTTGTTCCAATAGAGATTGCAATTCGGGGTCGCTGAGTCCGGCCTCGACGCCCGTGCGCGCGGCTTCGGCGAGAGAAGCGGCGGCCGCGGCACGCGCCGCTTCGCGGGACCGGTCACCGCCGTGCTCGGCGACGAAAGTGCCGAGGCCCTGGCGGCGCCGGATGATGCCCTCGCGTTCCAAATCTTCGTAGGCGCGCTTGACTGTGATCACACTGACCATGAGGCCCTCCGCCAGCACGCGATACGACGGCAACAAAGTGCCGGGGGCCAAGCGCCCCGCGCTGACCTCGCGTTTGACGGCGAGCACGATCTGCCTATAGAGCGGCTCGGATGCCGCGAGCGACAGGGGACCGAGCTGCAGGACGAGCGTGTCTTGGACCATGTACTTAGTATATTATATATACACAGTCTGTCAACTGCTGGGGTGTCAAAGGGCGAAAGTCGCGCCCGCGTCTATTCGTCCTCGTTCGCGTAGATGATCAAAGACAGCATTCGGATCGGCACTTTTTCGAGCTTTTCCGGACCGTGCGCGACGTCGCCGCGAAAGGTCAGCGTATCGCCGGGCTTCAAGACGTACGTGTGCCGCCCATGGCGATAGTGAATGATGCCCGCGAGCAGGTGAATGAACTCGATGCCCGGGTGCTGGAATCCCGGGAATATTTCGCTCTTGTCGGTGAAGGTTACGAGAAACGGTTCGAAGATCTTGCGTGGCCCGCGCTGTGCCGCGAGCAGGTGATACGTGTGTCCGCGCCGCGTGCCGCTGCGTACGGTTTCCATGCCTTCACCGGCCTTGATCAATTGGGCGCCGCCATCGTTCGCGCCGATGCGCTGCATCAGCACCGAAGCGGTCACGCCGAGTGCCTCGGACAAGGCGACGATGGTTTCGAGGCTCGGGCTCACGCGCCCGGTCTCGAGCCGACTCAACATCGCACTGCTGATGTTGGCACGACGGGCAACGTCGGCGAGCGTGAGATTCTGACTTTCGCGCAGACGACGCGCGGTCCTGCCGAGATCGACGGCCGGGTTCTCGGCATGATCGGCCGGCGGTAGTCCCACCGCGGGCCGGCGTTTTTGCGGCGACTTTCGGCTCACGAGCAGTTGCCGTGGTATTGCATATTGCGCAATTCGTGTTGCTCCACAGTTAACATTCGTGCTTATATTCGCACACAATGCCTTACCGTTTACTGCGTTTCGGGCTCTCGCGTAAGCATCCGGAACCGCGCATGTTCACGCGCCATGAGTCGCTGAAATCCTCCTATGACGTCGTCATCATCGGCGCGGGCGGCCATGGGCTCGCCGCAGCCTATTACCTTGCGCGCGACCACGGCATTCACGACGTCGCCGTGCTCGAGAAGGGCTACATCGGCGGCGGTAATACCGGCCGCAACACGACGATCATCCGTTCCAATTATCTGACTCCCGAAGGCGTGCAGTTTTACGACGAGAGCGTGCGCCTGTGGCAGGACCTCTCGAGCGACTTCGACCTGAACCTATTCTATTCGACGCGCGGTCATTTTACCCTCGCGCACACCGATGCGGCCATGCGCACGATGCGGTGGCGCGCGGCGGTCAACAAGCACTTCGGCGTGCGCTCGGAGGCCGTCGACGCGGCCTTCGTCAAGCGTGCGCTGCCGATGATCGACATGGAGTGCGGCGGCCATGCGCCGATCCAGGGAGCGCTGTTCCACGAACCCGGTGCGATTGCGCGGCATGATGCGGTCGCCTGGGGCTATGGTCGCGGTGCGGACCGACGCGGCGTCGAGATTCATCAGCAGACCGAGGTCACGGGCATCCGCGTCGCCGGCGGCCGCGTCACGGGCGTCGAGACGACGAGGGGATCCATTGCGACGCCGCGCGTGCTATGCGCGGTGGCCGGCTACACGCCGCGCATTCTCGATATGCTGGATTTGCATACGCCGATCTACATCCATCCGCTGCAGGCCATGGTCTCTGAACCCGTCAAGCCCTGGCTCGATCCGATCATCGTGTCCGGCTCGCTGCATGTCTATGTCTCGCAAACGGCCCGCGGTGAACTCGTCATGGGCGCCTCTCTCGATCCCTATGAACTGCATCAGACGCGTTCGACGCTCGATTTTGCCGAAGGGCTGTCGGCCCACATGCTCGAACTGTTTCCTTTCCTGAGCGAGGTCAAGGTCAACCGGCAGTGGGCGGGGCTGTCGGACATGACGCCGGATTTCGCGCCGATCATGGGCACGACGCCGGTCGAGGGGTTCTTTCTCGACGCCGGCTGGGGCACTTGGGGCTTCAAGGCGACGCCGGTTTGCGGCAAGACGATGAGTCACACCGTTGCGACCGGACGCAATCACCCGCTCATCGAAGGCTTCACGATGAACCGGTTCGCCGAGTATCGCCTGACGGGCGAGAAAGGCGCCGCATCCGTGGGTCATTGACGCCGTGAAAATCCTGGTCTGCCCCTTGAACGGTGCGCGCCCCGTCAGCGAATTCGCCTACGGCGGCGAAGTTCGGCGGAGCCCCAATCCCGACACCTGTAGCGACGCCGAGTGGTCGGCCTACGTGTTCAATCGCTCGGGGTCACCCGGTGTGAAGTTCGAATGGTGGTGTCACATTGCCTCCGGGTTTTGGTTCATTGCCGAACGCGACACCGCGCGGGACCTCGTCATCGCCACGCACCCGGCCGAGACCGCGCGTCGACTCGCGACCGCGACCGGTGACGGGTCATGATGCGGCGTCTCGAGCCGCATCCCGGCGAATGGCTCGACCGCTCGGCGCGCCTGCATTTCCGTTTTGAAGGCCGCGACTACACCGGCTTCGCGGGCGACACGATTTCATCGGCGCTGGCCGCTGCGGGCGTTCCCTATCTCGGACGCAGCTTCAAGTACCATCGTGCGCGCTCGATTTGGTCGTTCGCCAATCACGATAGCAACGTGCTGTTTCAGGTCGACGGCGTGCCCAACGTGCGCGGCGATGTGACGCCGCTGCGCGATGCCATGCAGATCCACGCGATCAACACCTTCGGCGGCCTCACCCACGACAAGGCGAGGATTCTCGGCCGTTTCGCGCCCTGGCTGCCGGTCGGCTTCTATTACAAGGCGTTCCACTCGAAGCGTTGGTTTCCGCGTTGGGAGCGCATGTTTCGCAGCTTGACCGGACTCGGGACGGTCAAGCTCGATGCCGCCCGGGAGCCGACGCCGAAACGCTACGGTTTTTGCGATGTGCTGGTAATCGGCGCGGGCCCCACGGGACTCGCGGCCGCCGACGAGGCGGCGCGCCTCGGCGCCCGCGTGGCGCTCGTCGAGGAATCGTTTCGCATCGGCGGCAGCGCGCGCGGCCGCCTCGCCGTGGCGAGCGAGGAACAGCAGTCGTTGCAGTCGCTCATCGATAAGGTCCAGAATTCCCCCGCGATCGACGTGCTGCCCGCGACCTTCGCGGCCGGCTATTACGCGGATCACTGGGTTGCGCTCGACGAAGGGGTGCGTCTGACCAAGATGCGCGCGCGCGCGGTCGTCTTCGCCACGGGCGTCATCGAGCAGCCGGCGGTGTTTCGCAACAATGATCTGCCCGGGGTAATGGCCGCTTCGGGAGCGCTTCGCTTGCTGTCGCGCTATCGCGTCGCGCCGGGCAGTCGCGTCGTCATCGTCGCCGCGAATTTGGAAGCTTACGCGGCCTGCCTCGAGCTCCATGCACACGGAATCGCCGTCGCCGCGATCGTCGATCTACGCCCGGAGGGCGAAGACGACGCGACGGCGCGTACCTGCGCGGCTCTCGGTGTCCGCATCGTTCCGGCGCATGCACCCTACGAAGCCGTGTCAGGATCCGACGGGCGCGTCCGCGCACTCGATATAGCACCGCTCGATGCCGGTGGCCGCGTCGATGCGCGCCGCAGGCAACGTCTCGACTGCGATTGTGTGCTCACGAGCATCGGTTGGGCTCCCGCGGCCCAGTTGCTGCTTCAAGCCGGCGCGACGCTGCGCTTCGATTCCGGACTGCAGCAGTTCGTGCCGGACACGCTGCCGCCCGGCCTCTTCGCGGCGGGTCGCCTGAACGGTATTTACGAATTTCCGGAACGCTGTGCCGACGGTAGGTATGCCGGCGCCGCGGCGGCCGCGCATGCCGGCTTCGGTGCCGTCGCGCACGCGCGCGTGCCGCGTACCACGCGCCGCCCCTCGCATGCCTTCCCGATCATCGATCATCCCCAGGCTCAAAACTTCGTCGACTTCGACGAGGATCTGCAGGTCAAAGACCTCGAGAATGCCGTACAGGAAGGATTCGACTCGAGCGAGCTCCTGAAGCGCTTCAGCACGGTCGGCATGGGCCCCTCACAGGGCAAACATTCGAACATGAATGCATTGCGCATACTCGCGCGCGCTCGCGGGCTGCCCATCGAGGCACTAGGGCTCACGACGGCGCGGCCGATGTACCATCCGGTCCCGATGAAACTGCTGGCCGGTCGCGGTTTCGAGGTGCTTCGCCGCACACCGCTCGACGCCGAGCACGCCGCGCTCGGCGCGGTCTGGATGCCGGCAGGGCATTGGCGGCGGCCCGAGTATTACGCGCGGTCCGGCGAAACGCGCGCCGACAGCATTGCCGCGGAAGTGCGGGCCGTGCGCGAGCGCGTCGGTCTCATCGACGTGGGTACGCTCGGCAAGATCGAAATCTACGGGCCGCAGGCCGGCGAATTCCTCGACCGCGTCTACGCCGGAAATTTCGCGCGTTTGCGGGTCGGCATGACGCGCTATGGACTCATGCTCGATGAATCCGGCGTCATCGTCGATGATGGTGTCGTCGCGCGTTTGCGAGAAGACGCGTATTACTTCACGACGACGACGAGCGGCGCTGCGACCGTGTTTCGTGAACTATTGCGTCTCAACGCGCTCTGGGGGCTCGATTGCGCACTCGTCAACGTGACCGGCCATCGGGCCGCGGTCAATTTTGCGGGACCCGCGAGCCGCGCGCTGCTCCAGGATCTCACGGATGTCGATCTCGGCGAAGCGGCGTTTCCGTATCTCGGCGTGCGCGAGGGCCGCGTCGCAGGCGCAACGGCACGGCTGCTGCGGGTGGGCTTCGTCGGCGAATGGGGCTACGAAATACACGTCGCCGCGAGCGCGGCCGCCGGCGTGTGGCGCGCGCTGCTCGCCGCTGGAAGCGATCAGGGCTTGAGGCCGTTCGGCGTGGAGGCGCAGCGCGCGCTGCGCCTCGAGAAGGGACACTTGATCGTCGGCCAGGATACCGACGGTTTGACCGATCCGATTCAGGCCAATGCCCTCTGGGCCGTCGACACGCAAAAGCCGTTTTTCATCGGGCAGCGCAGCCTCAAGATTCTCGAGCGCCGGCCGCCGCGGCAAGTGCTGACCGGCATCGAGATTCTGGATGCGACGCGTATGCCGAAGGAATGCCACTTGATCATCGACGGCGGCGCGATCCGCGGACGCGTGACGAGCATCGTGCGCTCGCAGACCCTCGGGCGCACGATCGGACTCGCGATGCTCGCACCCGAGCTCGCCGCTCCCGGCACGGCGCTCACGATTCGCATCGAGGCCGGGGCGATGCTCGCGGCGCGGGTCGTACCGACGCCGTTTTACGATCCGAAGAATACGCGCCAGAAAGTGCAGGCGGCGGCTGCCCTTTCGTCGGTGCCACTGGCGGTGTCGCCGTGAGCGCATCGGACCGCCCCGCCGCGAGTGCGGTCGCGCTCGAACGCTTGCCGCCGCGCGAGCGCTTCGGCTGCAAAGGCCCGCGCGCCGCGGACTGGCTCGCCGCGCACGGAATCTTGACGCCGTCGCGCGCCAACACCTGGACGGTTTCGGGCGAGGGCGACAGCGAGCTGCTCGTGGCCCGCCTCGGCGCCGCCGAATTCTTCGTCGAGAGCGCAGCCGATGGCCGCCGGCGTAGCCACACCGACAGCCGCGCCGATGCCGCGGTCGATGCCGCGGTCGATGCCGCGGTCGATGGCGTGGTCGATGCCGCGGTCGATGGCGTGGTCGATGGCGTGGTCACCGCCGCTGCGCGCAAACTCGCGACGCATCCGGCGGGTGTGTATCCCGTCTTGCGCGAGGACTGGTGTTTGGCGCTGTCGGGTGCGGCCTGCGATGATGTACTAGTGCAGGTGTGCAATCTGCAGTTTGCGGCCCTCGACCCGGCCGAACGCCCGGTCATCATGACGCTCATGGTCGGCGTTGCGGTCCTCGTCGTGCCGCAAGCGGCGGCCGACGGAACGCGGTGCTATCGAATCTGGTGCGATCCGACATTCGGTGTTTATTTGAGCGAGACGCTCGGCGCGATCGTTCTGGAAAGTGGCGGGAAATTAACGGGAGTTTCAGTATGAATCGCGAGCAGGCCCAGGAGTTCTTCGAGCGCCACGCGATACGCTATCTGCTTGCGCAGTTCGTCGACATCCACGGTGCCGCGAAGGCCAAGGCCGTACCCGTCGAGCACCTCGACATGGTGTTGGGTGAAGGCGCGGGTTTCGCGGGTTTCGCGCTGTGGGGATTCGGCATGGGTCCCGAGGGCCCCGACTATATGGCGGTCGGCGACTTGTCAACGCTGCAAAACATCCCGTGGATGCCGGGGTATGCGCGCATCATTTGCAACGGCACCGTCAAGGGTAAACCCTATCCGTACTGTTCGCGCGTCGCGCTGAAGGCACAGCTCGCGCGGCTAGAGCAGCGCGGTCTCAAGATGTTCACGGGTATCGAGCCGGAATTCATGCTGCTCACGCGGCGCGCCGACGGCAGTTTGGGTCCGGCCGACGCCACCGATGATCTCGACAAACCCTGCTATGACTACAAAGGCCTCTCGCGCACGCGCGTCGTCTTGGACGAGATGGTGGATGCCTTGCGATCGGTCGGGATCGACGTGTACCAGATCGATCACGAGGACGGCAACGGTCAATTCGAGATCAACTTCACGTATGCGGAGGCGCTGCAATCCGCCGATAGCTTCACGTTCGTGAAGATGGCTGCCAGCGAGATCGCGCACAAGCACGGCATGATCGCGACCTTCATGCCGAAGCCGTTCTCGAACCGGACCGGCAGCGGCGCGCA
>Ga0116231_10006070_pt1 | contig 23368 bp, 18 predicted proteins | sample S1TSphgellanicum_2_FD_89695 | JGI IMG/M metagenome (GOLD analysis project Ga0116231, IMG submission 89695) | Host-associated microbial communities from peat moss isolated from Minnesota, USA - S1T2_Fd - Sphagnum magellanicum MG | ecosystem: Host-associated > Plants > Peat moss > Unclassified...
GTGGGGGGTGGGGGTGGGTGGGGGGGGGGGGAGTGTTGTGGGGGTGGTTGGGTATGGTGACAATTTTGGCAATGTGGATGTCACATTTTCAATTTTTTTTTTAATGTATCCAGTGAATTATCCTCCATTTATGGAACGTAAAAACTACAATGTGTAGATGATAGATTAAATAACCATGATTGTAGTTTAGAATAAAACCATGTGGTGGGGCCATTCCCAAAACAAGGAACCAAGGACAAGGTGGTAGTTGAGTCTAACCCCAAATTTTGGGAATGTACTTCACCCATGGGATTCATCCAATGCAAAGCCTAAAGTGGACCTTATCTTACAATACATGTATATTACAATGTCCCTTTATGGATGAGACAATGTAAGAATTCTAGGACCTCTTATTAGTGTATGGTATCCAAAATTCAATCGGTAAGGAAATGTGTGATAAAGGATTTGAATATCATTGATTTATAATATTGGTTTAAGAAAGTTATATTAAAAATAAAACCAAATGAACGTTTTTTAGTTTATGGGGGACTTTCAAACATAGATTTCATCTTATGAAATAATCCATATGATATTTTATATGAATTCATAAATTTTTAAATATTATATATCAAATTTTTTAATGTGCTTTACCACAGGTTATATGATTAAAATCAAAATAAAAATTCATATTGAAGATGTCATTACAAGTGGAAATACATTTGTAAGTAATTTTTAAAGGGTGAAAAATGCTTATATCTATAAAGTCCTATTCAATGTGAAAAAATAAAAAATTTGCAAATTCTCTTCATTCAAAATATTCAATAATATATTAGGATGAGCATGTAAAAAATAATTCTTACAAAATTTTGATTTTTGGTAAACATATTCATTGTGAAGGTGGATATAACACTAAAAATTGTGCAAAGATGGATTATTATCATGTTGTTTTGATTCACCATAGTGTGCAATCACCCCTTAAGCCTAAACATACATAAATCAGAAGGCAATACAAATAGGAGGGATTTTACACCTATTATCTAAGAGGGGGGGGGCAACCTTTAAATAGATGTAAGGTCCATACCCTTCCTAGATTGCAGGGTTAAGATCCCCAATCTTTATTAAAATATATATACCTTGATATAAGGTGCCTTCCAAATTTTTTAAGACATTTTCTTGAGTGTTTTACACAACTTGTTGCCACAAGGCTTGGCAAATGCCACCCCATAACTAATAACTCCAAGTAATCTGGGTATACCACAAGGTAAGGAAATCACATCACAACTTGGATATGCTTGACATTAGTTTCACCATAGAAAAGGAAATCTCCTAATGGTGTATTGACAATGAGTATGTGCGTACCTTCAAGTGGGATCCCAAACAATGGAATTGTGAATAAACTCCCAACAAAAGTTTGACCCCCTTTTTCCATTACACCTCCAAAAAGGCTACCATACCATCATTAAGGGGCTCCAAGCCCCTTTTGCTTCCATGCCTTTCCTCAACAAAAGTGGCTTGACCTTTGAACACAACCAACACATAATCATGCATCTTTGGCACAAATTTCACCCCAAGAAACTAACAACGTCATTGTGGTTCATCCTCTCCCAAAACATCCAATTAGTAAATGGTTCCCCACCATGGTTCTCAATGAAAATTGTGGTGTGTTTAATTGAAACTAACTTGAATCGGACTAGCAATGTTTCTTCACTTGCCTTAAGGTGTCTCACACCTAGGTGGGGTTATCACAAGGTTGCCAAAAATTAGGGCCCCCCAAATTCACTTTCATTGACCTTTTGGTAGTAGGTGTTGTTACGTGACATTTGTTTTAACCAAGATGAAAGTAATGAACATGTGCCTTTGAAAATCATTATGGGGGGGTTATATTACCCCAATCAACCCCTAGACACCACATGCTACTTTATCTTCTCCTTCCCTTGGGGTGAGAGGTGCACTTTCAAATTTGATAACCATTACTTTAGGAGCAAAATGTTTAAACATTTTTGGATTGCCATTCTTAAATGGGTCTTACCATTTGGCAAACCATTAAATAAAATCACAAGACTAGAGAACTTAATAAAAAAGTTAGAATGAGTGTCTATTAATCAAAGAATGGTGTGATAGAAACATTTTTGCCTATGGGGACATTCACCTCAAATGAAAATCCATTCTTTTATTGTAATTAATGAACTCTAATTAGTAAAAGGGGTTGTCTTCCCCCTCCCTTGCCTAGGGTTCTTCTGAACAATGTTATTTTAATGGCAATTTCTTCAACCTCCCCAAATCCCTTTCAACCTCCTTAGTTTAAATTAGAGTTGGAAAAAAGTGCCTTTTTCATTAAAATCCTATGTTGGGAACTCCTAGAAAGCCACCCTTTTTTATCAATAGTGAAAGGAGGTTGTTGTTTACACCTACACAAGAGGATTGTTGGATGTTGACATTCAAGCTTGAATGATCAGATGTCACATCAACTTCAGCAGTAATTGCCACCATTTGCACCTTCTTTGACCTAAAGCATCAATCCATTGCCACTAGCGTCACCTTCAACATATTGTTCTTTGCCACTCCCATTCACCAAGGTTTCATTACATGTAGTTGCCATTTTTGAGGTTTAATGTTTGCATTTTGAGATTTTAATCAACAATCCTCAAGCCTTCCAATTTCAAGTTTGCAAGAGTACACATTCATTAAATTGCAACTTGTAACTTGCACAATGCCATAAATTTGTGTACCTATTTATAAAAGTTTCAAGTTGTGAAAACTATGTTAGATCAACATTTAAGGTGCACAAATTTGCAATGGAAATTGGACAATGATTATGAACATTGACAAGTTTATGTGTGTAATGGATAATGTGTGTGGGTGTTGAAAAGAAATCAAACAAGTTGTAAAAAGCAATGGTTTTACAACTCTATGGTTGCCAAGTTGAAGATGTGCATTTTTAAGTGTGTTTTCTAAACTTATTTAAAACCTTGGCCTTACAAGTTGCAACCTCTACCTTTGCTTTTGCATAAGTGTAATTAACCCTCATCAATTTGTTTGAACCAAGGTTGGCCAAGTACCTAGATTACTAAGTAAGAATCAGCAATTCTAGATCTAGGTACCTGGAACCTACCTAGATTCAAGTTCACTTTTGAGAATTCAACATGTCCAAAACTAAAAGGTTTCATCAAGGTTATGGAATTAGGGTGGGAACCAACACATGGTTCTAAAAGGTTTTCAAATTGAAACTAAATTCATGGTCCGGTTCCAAATTGTGATTTTAACTAGAACCAAATTGGGTCTTTGATAAAAGTTTAGTTCTAATTTTAGTTCCAAAATAGGAATTTAGGGTGAATTTTAGGGTTTAAGGTTTTTTTTTTTGGTGATTTTTGTTTTTGTGTTTCTTGTTTGCCATAACCATTTTTTTTATTAAAAAATCACAATACTTGCATTTTTGCACTAGTCTTCTTCATTATTACATCTGGGTAAGTTATTCACTAGCTTTTTGTGATGTTATTACTTGTCATCTTGTTTCGATCATTCACCATTATGTTTTATAAGTTGATTCAAAGGTTGTGTGTTGTTTTCATAGTGTGTCTTTTTGGTGGTAGCAATGGTGGTTGTGGGTTGAGGTGTTATGATGGTGGTGATGGTCATTGCGACAATGGTTTGCTAAATGTTTTTCTTCTTGCCTTGGTTAGTGTTTTTTTAAGAATATTATTGTTGTTCATCCTTTTGTTTTGGTTGTTTATGTGATTCAAAAAACATTTATGGGAATACAAGTATGAAATATCGTTATGTTCATCACCTATGTGAATTGAAAAAAACCACTTGCACACCCACAAGTCGGAATCATTTTGACTTTGTCACCTATGTGAATTGAAGAAAAAACTAGTCATGAGACCACAAGTGTGCATATCATTTATTTTCTTCTATTGCAATAGTAAAAAAAACCACTTGTGGGCCCACAAATGTGCAATATCATTCATTTTCTTCTCCTATGTGAGTTGAAAAGATCACTTGCAAGCTTGCAAGTGTGTAATACCATTTATTTCATCTCCAATGTGAGTAAAAAAAGCCACTTGAGGCTTGGTAAATGTGCAATATCATTTTTTTCACCTACATGAATTTTTAAAAATCACTTGCAAGCCAGCAAATGTGTAATATCATTTATTTTCTTCTTATGCATTAGTTGAAAAAATCACTTATGGGCTTGCAAGTGTGCAATATCATTTTTTTTTCACCTATGTGAATAAATAAAAATCACTCAATGGGCTTGTAAATGTGCAATAATATCTATTTCCTTCTCTTGCATGCATCAAAAAAACCATTTGTGGGGTTGCAAGTGTGCAATATTATTTTTTTCTTAACCTATGTGAATAAAGAAAAACCATTTGCAAGCTCACAAGTGTGCATCATTTTTTTCCTTCACCTATGTGAATTCAAAAAAACCCATTTGCAAGCTTGCAAATGTGCAATATCATTTTTTTCTTCTTTTATGTGAATAAAAAAAACCATTCGTAGGTTCACAAGTGTGTAATATCTTCAAAACATTTTAAATAACTTAAAGCTTAAAAATTTGGTACTTTAATAATAGGCTAAATTATAGTTTAGAAATAAGCTAATTTAAAAATAGGTTTAACATTTTCAAACCTTTGTAACAACAAAAAATTTGGAATAATTTTTTTCTTCTTTGTTTCACGATTTCTTTAGTTTTGGATCTTGTAATCATAATGTAATTTGAAATTTTCTAGTAATAAAAAGGTTCATTTTTATTGGATTGAAATTTTCAACCCAATTGTAAAAAGAGAAGGCAGTGGGGAAACACAATGCCAACCAGTGGTTTTCTGCTGGGGGTGAATTTTGCGTTTTACTGACCTGAAAAATATGATTTCGACACATATAAATGTTTTTATTTGGAAAAAAAAGGCCCTAATTTGCCAGAGTTAAAAAATATCAATTTAAAGTTGCCAGATTTCTACAACATGTACCACCAGGAAGCCAAAGTATAAATGGATTCTTAAAATTGTCTGCTTTCATATCTCATCTATAGCTAAATTTGGCTAAATTTTCTTCTGGTCAATCGCCAGTTTGGCTGCATAACAAAATTGAGAAAAAGAAAGACCAAAAAAAGAAGGAAAGAAAACTTTTATGAACCTGATGGCAAAAGTAAAGTAAATAATGTTGCCCTTATTGCCTCTTACAAAGATTTGAATCTCCTTTTTTCAAATGGCCACAACTCATTTGACTATGCTCTAAACACTTAACAAGAGATGGCAAGCTTTGGATTAGTCAGAATGGGTCCTGACTACATATATATGTAGTGGTTCCATTAGCGAGTTTTCTTCTATTCCGATGTCAGATAACACATTTCTGCAGTATCACTTTCTCAGGAAAGAAAGGAAGGAAGAAAAGCGAAGTGCACAAGTAATGTGCTAGAACTGTCTGTAAATATTGACAATTAGTCCATTCAAGATAACTAAGAAAACGCATACAAACCACCAAATCCAATAATCCTATTGGCTTGCAAAAAAAATCTTCAGACCTACACGCAACCCTCTTCTGCTGAACATTGAAAATAATGATCCCTTTCTAGCATTTCCATAAGTCCTCTAAAATTCTCACAAACTTACTGAACCCTATTACTCATTTAACTGCTACTTCACTCAAGATATCTAAAGAAAATAAAATTGAGACCACCAAATCCAGCAATGTCATAGGCCATAACATTCTTTTCTGCACACCCACATTCGAGCCTTTTCAACACCCTCTGTATAGTACTACACCAATACTATGACCCTTGTCTGTATATACAGACAGGGTTTAAAAACACCCAATTTGCAAATAAGCTTTGAAATAGCTTCCTATGTTTCTCCTTTACTTGATCTTGAAGAAGAGCTAGGTCTTAAAGCAGAGCTGCTAGGGGGCTCTTTGCAAACATGCAAACTGATCCTTGTCAGGTTCACTCCACAAATAATCAGTCTGCACCTCATTGATGATGGAAGCTTTTTCCCAATCCAATTGGTTAGAGTGTAAAAAGCTCTTAAATCTACTCACTCATGCATCGGATAAGTAAATCACCCAATCCCAGGTGGATAAGCCTGACTACTATCTGCCAACTATCTTCCCCACTTCCCCACTTTAGAGGTCATTGCACGTGCCTTATTTCGATCCAACCCGCAATTAATTGATGTGCAGTTGCCTGGTCAGCATGTCATCTGGAGCCTATGACAGACAACCAGGGTTTTCTTTTAAGGATTTTGTAATCTAGCCAAAGTGGTGATCATTCAGAATATAATTTAGCCAAATTTGGCTACTTCCCATATATGAAAGTTTTTAAAAACAGAATACTTCTATATTCTTGGCTACCTACTAGAACTTATCTAAAAATCTGGTGATTTGGAACAAAATGAAAAATCTGGCTAGTTTGGGCAACTTTTTAAATGCAAATCCTTGTTGAATTTATGTTTCTCGGGTCAAAATTTGGCAAAGAAATCCAATAAAAAATGGCTCAAAAAATTTGAACAAACATTAAATTTACAATTGTTTCATTTACATCAGTTTGTCCTAAATCTTTAAACTTTTTGCACTAATTTTGAAAGAAACCATCTTCCTATCAAAGATGAAGAAACACTTGACATTTCAGCAATGAAATTAAAAACCTAAATTCAATTAAAGTTCATGCCCTAGGTCATCTACTAGACAAATGCAAGTTTGAATTGCTTAAAAAATAAATTCTATGTATGGTCATAAAATCACTAATGTAATAGGGATGTCAGTTGCATATGTGGCTAGCTTGAATTCAATGAAGATACACCTTTTTTTTGTGTTCCCATGAGGGGAACAAACTATTACCCACAATGTCATTTGAAATGTTTTTGCTTCCATTGCCAAAGAAGTTGAGTTTCATGTGAATATACACATGTCCTTTCGTTGTTTTCTTTTTGGTCTTTGCATTGAAGGATGGATATTGTGGTCACTTGAGATGGTGTTTGCACTTTGGTCGATGTTTTCATCATTAATCCCACTTTAGTAGATTTAGTTTTGCAGGTTGTCTTTTATCAAGGAACAATTGTGACTATTACATTACAAGCCACAATCAAATTATGTTGCAATTGACATCTTGGGGATGTGTTTCTTTCTCTCATTATAGAGGTATTTGGGTGTTTACATGAACATGTTAAAAACTTTTCGCATCAATGTGCTAACATGGCATGATCAATTAAAGGTTTTGAAGGTGAGGCTCTCATTTTTCAATATTACGTTCATTCTATAAGTAGAGAATGTTATTGGTGCTTAAAAAAATTCAAGCCACTTCTATTTTGAAGCAAATTGTTATTGTTGGGGAGGTCTATTTTAGAATTAGTGTTCTTTCAAGTTTCCCATCCATCTCCTTATTGAATATGCTTCAACTACTAGTGAAAGGTTTAGGACTTAGGTTTTTGTTTAATGATTCCCATTTGTGCATTTGTGTTTGTGGGTGCTAACTTTTTTGTGAAGGTAGGCCTAAGGGCTCAAAACGCAATTTGAAATTTTAGAGCGTCAAATGACCACAAGCACCTTCACAATAAAATCGAAAGAGAAAATATATATATTCCCTTCATAAAATTGGGCGTTAGGCTTGCCTCCACTCCAGGTCCTGAAAGGACCATCTAGTTTGTTGGACAACAATCCTCTCCTTTTGTACTTCCATTTCTTGATCTAGCTCGATGTTTTTTCTTTTATTCTATTTGATTAGGTTTCATCAAAAAAAAATTTGAATGATGGGGGACTATCATGTACAATTCAAAGGGAAGTACTTTTGTTCCATTTTTTTGGTTAGAAACTCTTGACTTGCAATGCAAAGTTTACCCTAGATTGGCAAGACTTGTGGCATTTTCCCAAATACTTGAATATATATTATTACCTCAAGAATGTTTATTATGTTTGTCATTTCATCAAAATGCATATTCTTTTCATTGTTTTTTTTGTCCCTCCCTAAAATAAAAGTCCTTCCATAAATAAAATCAAAATATATTTTTCGATTTCCATCTCAAGTCCATCCTAAACCAAAACACACCCTTAACAAATATTAAATGATCTTAGAAAGAAATAAACATAGGAAACCAAATTATGGGATTGTCCAACATTGTTATTTATTGTAAAATCTCACAAGAGAAAGAAAGTTGTAGGTTTAAAAGGGTTTTCCTTTCTCAAAGAAAGCATTCATATAGTCATTAAAATTTAAATGATGTTTAATTGTTATTATGCATAAAACAATTGAAATTGAAAGACAAGATATGTTTCAACAAAATGGTATAGATTTTAAAAGATTGATTTTAAATTCCCGAATAATTACTTTTGAATTACAATGCATTTAAAGGTCAATATGGAAATGGATGTATCCTTGCTTACTCATTTTGATTGTTGCACACAAACTAATTTGTTGGAGTTGTGAAGCATGGGGGTTTTTTTTTCCCCCCCTTAAAGCTTAGGGGAGGCTTTATATTGTGCAACATTGCCTCCTCAAATAAAACTTAAGTTGCATGTGTAGGCAATTACAATAACATAAATACTTGTGCAAATTTATGTGGTGTATTTGAAAGGTGGGTTCTAATGCATATTTGGGCCCTAAGATGGATCAAGAGGTATTGCATCAAAAGAAACCTATGAAGCCTATGGTGAGGATCCATAACCAAGCCAAAGATATCCTAACTATTTATCTAAGCTTTGTAGATTCACTTCATAGATTTGGTTTTTTTTAAAAGATTTTAAATCAATAGAATCAAATTTGTAAATGTGTTTATGCAAGGGCATTTTCCCACTAGTGTTTTTTTTAAAAACATTTAGGATGTTGCCTAATTGAAAATCATTGATTACAAGATCTAGCCATATTTGGCAATAATGTAAATTTAATAATAGAACTTTTTGGAAATTTTAAAATATATTATTGCCGCCTCCTAGAGACTATGATAGAAATATGACACTTTTTAGTTTTTTTATTAATTTGGAAAAATTAAGTTTTTTTCCAAAAAAATCTTTTGTTGATGTTGTTAATCTTTTTTTCCTACAAAATGAGGAAAATTCGCTACAAAATAAATGTTCTTTCTCATGAAACTTCCTACATTCTAGATACATCTCATAAGGCCCATGGATGAAGGTGTTTTTGAAATGTAAAATTTAGTTCAAGTATTGCCTTACCTAGGCCTCTTAGTTTGAGAACACCCTTGCCCTGGGGCCTTACCCTACACATAAACGTTGTCCTACTAGAAGAAATGCAATCTTATGAGCCAATGCAATAAGTAGGTTTGCAAATGAAGCACCCCTTTATAAAAGGGATACATTGTTTCTCTTAACAAGGAAAAGATCCTCAAGGAGAAGCTAGAGGATTTCATGATAGCAGTACTTGGCATGGTTCTTTTCACAAAAGTCATGTGATTTGCAACTTGTAAAATTGCATGTCAAAAGATGTTTTTGAACAGGATTCATAAAATTTACATGTCAATCTACATTCTACTTCTTTTTTGGGGGCATATGACTTGTAACAAATAATTAATTATCTTCAACTAAATATTTGGTTCATACATCATTGAGTGTAAGATAATTCCAAATTATCATGGAAGAGGTTACAAATATTGTTCAAATTCTAAACCTTAATGAACATCTAAAATAATATCTAACAAATGTCATGTTGTGACATTGCTAGTTGTCAAATCTTTCCTTAAGTTTTTGAAATCATTAGTTATTATGATCAACACTAATTTGAAAGGAACCAATGGGAAGATATCATCCTCCATTTAACTTTAATGTCATTTATATACACCAACCACTTAATTTTATTGGTCATGTCAAAAAGGTGTAACTTGGGGGTAAAGTGTAGAGAAAATATCCAAGGGATTAGTGCTAAACTGAAAACAACCTTGTAAAAGTCATTTTTTGGATCAGCACTAAATTCATTAACAAACATTTTAGGCCAACCATGTGTACATATAACAATCAATATTGCCTTTCACTTATGCCATTATGACTAGTCTATGTTGAAATAAACACATGTTTGACACCCATCATTATTTCAACATGAAGTTAAGATTAGAAGAGAGGGGGAATTGTTAATTTATGAGTAAATGTGAAAACCTTATTCATAGTTAACACCAACATTGACTATTTCATACATAAATGTATAATCAATTCCCATGAATTTTCAACAATTTTTTTTCTTGTAAACATATGCTTCCCAAGAAAACTGACCATATTAGAAATTTCTAATTTTTCCATTCACATAGTAAAACTAACCATATTAAATTTCTAATTTTACTATGGAAAATTAGAGTTTTACCCTTTTTTTAAACTTGCAAAAGAAGAATGAAAAGTACAAATAAATGGGTTAGCATTAGCTAGGTGTAGTGACAATCCAATAAACCAAAAAGGGCATTAGACAACAAACAAAACTAGTTAAAATTAAAGAAATATTTTAATTTTTTCACTTGAAATCATAGAAATCATGACAAATTGTTGCTTGTTTCTTCATATGAATGTCAAAAAATTCAAACCTAAAATCCATGTGATGAAATTTTAGGTTTAGGTTTTGATTTAGAACTTTTGAAAGTGAACACCTATTTTGAAAGTAGTTAATTTTGCAAAGGAATATCAAAAGGATTCATATAATAAAAGCTTTTGATGGGAAAAAAATACAATGATAAAAAAATTATTAATCACATTCAAAAAACATTCATACTTTTAAAATGTGGAAATTTAAAATTTTAAAAATTCAAATAACTTTTCAAAATTGATCCAAAAAGTTAAAAGTTCATGAATCTTTTATAACATATAAATGATGTATAATGTACATGATATGTTAAGAAAAGTTGTAGTTTATTATACAAGAAAATAAAAATAAAATTTTGATTATGAGTTGAAATTGTTGTCATTTTTAAAGACATAACACAAAATCTACAAGGAATTTACACATTTTTCAAAAATTCATATTTATTCAAAAATGATTATAAAAAAAACATGTCATGTGTTGGAACAACTATAAGCATTTTTTATATAAATATGTAAAATTTTCATTCATATGAAAAATTTATTTTGAGGCAAAAGGACATGTAATCTTTGTTTAAAGTCATGTTATTGGTTCATTATATATTGTTTGCACTAACCCTCAAATTTTTTAGGGGTCTAATTTATATATATATATAGTATAAGTTCTACCATTAATGTATACACAACATACATTGACATTGTGTGTGTGAAATCAAATATGCTTATAACTAGTGAATAAATCTTGTAGCCAACCATATAGTTTTCAACATTAGTGCACGCAACATAAACCATTCTACTTTATTTAATTGTGTAGTGTAACACACCTTGCCAACATATGTGCTAGAAAAAACACATATAAAAGACTTTTAGTTTCAAAAGTAGGTATTACAAATGTGATTACCCAACATATTATATGTATTATCAAAACACCAAGTTACTTTCTCATGGGAAACAAAATTAGTTAACAATTATATAAAATTTTCTTTTCTAAAATAACAAAAAAACTCTTTTGAAACAATAATACCAAAAAATTAAAACGGAGATTGTCAAAATTTTCAAAACCAATAATTGTGAATATTAATTTTCTATCACAAAATAATCTTACAGGTAAAACATTAGTAATTGAGTCTTGCCTCCACATCTAGGAATTGAAGTTCTTGAACATCACAATTTTTTTGTGAAGTAGCTAAGTACGTAAGTGAAGATATGAAGACCATGTTCTAGTTGTGATTAGATTTTACACACATAAAATGTTGCATTTTGAAAATCATACATGCTATTCTCTCATGGATTGATACATACAAATGACACCCTTCACCAATCGGATAAAAAGATAATAATTTTTATATTCTATAAAATCAATCTTTTAATCCATTGCATTTTAACATAAAGCATTATTTGCTCTTGCAAGGCCTATTTTCTCTTGACAAGTCAAGTAAAAACATGGTGCCATATTTCGATCATAAAAGTAGAAAGTTCATAGCATGTACTATGTATTCTAGAGACCATTTCTTAACTAAATGACAACGACAAGATTAGGCAAGAGATGATCACATTTTTGGGCACCTCACACCATAAACCTAAATCAAAGTTTTCTTGGCATTGAAATGTGAATGTCTTGGATGATTCTTTCCATATGGGATAATTGGAATTCATTTGTAGCTTAAGGTTTTGGATTTGAAGTTTTAAGGGTTTTGGTGTAGGAATATTATATTGATTATATTTTTAAATTTTGGGCGGATGATTTTTAAAACAATTCATTATTGAATCCTTGTGCATACTAATATCAAGGTGCTAACAAAAGAACATTGCTTGAAATTTGCCATAAAATACCATACACATACACTATTACATGCAAGTCTTAAAATCCAACTTTTTCCAAGCTATGCACAAAATGTTTTTTTAATTTCCAAAGGAGACCATAAAAAGCTTATAGGTTCAAAGATTTTTTTTTGATAGGTTTATAATACCGTATACCCTAGACTTTATGCCCTAGACTCCATCAGCTATAGCGGTGGGCGATATCATCTGTGCTCAGAGAAGATGTCAATCTAAACATGTGAGGTGTGAGATGTTTGGGGTTCAACATGAAATTGAGATTAGGAGAAATTTGAGGAAAGGAAGAAACATCAAGTTTGTTGATTGCCTGCATCAACAAGTGGTTGATTTTTTTCATTAATGTGTTAAGGGGAGGGCATGATGTTAGGATTTTATTTTGGAAAGCTTTAATTTAGGTTGTGACCCAGAGGTACTATGCTCTTTAACAGCTGTGGTGGTCTTCCTCGAACTATTTTGCATTTGCATGCTTTCTATGGGCAGAGGGTGTCAGATAGCTTTGCATAAAGCTACAGTCGCCCACTATTTTGAGGCACACCAACATTGCAAGTGAGAGCTCCTCTACACTTACTATTCTTTCAGACTTCTTATTCCTTACTTTTTTCGATATGCTACTTGCAATTGGTGAGGGGTCTGGAACATTTTGTTCCAGTGTCCCTTTGTGACACTCTTGGTTCTACTCTTTTGGCTCGGACTTGGGTTCTCTCTCTTTGTTCCTTCCTTTCCCCCTTCTGGGTGCTTTGTTTAAAATCTGCCAGGATACATTTCTCTTTTCTACACTTAATCCTAGGTAATTGCTGAATGTTCATTAATGTGCATATCCCTCTTTGAAAAGGAAGGATCTTTACACTTATTACAGTAATTATTTATTAGCATGAATATCCCAAGACAAGGGAGTATGCAAACCGTGTGTAAAATTGCTCATATTTTCTAAGAGGGATTTTCAAGGATATATACTCCAAATCCAATTAAGAAACACCTCCAGAGTGTGTGGGTTACATTTCTTACACATCACTCATAGACCATCTTCCTTTTACTCCCCAAAATCCCACCAAACATCATACTAATCAAAACATTTTGTCCAAAATTTTGGGATCAAAAATGTTGAAAACCTGTTTGATGACTAAGGAAAATGTGCATTTCTGAGTACAAAGTGCATATGCTGGGACATTTTTTATTTTCAATGACAAGAAGCAGCAGCATACTGACAGACAGATGGTCAGGCACATGTTGAAGAAGGTAGAAAGTTGCCATGACAGCTGCATGGCAAAATGTCAAATCCTCTACCCAACATCTTTCAATGCCAACTTGAGCTGCAGAGTGTAACTGACAAACCAGGGGTTACGTGAAAGCAAGTCCCCCAACAATTTCTCAACAAATGGTATAGCAATCCAAGGCGGAGGTACTATCATTCATAACCGCAAACCTTGAAAAAGACAATTCTGTGTGGAAGGAGACAGGAGTAGAAAAAGCATGAAGTAGGCTCAAATGGCATGCAGTGTGAAAAGATTTCTTGAATACAAGTTCAAAGAGAAACACAGAACTTTAAGAGGTAACTCTATAATCCTCTCCCCAGTGCCCAAAACACAATTATTCTTTCAGCAGCATGCTGTTCCACACAACTTCACATGGCCGCCTGTTTCAGGTTTACGATTTGCTTTGTGATGCATAATGTTGCACTTTCCTGTCCAGCTCATCTTTGTTCGCCCCCACAATCTTGTCAATCAGCTTACCCTCTTTGATAAACAGGAACGTAGGCATTGCACGGATTTCCCATGCTGATGTCACATCCTGCACAGATCCAGTATTGCTTCCAAATTCAAAACTTCCTCCACTTTCCTGAACAAAAAGGCCATTCAAATTTTCCTTTGCCTCCTAAAACTCAAACACTGCTACTTATTTCTTTCTATAAGAGCAAACTTGTCCTCATACAATTGGGCCAACTCAGGAATATTTCATGTCCAATCTACAGAACATTTGAAAAGAGAAGCAGTAATTCCCAAGTTTCCAGGAACTCTACTCTCAAAGACCAACAGCAAGAAGATAATTGTAGCATGTCAAGGGGAAAAAAACCAAAAAAAAAAACTCACCGGCACTTCATCAACATCAACCTTGAGAAAGATCAAGCCTGGATATTTCTTGCTCAGTTCTATGAAAATCGGAGACATAATGCGGCATGGTCCACACCAGGTGGCTGTGAAATCCACAACAATCTGTTTACAAACCCCGAAAATATTCAAGTCATCATTCAATGTCAAATGCATGTGACTACAATAACAAGCTGTTTTGTTCAGCCACCAGGGACGCTTTGTAAAACATGTGAAGGTCATGTCATCTACACTAAGAAAGAAAGGAGCCACACCTTCACAAAGAAGCAGAAAACACACTTACAATTTTCTGAGTATTCTTGGATTCCGCAACCTTCAAGTCCCAACTAGTCTTGGAGTCCACTACATGCACAAGTCCTTGATCCCCAGCCATACCTGGAATTTCTGGATACATATCAGAGTTATGACCATCAAACAGAATATAGATCCCAATTCAGTGCCAACATCATACCTTTGGAAAACTAATTCTCCATCATTTCGAGTCTAAGGCCGGGAGCTCAGAGTCCGCATAACTAAGAAGAAGCTTCAGCAGCAGGCTCAACACATGCAGCACCGTCCAAGGTACACGGCAACTGTCAGGGTCTCAACGAGCAAACTAAAACACTCTGGGAGAACTCTACTATAGGCAGACCAAAACACAGCCAGCCATACCCACGCACATGATCCAGGCGGAACATTAGAACAGCCATTTTCATATTCACTCCCTGAACGTCCGTCCGTCAGGATCGAGCTCTTCTGCTACCCATACAAACACGACTCACAAAACACGAGAAAGGAAAAACACGGACCAAATTCCAAACACCGGCTCCGCACCTGTTAGCAACAGTGAATGAGGTTGGAAATCACTCTGTCGCGAATTGCAGCAACGATCTGTACGCTTTGGGGATCGGCGACGGCTGGTGTTCAGAATGTTGCTTTCTCTCTCCCTCTCTCTCGACGCCTCTTTATCGTCTCTCCAGCTCCGCCTCCTCTTCCTCGTCGGCGGTGCATAGCCGGTCGCCAGTCGCCGGGAACTGTTTCAAGTGGTACCCTTTTGTCGTTGCCTCCGCCTTCCCACCTTCCTTTATTTACAGCACCTAATCGGTGGATTTTGACCCCTTCTTTATTTTTTCCCCAAATAAAATAATAAACAGGTTTCACATCAGCCCCAATCTGCATATTTCACCTCATTCACAGATTTTGTCCCCAAAAAAAAAACAATTAATTCAAAAGAAATGGGTTGGTTTTTGACTTCGATAGATTTTGACATCTTGTTTGAGCTAACTTCGACTTACTGTAAATTCTCCCATTTTCTTATTCCTTTATACATTTTCCAAATCTATGGTGGTGTGGTTGTTGATCAAGTTTTGCAGGGTTGCATCATCAAGTTTAGTAACCCCAATCTAAATACCATGTTAAACCAACAGATTTGGCATTGAGGTGCCAAATCATTTATTAATTTAAAATGCATTTCAGCATACAAATTCATATTTTGGAACGAAATTTTTATTTTGTATTTTTTACTTATTAGAGTTATCCATAATGCTTCTTTATTTTATGCCTCACTTTGAGCCTCACTTTTCAACTATCCATAAAATCCCCCTAAGTGACATTAGTCTTCAAAACTAAGGATGAATTTCCCAAAGTGGTCTCTTTTATGAACACACTACAATCTACCTAGGTTCAACCAATTCTCACTTTGTTTTCCCATTTTCTTCACATGATCAAAATATTGCAAGTGGTCATCATAAGCTATCAAGTGTTGCACCACCTTGCTTACCCTAGGGAAGAATCCATGCAACATGATGTTTATGTAAGCAATATGTTTGATAAACATATTCACTTCTTCTAAACCAACAACAATTTCAAGAGGCCAAAAATGTTGCAATTTCAACAAGAAAAGTATAATCTTGAAATGCACAATTATTTTCAAAGCTCTACCCTATGCAAACTCACACACCTTATTGCTTCCTACTCTCTAAAAGTTGTGCCTTACATAACAACATTGGAGAAATGTAGGATTATATTTGGAAGGCACCTTATGAGGTGGAATTTTCAATTAAACAACTTAGAATGAAAGGTTTCACATACGAGTGTAGGCAGATTTGCATAAAACAACATGAACCACTAATATCCCAAGGGAAGTTGAGTGCCTTCCCCTCTGGACCTCAAGCTCCACCCTTGGTTCACAAGGTGGAAAGTGCTATTGTGCACTAACAACAATGTTTTCCCCTTTACAAAACACAAACACACATAAATTTCAAGAAATCTCAATGCACCCTACACAAGATCACACACCTTAGTGCTCCTTGTTCCTTATTTTGCCTTACAAAACACACACAAATTTCAAATAAATTGTGGTCATCACACACACATAAACATGAATGACCTCCCATAAAACTTCAATCTAAGAAAATTCAAACCTCACATCAAACTTCCTACCAAGCTCAACACAAGAAATTTCTCACAATTTCAAACCTTTCGCACTTCACCTCTAAATTATTCCACACATATTTACATTTCAAACCTCCCACAAAAGGTCAACATAAGAAATTTCACATACATTTTAAATGTCCCACACTCCACCTCTAAATTGTTCAACACACATTTACACTCCAAACTTCCCACAAAGCTCCACCTTCAAATTGTTTCAACCCAAGAAAATTCATCTCCACACACAACAAATTTTGCCTCCACACACAAAAGTTTCAAACCTCCAAATCACAAACATTCACTGAATCTTTACATGCAAAACTTTAAACCTCCAAATCAAAAATATTTTTGCTTTAGTTTCCAATGTAAACCTTTGAATTGCATTTTTTTTTAAAATCGCTTCACAACAAAATATAAAACAACAAAAGCTTAACAAAACATAGGAAATAAGAGGATACTCAAATAATTATGGGTTTAGGAAGAATTTTGAATTTCCCCTTGCATTATTTTCTTTCAACACAATCCCACAAAACCCAATAATATATTTTCAACGTTGTCCTTAGTTTTGTCAAACCCAAACTTTTCCTTCTAGGTTTTAATGATTTTATGAATAATTGAACTATGTGCATATTTCTTTCAATTCTCTTTAAAAAGAACTATTTCCTACATGCAAAAGCAAATTTTGATGTGCTTGCATTCTTTATTATGCTTTGTGATCACCATTTCCAATAGACAAACAACCCTTCATGTGACACCATGGATACACACTCGATAGGTGCATTTTTTCTTTTAAATCAAAGCATTCAAGGAAATGGTTATGTAATTTACATACATATTGTTGGCTATGCCATATGCTTCCATTCAATGCTCACAAATTGCATATCAAAAGGCATTGAGGCAATTTCACTTTAGGGTTTGCATAACTTTGGAAAATGAAAGCTTCAATTTTAGCATTTTAAGTAATCAATTTGTCCAAAATTTGAAATTTTCAAAAATAAATTAATTAGTGCTTAATCCATTCATATATTAAGGTAGTTCATGCTTTCAACAATCAATAACAAGTATAAAACATCTCCACTCAATAATGCATCTATTCTGGCAACTCAGTGGAAAGGATTATTATTCCATATACTTTACTCAAGAGGTGCAAGGCTTAGAAAATCTAACATCAAAAGGTTAAAGTTTGTGTCTTTCCAACTTGCCCTCTTCAAAATTATTTAATGCCAAACATCATTCACAAGTAATCTCATATTAACTAGGTAAAATATAGGTAAAATATCACATGCAAATTTGTAATAACATCTTGAATCCCAAAACTACACCACAAATTTGTGCCCAAAATAACAAAAGGGCAAAAAAAAAAATTATAAACATTACAATAATCTAGGGAAGCTTAGTCAATACCTTGGTGGATAAGGGACACACTTGCAAAGCTTATACGCATTGGGTTAAGCCCAAAGGTGGGGGCATACCCAAACTAAAAGGTTTAATTAACATGAGGCAACTTAATTATGTGCCTTGGTTGATCTATGATGTGCTTGCAAAACTTCTACGTGCAAGGTAAAACCAATGTTGGGTGGTCTCAAGTTTTTTCAATACATGTTGAGTCCAAGTTTTAGAAGAATTTACAAGACCCACCCCAATTCTAGATTTTTTTCTAATTTCAAAATACTCAAACAGGGTTTCAAAAATTTAGGAAAAATATTTTCAACTAGGTTTCAAAGTGTTGAGTTTCACACATTTCAAACTCACTAGTATTCAAAGACCATTTGCACATACTAGTTTTCTTATTTCAAACTTGTAATTTTTATTTTTTTAAATGAAAAAATTTCCCAAAATGTGGGAAAATGAAAAAAAATTATTCCAACATTTTATGTCCACAATTTCATCCCATTCAAATGAACCTTCCAACTTCTTCTCAAAATTTAAATCGTTCTCAATCAACTCCACCAAATTATAGGGTGGTTTACAACCATTTCAAGATTAGTTGGCCAACTTTTGCCAACAAAAACCAATTTTTCTAAAGAGTCTAATTGTAAATGACATCTCCTTAAGTTTGTAATTATTCCCACTAAAGAAAAAAAAAATAATTTCAATTTGCAACCCCACAATGCCTATGAGTTGGCGGGCCAAAAAACTGATAGTGGAAAACATGGTTTCATGTTATCGCCACCATTGAAGAGGATACTTGATTTTTTTGAGATCCACTTGATAACATCTAAAAATTAACAACTCTCTGGTGACAAGTATTTTCATCAGTTCACTTGTGTTGGCAATTTCTTCAAAAATATCCAAATTGGAATTTTTATCAAATGTTCATTCTACACATTTAACTTCAAATTTTGTCATTTGATGCAAATGATGATAATGCTTCAAAAGTATAAGATATAAAGATTGTCTATCATATTCCTCAACAATATTCACACCTTTCCCACAGACCAATAAGAAAAAATATTAAACAAAGGTTTTTTAATCTAGGGTTTAGCATCAAAAACAACATGTTGTGAATTTTTTTTTAAATAAAAAATTCAAATAAAAAAAATTCCAAAACACCACAAACTTTCTTTTTGATGTTGCAAGCAACAAAAAAAATTGAAGAGTAATCCCAAAATCATCATCAATCAAATTGATTTGGGCTAGTGGATTTTTTTCCTTAAATTTCAAATGCATAATAATGGCAAATTATTGTGCATCAAAAAGCAACGAATGGTTATTAAACTAGTTCAAAACACAACCACTCACAACATGAGAAAGAGAATCCACAATCATTTGAAAAATATGCCATGTAAGAAAAGGTGGCACTCTACCATTGCTTCTAATATTATTTTGTCTAATGTAACAAAAGGTAATAACATCTTTGAATTACGAAACCTCTTGGAACAAAATGATTTTGATGGCAAACTTGTAAAAATACTTAATGATGTTATGGTAAGATATGCAACTACCAAATTTTAATAAAAAAAGGAAAAAAATAGTTGCAAAAGATAATTAAAAGTTCACCCTATTTCATTAGAGTATTCATTTTTCTTAAGCAAAGTTTAAAATGTGAACAAGCATTGTTCCAGTCCTATCTACCTTTTCAATTTTTTTAGGCACGGTTATACATTTCTACAAATTTCTACAAACCTTTCCATTAATAATAGCATATTTCAATATGCTTTATGAAAAGCATGGTTAAAACAAACAAGTACCTTGAAAACTTTCTTCCAAACCTAGGACTTCATATCTCACAATAAATTTTTAAATAGTTGTCATAGTATTCAAATTTGACCCCTCGTCTTCAACATATGTAATGATTTTTTTTTTAGCCCATATTAATCAAACAATTATATCAACTTGCTAGCCGAGGTTTGACCAATTGTTTTATTGTCTCAAACAAACTAACAATGACTTATTTAAACTACCAATCAAACCCCCTTAAATCAAAAAATGCATCTCATGACTTGAGGACTTCCCCCTTCAACATATTTTCCATCATTAACACAATGAAAGGCCTAACACAATGCATTTTGTTAAGTCCTCTCGTTATTTTTCTCTGAAAATGCAACTTTTAAAGATTTATTGGCATTTTTTTCCTTTATCTTTTACATTTTTATTTCTTGTTTGGATATTTTCATTTTGTTTGGATGTTCCCACAATTTCCTCTTCAATATTCATTTCATTGACATTTTATTCAATTTCATTTCAATGGACATTATATTTTCATTTTGACTAAACTCCATTTGCCACCCAAAAAAAACCTAAAATGAAAGAATTTTTTTAATTATATATATATATGCCAAAATAATGGGTTCAATTTTTCATTGTATCAACTATGCTATGAAAATCAAATCAAAACATTTACAAACATTTACAATTATGAAAAAATTACTTGCTTCTCTCCACCTTTTTCATCATCCAAAAAAGTGTAAAATGGAAAAAAAATATGAACTGAATTTTTGTGTGAATGGATGTGTGTTTGAATAGATGTGTTTGTTGGCCTTGCACACAACAAACCCAAAAAAAACTCAAAAAAAAAATCTACAAACAAGTAAATCATTTGAAACTAAAGCATCTTGAAACTAGAAGGAATTTATTTTTAAAACAAAATTTACCTAAAAATTTGAATTGAAACGTGAAAAAATCTCTAACTCTCCTACACCTATACACAAAACAAAAGGGGATAATACCAATTTGAAAAGCAAAATAGAATCAAGAAAGATGTTAAAGAACAAAGGAACAAGAGCAGGAAAACTAGGAGAGGTGCAAGGATAAAAAAAGAGGTACCTTAAAACACCAAATAATAGAACCAAGAGAGGCACTAAAAAGCAACAAAATAGGAAAGGTGTTGAGAGCAACAAAACTAAAAAAAACTTCGCCAAACAACAAAAACAAGAGAATCATTAATGAGTGAAAAAACAAGAACAACAAACCCAAGAAAAGCACGAACAAGGAAAGGAACAAGAATAGTAAAATTTAAAAAAACACCAATGAACAAAGGAGCAAAAACAATAGAACCAAGAGCAAAGGAGCAAAAACAACATACCCAAAAGAGGTGTTAATGAACAATGGAGAAAGAGCAAAAAAACAAGTAGAAAAGCTAAGGAGCTAAAGAACAAGAGCAAAAGAGCAAAAGCCAAAGCTATAAAAAAATTATTGCAACCAAAGGGGAGGAAAATATTTATTTATAACTAAAAGGTAGCCACTGTCCACTAGCATTTCCTAAACCCTAAACCTAGGTTTAAAATTTACCTAAAATCTAAGTGATTGTTGAATGTACTAAAGTATTGGGCAAAATTTAAATCCTCAATCTTGGTATTTTTTAATACCTTAATAGGGTATAATTTTTTTATAAAAAACTAATGACAAGGTTTCAAGTGGTTTGTTGTCAATCTAGTGAGAACTAGTGAGTGAATTTCAAACAATGTATGACTCTAGGTAATATCCAAAGATATACAACTTAAAACCTTGCTCAATTTTCAGCCATTTTTCAATATTCGCCCAATAGTGCGTAAAACCTAAGAGAAATAAAGGGCTTAGGACAAGGTTGTAGATGAGTTCTACCTTTGCATTTTTGGGAATATCCCTCGCCATATGGCTTTACATGTTGTGAACCACGAAAAGAATCGTATTGAACTGAAACATATGTAAACCACAAGGTGTAAGAAGTGGATGGTTTATACATGTAATCCTTAAGAGTGGGAGGGATATTATGCCTACTTGTGACCATAAGATCCCTTGCACTTAATTAAGCATAAGATCCCTTTCACTATTTAGGAGTTGCCCCATATCCCACCTCTTTTATAGAAGGGATATTCATCGATATAAGGTGCCCTCTGAATTCACTAGAAGATTCCTTGCAGTGGTGTACATTACCACATGTGCCTGAATGAATGTAACTTAATTTGCTACAAACATCCTTGGACTTAATTTGCATTCAAATTGTTATCCAAATTTTGATCATGCCTCAGTCCCAACCAATTTCCAGACTAATCAACAAATGGAATAGTAGCAAATGATGAAACTAGGGACATATAATGATTAATTTTTATTGGCAATTACTTTAGCATATGATTGATGATCCACAGTGCCAACTATGAAAGGTAATATGCCCCATGACTCCATAAGATGATACATGCATCCCAATAGGATGAAACATGCATAGTGGAAAGGGTGGTGCCTGTTCCATAGTACATAAAAGATGGCCACTAATGTGGATTTGGGTATGGAATACTTTTCTGCACACTATCAAAACACACAAATCATAGTTTTCAAGCAGAAATTGGTGGCCAATTCTGGTTTCTGCGAGAGACACCAAAAAGTAAATCAGCTTTCTCTCCAACTAGTTTACTCATAAGATTTCTTTAAGATGAATTAACTCCTTTTGGCTTATGGAGATACATTGGGTAAAAAGAAAAGTTTCATTTTGCCCAAAATATTTTGGGCAGAGGAAAAATTGTCACATAATGTTGCAGCTTCTCAGATTTTTTGTGAGGCCCATGGTTGTAAGTTTGTTCATGTTTGCACTTTAAAGGAACTACCTACATAATCAGGCTACAGTACAGAAACGACAAATAATGGAACGTGATATCAAGTCATGTTGAGGTCAATACTCTCATTTGACCAGACATGGTGGACAAAATTTCTGCCAAAAATACATATTGTAAAGGACATCGTGAAGCATCATTTCATCCATCTGTCCCATCATCCATCTGTCCATCCATCTGGTCATCCATCTGTCTCATCATGGTCTGTTTACTCTGACAAGGTGAAGAAAGAGTGGAATACAGGCGCGGTGTGGCACGGTGCGGCACAGTGGAAAATAATATATATTAGTGTTGTAAAAAATATATATTTGTTTTTTTATTTTGGGGTTTTTGGAATTAGGTACACTCATCTTTTCTCATTCTCAACAACTGAAAGAGTTGGGTAGGGCTTTTTTTTTTTTTTTTTTTTATTTTTTTTATTATTTTTTTCTTCTTCTTTCTTTCGTATTCGTTCTCGTATTTCTTTTTCTTTTTGTCTTTCCTTTTTTTCTTCACGTAATTGGGATA
>Ga0116231_10006071_pt1 | contig 23367 bp, 17 predicted proteins | sample S1TSphgellanicum_2_FD_89695 | JGI IMG/M metagenome (GOLD analysis project Ga0116231, IMG submission 89695) | Host-associated microbial communities from peat moss isolated from Minnesota, USA - S1T2_Fd - Sphagnum magellanicum MG | ecosystem: Host-associated > Plants > Peat moss > Unclassified...
AAATTTAGAATGGGGGTAGGTGATTGTAATAATTTTAATTAATTTCTTTAAACCAATTGTTTTTGAGGGGGTTTAAGCAAAAAAACTTTTTCCCCCCCCCCCCCCCCCAAACCTTATTATTACCACCCTATAAGCCACCATAAATTTAATTATAATTCTTTGTTTGCATTGAGTTAACATACCTTATATTTATTTAATTTTTTAGTTTTAGTACTTGATCAAGAAGGAGGAACACATGATGAGCCTTATTTGTTAAGAGTTTGAAAATTGTAGTGAAAGGAATATGATGAGTTTTGGACTTGTCTTCTTTGGTTTTTAAAATCCTCTTGTGAATCTTGAAAATTGAAGCTAGAGCTTTGGTGGAGTTGGAGATGGTATAGAGTAGTAGCATTCGCCATTGTTGAAGAAAAACGGAGCAACAACATTACACCAAACAAAAATGCTTCCAAGAAATGTGCCTTTGCAATAGCTTTGCCTAAGCGAGAAAGAGAAGAGAACATTGATGATGGAGAAAAGCTCTTCTCTTGCCCGGGGGCTTTCTAGGGCCCACCGAGAGCATGGTAAGGGGGGATAACCAGTTCCAAGGTCCTCCAATCTCCATTCCCTTCATTCATCCACATGGATGATATTTGGATGAAAACATGAGTAGGACACAATTACCTACTTTGTTACGAGCCCTAAGCCAAAATCAATAGGTGTTGTTTTGTTTTTTTTTTTTGGCTTTGAGTTTAGCATCAACCTTTTTTTTGGGGGTTTTGGGTTTGGGTTGGTTTTTCTAGTTGGTCGATTACATTTTCTTTTGGGTTTTTGGTAGGTTTTTCCTTTTGGTTGGTCAGTAGATTTTCATCCAATTTTTGGTCAATTTTTTTCCTTAGGTTGGTTGGCTAGATTTCATTTTATTTTATTTTATTTTTATTTTCATTTTAAATTTCTATTTTGGGTTAATTAGTTAGTCAATTTTTTCTAGGGGAATTTTGTCTTGGATTCATGTATTTGGATTCATGTATTAGCAGAGCTTTCAAATGTGTTAATGGAGCATCATAAAATGTTAGTAAATCTTTGAGGACATCGGTGGAGCTTGGAGGAGTGTTGGTACAACATTAAAGAACTTTTGAAGGTTACATGTTTCTCCTCCCTTGCAGGGCCCATCATCTTTGTTGGAATTTAGCTTTAGGGCAAGTAAGAGAATATGCTCATGCTATGAGGGCCTCAACCCCCTTGCCCCAACCCCCAACTTCGGCCTCTTTAGAAGCCATTTCTTTTCTAAAAGCTTTTCATTTTTCAAATTCATCCGTGCCATGCTTTGATTTTTTAATCCAAGGCAAGGATATTTTAACAAGGGTATTAAAAAACCTAAGCATGGTCCTAGCGATTAAAAGGTCTTATTAACCAATTGACTAAAGATTGAGTAGGACCTTTTGCCTTTAATTTCACAATATATTTTCAGCTCACTTGTCCATCCATAAATTTGGGGTTGTAATAAAGGGAGTTTGTGAAGCAATGGTGCATGATATTTGAACAACCAAATGTTTATTCTAATTGGGTGGTCTTGTAGGTACACATAGTAAATGCTTTCAACATTGTTTCCCATAGGGCTATATTCTAAGGTTGCATGTTGTACATGCACAATTGTCTTAGCTCATACTTTTCGTCTATCCTTTTTATGTTTCATAACTATTTTTTTCTTTAGTCACCAATCCTTCTAGGGTATTTTTTCTATTATTGAATCTTCCATTGGCGATTATAAAAAGGATCTTTTGGGTGGTTTTCTTTTCGCCCTTGTTCATTTTCGCACCTTTTGTAGTTTAGTTGGCCTTTTCCTATTTTGTTTGTTTCCTTTCGTTATAGATAGTTCCCACATCATAGGGCTTGCTTCGGTTCTTAGGTTTTTCATCATTTCTTTTCCTAGTTAGATTTGGTAAGCAAAACTGTTAAACCTTACAAGTGTGTTGTTTGGTTTCCTTCGAGGTCACCTTTGAGATTTTCACCTTCATCTGGTTTTTATACCCCTATTGGAGACATTAAAGATTTGGGTGTTCCCTTGGGGTCCATTTCCTTCACATCCTTTTTTTTCAAGGATGGTTTAAACGATGATGTTTGGCACATAATTATTTTTTTTAAGTTGGGGGTGTGAAGGTGACATTTGGGATTTTCATTTGTTGTTTCACCTAGAAACATTATTACCTTCTTTGATCTTGCCTTTTATTTTTGTATTTTCATTGTTAGTTAACTTCCTTTGATTTTCAAGACCTTCATTTGCGTATTTAAAAAAAATTTAGTACCAGGTTTTTTGAAATGTCTAGAAGCTCCCTTAGTTCATTAACAACTTTTTTTTCCCATCTCCAAAGGTATGATAGATCTTGTTTTTGTGAAGATTATTGCCTTGGCAACATATTTGGGGAGTTGGGGATGTGTGGCTCCAATAATTGCATTTAAATTTTTGTAAGACAACCGCCCATTTTTATTGGGGGCTATAAAGGCTAGCAATTCATGTCCACTTCCATTTCAAGTTCACCTTAGGTGGGCTTGTGACCTTTTATTTCTAGTTGTTCAAATTTGCATCCTTCCATTTCAATAAGTATCGAAAAGATGAACAATTCATCTTCAAGAAAACACCTTGGAGAACATGCATGAATAATCCTTTTTCAACATCATTTGCAATTTATCTTTTGATTATCATCATGTTCGGCTAAAATCTTGTGCATGTTTAGGTTCAGGTGCTTGATTTTTTGCTCAAGCCCAATTATCCCATCATTTCAAGTGGTTTCTAACATTTTTTTTTCAACATTACGCACCAAATTGGGCTACATGGTCTTTCTCGATGCATATGTGACCACTCATAGATTCCTCAAGGATACATTTACTTCATTGTGTCTATGAAGGAAAACAAATTACCTTATATGATGTAGTTTGAAATTCTTTCAATTGCATTGATTTCCATTGTTAAATAAATAGTTTTTACATTAATAAGCATTAATTTTCAAATTTCAACTTATAAAAGTATGTTTTAAGTAGGTTTTTAAAAATAAAAATAACTTTTGACATTTACTTTTGAACATGGGCTTTTTGTTTCAACTTTCAAGTAGGTGTCAAATGGGGTTTAATAAAGAAAAAATAGAAAAACAATTGATGGCTTGCTAAAATGGATGATGATCTTCATATCATAAATTAATACATATCTATTTGATTCAATTTCTTAATGAAAAAGTAGGTTTGAACACATATAAACTAATCAATTTCAAATCTATTTTTTATTTACTTTTTAAGTTCATTTTTTTTTTCATGTTTTGAAAACTATTTTCATAAACTTAATACAACAAATGTATGTTACTTGACATATACTTTCGTTTAATTTGATTTTAATTTTTGTAAGTATATGTGTGACACATAGTTTAAATGGAGATTTTTTTTTGTTTTGTATATTTTATCTTGCTTTGACCTTGAAATGCTTGAAAAATAACTTATGTAATCATGATTAATCATAAGTTATACCTTTACATAAAAATATATTGCAACAACATTTTGGATCATAAGAATTTTATTAATATTTTCCTTGAACAACCAATCTAGGTCTATCACACCATCTTCATTGTTTAACCCATTATTTTTAAGCACATGACAAAAGGTCAAGTGTGGATCATTTGAACATGTTTGGACCCAACATTGCAAAATGTTTTTAAAAAAATTATGCAATTCAAATATATTTTCAAACTTGGTGAAAAATGATAATGGTTGGCCTACTTTATCATGCTTTCAACCATGAACTTTATACATGAACAATTTTTCTTTTTAAAAGAAGAATTGAACCATTCAAACATGCTTACATCCTACCCCAAGGAATATCACACCTTCATTTCATTGGACCCATTGAATTTCATGAAAAGTATATTTAGCAAGTTAGATTTTTAAAAGGGTTATCAATAAAAATATGTTATTAGTTAAATAGGTTGTATAAAGTTTAAAAGTTTAACAAGATAAAAATATTTTGAATTTTGATTAATCATTGCATAATTTACTTATTAATTTAAGATTGTAATTAATAGTGGTTCAACTACTTTCCTTGAACTTTTTGTCTTGGGATCAAACTTCTGAAACAAGGTTTTTGATTTTTACTTTCAAATGCATTTGAAATGATATTTATTGTTATTATTATTTAATTATGAATTTCCAAACTTCAAAAGCATGATTCCAAATTTGAAAAAAATTCATAACAAAATTACAAATATAAAATTTGATAATTTATAACAAGTTTTAAAAAATTCCCATGAAAAATTAAAAGCATATGCTTTGGCATCAAATCGATAAACATGAGGAAAAAAATAATTTAAAATAAATAGAATAAAAAAGGTTCAAAAACAATATTTGATCAATTTTTGTCTAGTTTTATTATTTCTTAAAGGTATTCCTAAAGGGTCCACTTGATCTAATTTGACTAGTTGTTTCCCTAATTGCAATTTGGCCCACGTTTATTTTAAAATTATATTTAAAAAAATAAAATAAAATATCATCTAAATTATCTTTGAGAATTATTTTTGAAAATATCATTTAACATGTGTCAAATTTGTGTTCTTAACCAAAATATTAAAATAATTTTTATTAAAAATTTTCAATTTTCTAAAAATGCAATGATTAGAAAATATCAAAATATATTTTAAGTTATCCATAAAATCAAGGAAAGACAACATCAAAACCCCGGGTTTGGTCAAATACTTGGGATGAAATTTCAAAAAACAGGAAGAAAAAAAAAAAAAGGAACACTGGGCTTCAGCGGGGCATGAAACTTAGTTTAACAACAAATTTGGTGCTAAAAAACTGAGTTTGCCATGTCCTTGTTTTTCGTGAAAGCTTTCAACCAATCACTGCTACTGCTTTTGTGTACTGTAACTATAAATGTTCTTGTGCCTCGTGCATTCATACCCTTATTTAGTAAATTTTCATTACTTTGCGGACAACAAACAGGCTGGAGGGGATGAAGCATCAAATGATGGGTGATGAAAATTGGAGTTTTAAGAATTCTTGAAATTTGTACCAAATTTTTGGTCACAAATTGGGATTTGCTTGATCATAAGAGGATGGGCATAATTTTGAAATAATATTTAAGAATTGTAACTAGTTGTTGTTACTTGTTGACCTTTCAAAGAGTTTGTGCTAGAGAGTTGCACGAGAAAGGAAAAGAAATGTAAACAAGTTTTGATTAGAACATTTTTTCCATTAAGCTGCTATAATCACAAATCTGCCTCCCAACAACTTAACTTTCCATCATGTTTTTTCAACTTACTGTGCTCACAATGATTTCTTAGTTCTATTATTGATGAAGCATTGACCAAAATTTGCAAGAGCTTTGAGTCAAATGTCAATCATCATAAAGTGACATGTGTTTTTTTCATAGGAGCATGTGTTCTTGTAATGTTCTTCAAAAAATTCCTTACATATGAAATGTTCCCAGAATTAAAAGTTTCAAAAATTCCCTGCAAAAATTAATTTTCAACTCAATTGTAGCTCTCCAATGAAAAGCACATGTCCATGCAGCAAGAAAACAAGGTCCCATTCCAATGACTTCTGGTAAGGCATGCTATGATCACAACATACTATGTGTAACCGTGATGAGAGGAGCCTATTAATGGAAAGAGACCTTTAAGCGGCTGCACTATGTCCTTGCCTACAGGAAGGTGCAACGACATCTGGTCTCAAGCTACTATTCTCTTTGTAACGTTGAAATTCGGCAACATGATCCGTGGTCCGTCCCTTTGACTCACTAGTCCGAGTACGCGGAGACGCATGTGGTATCTGTTTCTAAATACTACAGCCTGTTCCAGAGCTTGACCGGTGTTTGCCCAGCATTGATTCACACAAACAGAGTGTCTGTCGGCTGGCCACCGTGAATTTACATCACCAGTGAAACTGACCAAAAGTGGAACTTGCAGTCTGCAGATGCCTGGGCCAAGGCCTAGCCACTGAGCTCGCTTCATGTCCTACCTAGGAAAAAGACACACAAAAAAAGTGCCTGAATCCGACACTGGAGCGGGTGCTTACGACCTGATGACATGCATACGTAGAGAATATATACTTGCATGCTCTGTTGAAATGCTTGCTTTCGTCGTCAATCAGGGTTGATTCAGGTCCCCCAATTCGCTACAGGCTAGTCACTCACGTATGTCTCCTTGGTGATCAAGTTAGATCCAGCTGGTATTTTGCTCGAATGTTCCTTCTGATCAGGAATTGTTCCTAACTAAATTACATGCTTTCAAGGTCCCTAAAAGCGGGTTACCACGTGTAGGTTAACAACCCCCATGGTTGTCGGCATTACTAGAATAAGGGCCTGGATGAGGTGGAGCTGAGGTGGGCCTGATTCCAGTATTGAAGCGTGAGGCAAAGCAGATGTGGGTCCGATTCAGTAACGGTCGCGGCCGAGGGTGTTACACTGCCTAAAATAGACAATTTTGAAACAAATTCTTTTGATACCCTGGGTATCATGCATGGAAAAAACTGATGGGCGCTTAAGGTTGACAATCCTTCCTCCAAATACGCTTCAAATCATGTTCAAGGCTGTTATGTTTTTCCGAGGACCTATGAAAACGAGAACGTACTCCAAAAGAATGGCAGGCAAATATGTTCTGAGTATGCAAAGCCTTCATGAGAAAGTAGCTTAGTGTTGCATGTGGAGACCTCCGTGCACGTCGCCTGGGCTCTGGAAATGACGTAGGACTCTGGATTCTTTTCCCGCCCACGAGTTAGCAGTCTGGTTGATGGAAGGTTGTTTTTCAAGCATTTTCATACAGTGTAGGGCTTCATATCCTATGGGTCAAACATTGATCAACGTGACAAGAAGGAACGTTCTTCTGTAACTAATCATGCCTTATACATGGATAGTGGAGGGAATTATGATTCAGTTATAAAGGACCCAGCTCAACAATAAACAATGCATGCATCCCAAAGTACATCCAAACATAGAACTTAGCCCAAAATTACTCCTGTAAACCTGCCGAACTTTATTAGAAATTAGGACTGGCCGGTAGCTAAGTGGAAACCCGCCCAGCAGGTGGGAATTCCAAGAGTAGAACGAAATGAAGTTTTCAAGCTGACAACATCCTATAAAATTGTCATAGAATGAGCAAATGGCTCAGTTAAATACTAGATATATATACTGCTCCAATGTGCAGGCGTTATTAATCCAGCAAAAGATCAGCCCTCGATTAGCTCACATGGGTTGATCCGTTGTACGAAGAATCCGTTCTCACGTGTTAAGGAATCAGCTTGAACTGCTAATAAATTGCAGCTTATATATATTTGAGGGTAGTTAAGTATCTATCAATCCAGACATCAGGATGGTCTCGTCTGTTTGTAGATTTCCAATGAAACGCGCATGTCCATGCAACAAGAAAGCATGGGTGATTGTCTAGAGATAGCTGTAAATCTGCAGCTTCTAGAAGGATCAATTAAGGCTAGTATCTACCGTCTGGAAAATAATTGACATCGACCAATTGATGAGCTTTCTGCAAGCTTCAACTTGAATCGATAAACGAATGAATGAATGAATGAATGAATATGACTATAGTTTAGTCCATAAGTAGTGCATATGATATTCTTCTATCACTATATGTCTGCAGGTTCCTTATATATTTATTATAAGAGCCAAGACGCCCGCATTGGAGCTTGACTAGAATTATCAGCTAAGTCGTGAAGCTCTGGAATCATATTTCCGAAACATGTTTAAGATTGTCTGGCCGTTCAGAACCTCCTCATCATAGCCTGTGACATAAACCACATCTCCGTATCGTTCCACGTTATCCAACTCTGCAAGCATATGTGCACAGAAACTCTGAATACCGATCACGTCGTACCGCATCAGTATAATTACCAGGAAGAACGAGCTGGCCATAACATGAATAGGTTTTTTTTCAACACAAATAGCACGGAAGCATTATATATATAAAACTTACGTAAGGTCAGGAGGTCTCTCTTTAGTTTAGTGAAGCTCCGCTCATCCAGTCTTGCTTTGAATTTCTTGGTTATCTGCAAAAAACAAAAATGAGATGAAGAAGAGGAAAGAATCGATTATCATTGTTTCTCCGGCCGATAATCACCACTTGCTTGAGTACGATTCATGCAGCTTTTTTCAACCCACAGCTAGCTGAGTATATATGCAACATTGTAGGAGTCGCGTAATCCAGGAGTTGGCTAGCTACTCATCATGAAATGAACTGATAATTTTCTGTTACGACCTTATGTTCCGTGTTAAAAGAGTTATAGTATAATCAACTGCAACTGATATAAGTATATTTTGGAACAAGAAGATTGCAATGTTTTGAATGACGAACGACGTCGGATGTATGATTTACCGGTTCGCTTGAATACTCGTCGTCTCCAGACATGTAGCCGCTGGGGCCAGGTGCATCCTGAGAACGCCACGACATCTATAATTCCAAGTTGCCACCCCAGCAGCTGATGAGAACTTCAATTCAAATTTGAGATTAGCGAGAAAAATATTATGGAAGTCAGCAGACACGTAAGTACTAATCCGAGTTCACATTAATGCAACATTAAGTCAACTCGATTATTTAAATGTGATCGGGAAGTGTTTATACCTCGTTGTATGACATGCTGCTGCTTGTCTGGAATTGAAGGTGCGAATCTGTAATTACTCGTCCTCCAAGATGGATTGCAATATGTAGCTCTTGAACGATTCTTGTTACAATGTCTAATATTGTAACCAGATAAATAACGATACTGCGCATTCAACAAAGATAAACATAATGAGCAATTGAGCTTTTCACCAGAATATCATGGACCGGACCTAGTGTGGCCTCTGCCGCTGGACCAAGTGGGAATAGCGCGTACGTTGACAATAGACCTCAATTGGTGGAAAATTTATTTATTAGTATAAATTTATTTGATCCCAGTGACTATAATTCCTCAAAATTCTTCCCCACGTTAGGTCTACTACCTTCAAAATCACTCCAAGTGCTTTTCAACGGTATGAAGAGCTCAGCCTGATTTCCTTAAAATATTCAGTTTTGATTCTGTTGAATTGTCTTTGACAAAATTGTTCAGTATCGTATAACTCTTGCATCCTATGTCTCAACACTACCAAAGCATCTCGGTGCACGCATATTCATCGAAGAGTACCAAGATCTGAATGGAAACAAAGAAAACAAACAAACTAGCTTCCTTAATAGATAGAATTTCTCCGACCCAGAAGTTCTTTCTTTGTCACAGGATTTCAAAATCGTGGTAGTGGCACAGTAGCAAAACCTGGAAGATGATATTAATCCCAGCTAGCTAGATAGCTAGAACGAACAGCTTGCCTAAAAGATCATGCTGAAGCATGGTTTCTTAAGAGGTTCCTATAAAATCTGTAGACCAAATACCAAGGACTCGAGATTATAAATCACATTCAGCTAGATCTGACACTGAATATACTCATACGATAATTGACTAGCTTGCCAGCTTAAGATTCTCAGATTCAGCTCCGTCTCCTGTGATCAGCTAAGCAACTCACCGAATTAAGTGATATTGATGAAGCTGAAGTGCTTTGGTCGAGGCGACGTAAAATCTACTGGAAGTACAGCAGGTGGACGTGCAGCTGAGCAGGATCAGAAGTGTAAATTGAGTGATGGGGTGCTGTCCATGCTCGAATGACAATTTATATCTACGAGATTAGGCTACCGTCAACCCACGAGACGATTGCCTACCTGCAGCTGCATGGGAAATTTGTTCCAAATTTAGTATGGTCATCCACCACCCATGTAAAGCTGCATGCTCTGCAGGAAGTTGAAGGATGGCTAGTCTTCCAGTCGAGATCATCAGCTTAGAATCTATAGGCGCTACTCCTACTCCTCGTCTTCCTCCTCCTCCTAGTTACATAGGGGTTTTTTTTTCCCCCTCAATTTTGTCAAGTATGTGGACGGACGATCATCCACAAGAGGAATGAACCAAACTTGGCTAGAGGTCAGATAGTAACTTAGAATTTCCTAGTATCCTTGCTTAATTCTAGCGACCAATGGGGAACTCATTGTCTAAATATGACGACATGTAAATATTTTCCCCAAAAAAATGGCGACTTTTGTAAAATTCGTACTGGGGCTTCTTTTTCTCTCTCCATAGTACGAAAACTACCCCAGCCCCCCCCAAACGCACAAACCCTGCCTCATACGTAAAGGCTGCATCTGTCGCGTTGCGAGAACCAAGACGTAGGGACCCTAATGTGACCAGTGGTAGCCGCTAAAGGCCCGGTTCGCGGAAACACGGTCCCTCTGTCAGTCGGTTTGAATTTTGCTCCAATAGCATGGGAAGAATTTCAGTTCTAGAACTGACAGTTAGCCGTTTTCTTAGGTCAAAAGTTCTGGCCACAGTGAAGCAGCACCCACCAGTGCACCATGAAGGATGAATGACAAGTGGTGAGTCAACAGTTTTCTGTTGGGTTTCAGTTCCCTAGCTAACCATGGTGGTTAGCTCCGTTGCTGTTTTTTTTTTTTTTGGGTACCTAACTACCTGCTAACAACCCACAAGCAGGTTTGTTAGTAGGTAATAAAAAAACAGCCCTTTCCTATGTATAAACCATCTATATACTTAGTAGTTACTTATTTTTCCTACCTATCTACCTATCTATATATGAGACCTATTTCCTACAGAATTGGTTACCAAGGTGAAACCATATATTACCTCAGTTGAGGTTTATCTGCAACTGCGTAATAACGGACATCCAGTGGATGGTGCGCTGGTGGGTGCCTGGTTCAACATGGCCAAAAATTCCAATATCCCAACTACTGCTCAACAAGTTATCAGGAGCATTTATGCCCTGCAGACTGTAGTCAAACTGTGTGTCTGTGTGTGTGTTTTTTCTTAACTTTTATTATTTATTTATTTAAAATTTTAAACTAACTAGTAGTGTAGGCTGTGCCATTGGCCCAACTGTGACTTGGTAACCCAGTTTCCTTCCAATTATTATTTATGGGTAGTTTAATTGAATTTGCAATGACCAAATAATTTGCAGATTTCTATATCCCCTGGAACCTTAGGTCTAAATTTTCCAAATCGTGTTCATCAAGTGCTACTCACAGAGAAAACACCAAGAGCCTTCTCAAATTTCACTGTAATTTTTATTTTTGATTTTAAACAATATTCAATAATTTCTCTATCCCAGGTCCAAACATTAAGAAACCAATTCAGTGAGTTCAAACTCAGTGCACCCCTATTAATCAAAGGCTTTCCAGCATTACCAAGAGACGCGGCAAAACGTACCACAAAGGCTTTCCAGCATTACCAAGAGACGCGGCAAAAGGTACCACAATTTGGGAGATCTGAATGGGACAAACAAAACAAACTACCTTCCTTTGTAAATGGATTTATGATTGCAATTTTTTTTTCCAAATTTGTGTTGTAGCCACAATGTTGATCATGCACAAGAGGAATTAACCAAATTTTGACTACGGGTCAGAGAGGGAGGTAGAAATTTTGAAAAAATCCTGCTGTATTTTGGTGACCTGTTGGACCCTATTGTCTAAATATGGAGATTTAAGGAAAAAAATCGTCACAAGCTGGTAACTTTGATGCAGTCTTTCTATGAAAATCCTCCTTTGTATGAGTAGCACTAGACTTTTTTGGATCATCAAGTGGCAACATTTCAGTCAAAAAATGTTGTTTTGAAATTAGGTGAAAATGCCCTAAAAAGGTACTATCAAACTACTCTAATTATTAGAGGTGAGGAGAGGCACTTTCCCGACATTTTAAGACCCTGACATTATATGTGCACATACTTGTTATTGCAGGCAGTACAAACGGGTTCTTTTTTTTCACTGACTGCCCTTTTGCCCATCCAATATGTGTCTGATGGTGCACAGAAACATCCTGATGCTGCTTGCACATGCACACTTTGGGTTCTGTTATGCAGGTTTTGGGATTGTCCATTACAAGCCCAAAACTTGCATAACATGGGCCCAAGTGTGTCTGGGCATCATCCATCTTATTTGAGAAAAAGATCAATCAGGCAGAGGGCAGATAAAGGAAAAAAAGAAAAGCAAGCAGTACTTTTGTACTACTGCCTGCAATAACAAGTATGTGCACATATAATGAACTGGGGCATTCCAACCTGGTTGGCAAAATGCTCGGCCATGCACTGGTCCACCTAGTAACCCATTGAGCTGGGTACGGTGGAGACTGTTATGCGGTAATGGGTTCTACTAGGGCTTGTTCCGGAGAGTGACCATTGTTCCCCACCCTTGAAAATGATGTAACTAGAAGTGGAACCAGAGATGCACACCTGTGCCACCCAGGAAAAAAACTTAAATATAAGTACCTCAATAAGACGCCAAAACTGGGTTACATTTGGAATTTCAGAAATTATTGCTAACATTTTGCAAACCTGTTTGTTAGTGGGTGATATCTAACTCCACCATGGTCACAGTTTGACTGTACACTGGAGAAGAATTCACTTGGGGGTGAAGTAAACGCTAGTCCACCATAGCCCCCTTTCCATCGGGTGGCGGAGAAAAGGCCTCATAATGTCACCTTTTACACCTGCGGAACGTAGCTGGAGGAGACTTGTGAGTCAATCCTGCTTCGAACAGGTACGTACCACCGAAACTGCTGCATTGGCTGGCGAGCCACATGAAATGGGTCGGCCTCAAAAGAGCGAATTTGTCACCAAAAGTACGTGTAAATCAATCACCTCATGTACCGACGGCGAATGTTGTAATGCCAAGTGGGTTATTTGCAAAAGTCAGTGAGTTGGAGAGCTGCTTTTTTGCAAAGGCTGTTGCACCCATTTGTAGCAGGCACGGCGCAATTTGTCTTTTTTTCTTCCCCCATTCAGTTGAAACTTCGCAAAAAGGACTTCCAAAAGTCCTTACAGTTGACAACATTCGTTTTTCCCCTTGTCGTTTCACAAATCATCAAAAATTCTAGTGCAAAATCATCTCCAAATTAAAATCCTTTCAGTTGACAATATTAGTTTGTTTCCATTCAAGACGTTTCATAGTCAAATCATCAAAAATTCTAGTGCAAGTGCGCAGAACGAAATGGAAAACTTAAAATGGTTTGACATACATTAGTGTAAACAAATCTCATCTTTGGGCCCTCCTTTCACTCTCAAACCCATATTTCAACTCCCAACACTAATATTCACAAAGTCATTTTTTAAAAAATATTTTATTCAGGTATAAAATGCTGGAAACGCAATATTAATACATCTAAGGCATAAGATTCAAGAACAATTATAGTAATAATACACAGGTAACATCGATGGAAGCGCACCGAAAACCAAAAAAGAGACAAGATGAAACTTAGATTATCGTTAAATTTTGGTGGTAATCTCAGCTTCACTCCTCGTTGAAGTCTGATGTACGTTTTTGAGGGAGGTGGCCCTTAGAGGAGTTGAACGTTTCTTGACATGATAGACTCCCTTGTCATCACTGTTACCAGGTCATGCGGAAGTGGGGTTGTAGCTCGGCCAGTTCTATTTGAAGTAGGTAGTTATCGTGGTTCGGTGTTTTCCAGTCGGTGACATCTGGTTGGAACGTTCTCTGACATGGCTCAGACACTTCGTCAGGTTTTGCAGGAGGGGCTAGTTTTATATTGTGGCTGGTCCAGAGGAAATTTCCTTCTTCTTCTTCGTGCTACCAGCTAAATTTCCTTCTTTCCACTAACTTTTTCCTTCTTCCTGCTACTAATCTTCCTTCAGGAATCTTGGAATTTTGTTTCTCGCCAAGGAATTGTTTTGCATGCATGACACCAATGCCCTCCAGACACATAGCCTACAATAGAAACTTCCAAACTCAATGGGTACACACTACACACTACTTGCTGGGTTCACTAGGTCACAAAATGGCTTTCTTAAAGACTGTGTTCAAAAACTGATAGCTGGTCCCTTTTGAAAGCTTTTCCAACTTACTGGCATGTAAAGCCTGTAATCACTTTCATTTCCTCGAGATCTACAAATCCAGAGACAGCTGCAAATTCGCTGTTCCCTTGGCCTGTTCTTCCGCCACCCAAAGCACTTGCCTTGGGCTTTTAACCTTTCACACCCAAGCAGATGGTTCATACCCTTCCTGAACAGTAACTTCAATGCAAATGAAGCATGCCTACAAATGGGAAAGGTATTAATGCAAAATTAATGAAATCAAAATGAAATTCACTGAAGGCAAAAGAGAGCTGTGAAGCAGTGTTGTCCTGATATCGAGTTTTGGGACAAACCTCCAGATATCAAGATAGCATTTTTTTTCTTTTTTTCTAAAAGAAGGATATATATTCTTAAATTTTTAGGGGGGCAAAATATACTATAATTCAAAAGAACAAGACATTAATCAAGCATCTCAAGATTGTTACTTGTTTTGATTTCAGAAAAATCCACGCAAACAATTGTAAAACATCCAATGTAACATCATGCCCCCCCCACCCCCAGAAAAACCTCTTAATTCAATGTATCATCATCATTGAAAGAATGAAAAAAATGCCTTCAAAAGCATGTAACATTTGCTTTTGATAGGATCCATCAAACCCAAACCTAGTTGGAAATAATAAATTCTTTCCATTAAAACCTTGATACTCACACATTCTATAGTACTAAAAATGAATTCAAACCATCTACTACAAGCTTAATGAACCATGAACCATTGTGTAACCTCATTAAACAAGGCCAATAAACACCTTTTGAAAACCAAACCTTCATGGAAATGATGCACTTGTCAAGACAAAAACAAATCACATCAATGACAAGTTTTTCAAATTAGGGTAAACATTTGCAATCTGCAAATTCACCACATATCAATGACCTGAGATCAATGTGGGTGTCAAGAAAAACCTAAAGCATAAGAGATCAAATCGCCAATGAGCTCACAGCTACAATTACATGCATACCTTATCATACCATTCATGGAAACATACTTCACCAATCTCTAGCCCTTCAAATCATAGTTATGATCTATGATTAACACTGAAAATAAAAGTCCTTTCCTACTACTTATCATTTCCATTAGTCCTTTAAAATTCATAAAAGCCTATTAAGCCCTATTACATATTTAAATGTTATGTCACTCAAAACAAAAACAATTGGACCACTAAATTCAACAATTTCATTGGCCAAGGTTTTAAATTGCACCTACTACCTACTACAAACCCAAAATGAAAATAGTTCAATAGGCCACTAACCTTCACTAGAAGGAATTATGTTCATACCAACACATGTGTTTGCAACATGCCCAAATCAACCATTTTAATGATTACGATTTCAAATGTCCTTTATGGCACGTGGTTTGTGTATAAACTCAATACATAATTCAAAATGTTCTTCAACAACACATTTTCACATCAAAGATGTTTACACAATTCTAAATCTATCATAATTCTATAATAATTTTACTTCTCATATTGATAAAAAGGAAAAAAAAACAAATTATAAAAAAAAAACAAGGAAATCCTTAAAAAAACAGAGTTCAATAACTTTGTGTTCCTCATCAAAATTGTTTTCTTAATTCTAAAACAAAATTCTATTGCTTTCTCTACTTTATGCTCCCAAAAATAATCAGAAACAAACTTTGTCAAATAACCTCAAAAACAACCTCAAATCCCTCAATTCTCACACCTTAAACTAATTTAAATTCCACTTCAACCGTCCTTATTTCACCTACTCATCTTCCACTATTATACACTTTGTTCCTACTAAATCTCCTCTATCTAGCCTATTTCATAATGGACATCACAATACCTACTCACTATCCCCATGCATCTTAATTTGTCTAAAAACTATAGTATAGTGTTACCCTTAACATTACCCCCTTCTGCTTTGGATTTCATCCCCAAAATCTTAGTATGGACATGTGTACTAAAAGAACCCTATATTTGCATAATAGACTACCCCTTATTCTTGTATATTCTGCAGATATAATCTATAGTTCCACATATTAATGTTTTTATGTATAGTAATTTTTTCACTTTGTAGAGTTTGATATAATTGCATCTATTGTTGTGCTTTTGTAATGGTATGTATGACCATCATCCTCCTCATCCTGTGAGGTTGGTGTTGTTGCAGTTGTTGTAAGAAACTAAATTGATAGAGAAACAGTAGCTATTGTAACATATTTTGTGGACTTTGTTTAGGTAAACCCTTATTGTGCTTCCTAATATGTTAGAACTTCTATTGGGGCTTGCTCTTCAAATTGTGCCACTATTTGTTCATCCACATCCTCTTGGACCTGTTTCATATTAATTGAAGTCTAAAATATTAAAAAATTATCTTGAGCAGTTGCAAAAAGGGAATGATACCTAAACTCTAGATATGCTTCTCGGTATGCTTTTAACTTCCTCCTATAGCTAGCTTCCTCTTATAGTTGCCTTCATTTGCCTTGTGTTCATCAAACAAGGTCTTCAAATCTATCTATAGCATATCCTAGACTAAGTTCCACCATGTATTAACATTAGATGCATGTAATTGCAAGGACTATTGCTTAGTCCTTAGAATTGTATTTTGCATCAACAAATTGTCATACTCCTTCAATCTATGCTTGGACAAATATGGTTCCATAGTTGTGATTGAGTTCACAACTCTATTTATCCTCTTTGCATCATGTTGTAACTTTTAGATTGATTTGTTACAATAGCTTAAGTTTTGTCTTTGTTTCATACAACTTCACAATCCCTCTAATGCACAGTGATTAAATCTCCCTTGAGTTTTAAAATCGGTCTCCTACACCTACACCTATCCTTGTAGACCATCCTTGTCTCATTGCAAAATTGAAGATTTCATTTCCAAATCATCTAATTTTTTTGTCAAGACCTAATGTCTAGCATCCTCTCTTTCTTGATTCAATTTTAACATATCTTTCTTCTCTCTAATAATCTCATATGACTACATTTGCTGCTCTAAGGTCCCTTTTCTTTGATTTGCCATAAGAAGCTTCATTTGTAACTTGTTTAGTTCTCTCTCCTTAACTTGAAATGTCTTCCTATTCTCTTCTTTAGTGGCATGGATCTGATTATGTAGATCTAATACCTCCTATTGTGCAAATATAACTTTGCTCTCCAACTCTTTTTTTTGTTTGATTTCTATCACGTAGAAGTTTGAATCATAGTGACACTTCAATCTCGATTTATTCCATCTTCTTAATGTAATTTGCCACAACTGGAGTAACCCAACAATCCACAAATCTTCCTTTGCCTTTTGACTCAATGATCCACCCATGTGTGGGGTTTGAAATATTGGAATTGCTCCCCTAGATGTTTCTACACATGGCCTTACATTTTTATATGTTCCAAACCTATCCCCTAATTCATACGACCTAGCTAAAAATGATGGTTTGTCCTCTTGATGTATAATTTATAGTGTTGTAATTTTATTTGAACTTCTTGTTGGGGAAATGGTGATCATCATGGATACCACTCAACTAGTTTTTTGTCTAGAGATATAGATTTCTCCCTTTAGTGCTCTTGTGGTTGTTTTGGATTTTCAAGCAATGTAAGTCGTTGTGCAGCTTGATCCTTATATTGTGGTTCCCTTTTGCCAACTTGCTTTGGGGGTTGGACCTTTGAAACTATTGCAAATCTTTGTGGTTTTCCTGAGGTTATTATGGTTTTATTATGGTGTGAGATGCCAATACTTCTGGTGTTAGAAGTGATTTTCGCATCTATTTCCTCCTCTTGATCATTAAAGGTTTCTCCTCTTCTTCTTTTTCCTCAAGTCTAAATCTTTTATACTTTTTCAATATTTGGTCAGCATCTATCTTGATGATCTTTTTGGACAATGCAAAAGGGTGTTTGGTTTCCTACAATCTTTCCCTCAACTCTGAGGTATTCACCTTAGATGTAAAAACTTCATGCACTCTAGTTAGTGTAACCTCTAGTGGAATTCATTGATTTGTCTTTAGGAAGAAGTGTTGCATCAAAATCTCAATGACTAATGTTGAATGACAAACATCTTTCTTAAGATCAACCTTAAATGTTCCCATCATCATCTTTGTTTGAGAGGTTGTCCATCTCATCAATTATCTTTGCAATTGTTTAAATATAATGTCTACCCAATCTACAATGTTCCCTTTCACAATTGTCATAATGGATATGGCAATTCTATTACTAAAATAATAGGCCTTGTCCTTCTAAAAAATAATTTGAATTAATTTAGGGAGACGAATGTCATAATGTTGTTTCATTTTACTGACACTCCACTATTTTGTATTAACATATGTTCCTAATAAAGCAATGCATTGAAGCATAACTTCTCTAGTTTACTTGTCTACCTCCTATTCTTTCCAACCTTTTTCAAAGATTTTGAATACATCTACAATCAAATGCTTATCTATTGTTACATTTTTCTCTCCCATTCTTGCATAGATGGTCTTTCCCTTGATTTAATAGGTATTGAGAAACTCCACCAACCAAATTCTTGAAAAAATCAGAGGTTGTCATCGTCATCATCCTTTGAATCCATCAGTCCACTGCCTCCAATTTAACCAATGGTTTTAAAATCTCGCGTTTTCCCAAAAAACACACCACTTCTCATCATCACTTCTTATGCATGTTAAAGTGTGTAATGTTGTTTTAATCCTTCTCCCTAGATTGTAATGGGAAGAAAAATCTAGATATCATACTTGAAATGGTGTTGGATTCATAATTCCAAAATGTGAAGCTTGATCTATGCCCTACGTTTGAAATTCTGCAACAAGCGTTTCTTATCTTTCATTTCTCTTTGACGAATCAAATTTCTATGTCTTTTTCCTTCTCCTAAGCAATCCCTCTAAGTTTTTCCACGAAACTCTCTTCACTCATGTTTTGATCTGCTAAAATGCTTAAAGATTAAAAAAGGTTAGAAAAAATAATTGTTTGTAATCGACATCATGCCAAGTCAATGCCACTACCCCTGTGCCTCTTAATATGTCTATGTACCCATTAGGGTTTTAGGATTGAAACACTACAACCTTTTTCTACCACCTATCAATGAATCCAAACCATGTTCATCCAAATCCACTTCCATAAAAAATTTCATGATTTTTTGCATGCATTTTCAATTGATTAGTATCATTTAGTACCACAAAAACTAATTTGTCTTGATGGTCATCATCCTTATCATCCATTGCAATGTCATCCTGTCCTCCCCAAAACATTTTTTCAAGTCGATTTATAGTCTGTGTTTCTTCATCCAAAAACTAATATGGTTTCAACTTGCTCACATTAATAAACATAGGTATAGCTTATCTAAAGTGACCAAACATATTGGTATTTGGTAGGCAGAACTGTATTTTGTATGAACCAAACCACTTTTTGGTAAATTTCTTAAAATGTGGTTTTTGTTCTTTAGGGAACCAAAGTACATGATCTCCAAACTTGACCTTCTTTCCTAGATACTTCTATTGACTCCACAAAACATGATTCCACAGTTGATGATTCCACAATTGACTCCTAATAATGTATTTTGCCTACAATCTATCATTTTGTAGTTTCTCCAACTATGTTAGTTTACTAATGAGTACTTCAATAAGATTTGAATATTTGTGGTCCATACTAAATGTTGGCAAAACATATTCTATGGGCATAAAAGGATGCAATCCATAGATTACCTAGTACAGAGTATACTTGTAGCTACTTTGTAAGCTATTTTATGTGAGAAAAGCATAGTGGGTAAAAGTTTGTCCCAATCTGCTTTGTTTTCACTAACAAACTTAATAATAAGTTTAACAATAACTTTGCCTGCCCATTTCCCTATGGATAATAGGGTAGACCACATGTTTCATCAAAAACTGATCAGTAGGATATTTTTAATAACATCATTGATGAAATAAAATCTATGGTTTGTTACTAAGGTTAATGGACAGCCAAACCAAGTCAAAATATACTCATACAAAAACTTTGTTGTGACAATAGTAGTGTTGGTTCTAAGTGCCTTAACCTCTACCCATTTAGTAGCATAACATGTGGCAATAAAAATGTAGTTGTTACATGTAAATCATCTTGTAGGTTTTATTGCTCCAACAAAATCAAGTCCCCATTTCATAAATGGTTCCTCTAATAAAGTTGTAACCAATTTAGCCAAACTTTGTATTACTAAACCTCTAGTTCTTTGACATGCATCACAAGATTTGCATAATTCAAAAACATCATGAAATAATGTGGGCCATCAATACCTTACATTAAAAATATTCTTGGTAGTAATGTCTACTACAAAATTTCTTCCACCATATCTTTCATGAATCTCTTGTAATATCTTTTGTGCTTCATCTATGGTTACACAATGTGTAAATTTGTTATTTTGACCCATGCAGTACAATATTCTGTTCTATAAAATAATAAGTTCCACTCTTCTTGCCAACCATTGTTTTTGAATGTTGGTCAAAATCCTAAACAGATGTCTTGTCTACAAATAATTCTTGACATCTTCTAACCATACTAGTTGTAACATAAACAATGTTGCATTTGTGGTTTAATCAAGTACCCCTATCGGCTCTATAATATCTAGGAGTTTAGATAGGGAATCGGCTACTACATGTATACGGCTTGGTTTGTATATTACAGTAAACTCATATTCCAAAAACAAAAGTAGTCATCTAACAATATGTCCTAAGACCTATGGTTTGTTTACAAAATAAACCAAAGCCATATGATCAACATAAAACACAAACTTGTTACGTAGAAAGTAATGTATAAACTTGTGTAGTATAAATACCATTGTTAATGCTTCACGTTCTGTGGTATTGTAGTTCCTCTTGACATTGTTCATTAATCTAAAGGCATAAACAACATGTTAATCATGTTTTCCTGTTAAATTATGTGCTAACATAACACCTACAATCAGTAAAGATGCATTTATATGCACATAAAACTCTACGTCCCAATTAACAGATATTAGGATAGGTGCTTCAATATACTTCTACTTTATCAACCCCCATTATGCCTAACATTTTGAGGTCCACATAAACTGTTATGTTTTCCTCATGAGTTTGGTAATTGGGGCCATTATGAATGCAAAATATTTTATGAAACATCTATAAAATTGAGCCATTCCGTTGAACACCTAAATCTATTGTGAATTTGTAAGTACATGCATTTAAACTATGGCTTGGATATTTTTAAGATCTGGTATTTAAAATTACATTCATGTCCCCTAACCTTTCATATGTAACTTTTTTTTAGAATTTTCACTCAAATTAGTTGTTGTTGAAGATAAAACTATTAAAGTGAAACCCAAATTTCTTAAGGAATAAATGTTTTCGTTTCATAAGTGAAGCTAAACTCCCAATTAAAGGAATGGGAAATGGGGCAAGTCCCATGAAAGATTTCATTTCTTGAGGAAAATCAAGGAAGCATGGGGCCAAGTTCCATGGAGAAGATTTTTCCAATAGTCGTTTCTCATATTATTTTCATTAGATGAAAACCAAGTAGGGAAGAAGCTAACCTTTGAAAAAAAAATTAACAACAATTCCTTTCACTTTAAATACAAGTACTTCTTAACCAATGCCTTAAATTTTGTCTTTAAAATATGTGAGATGTGACATAATTGAAATGTTCATCATAACTTGGGTTCAATTGAAGAATTTGAGTTGTAAAAAATCAAAATTGCAACTTCAAGCAAGCATATTTTGCATTTCAAAAGGCTTGAGGAAATGGGTGCAATGGCCATTTAGGTACCAGTACCAAGCATGTGGACTTTTGCATACACACGTAAAGTTAGTATTTTAAGTACAAGTCCTTAACCAATGCATGAAATTATTATTTTTCAAGTATGTGAGATGTTGAACACAATTTAAATGTTTATCATAACTTATGTGCAATTGAAGAATTTGAAATTATAGAAACTAGATCGCAACTTCAAGCAAATTTTGGAATTTAGATGGCTCAAGGAAATGAGTGAAATGGGCACTAATGAGTGAAATGGGTATCACAATTAATGAACATGTATACTTTTGCATACATAGGTAGTTGCATTTAATTAAATTGCAAACATTTAATTCAATTGGCATTAAGGCTTGAATATGGGGGCATCCGCAAAATGTGGTTGTGGGCTTTGAAAAGAAAAAAATCTATATTTGTAAATTCATGTATGGGCCCCAAAATTTCAAGAACCCAATTTACATGCAATTGCTTGTCCATTAAACATCCAAGTGACAATCCCAATATATGACAATTTAACCAAATATATTATAATTTAGGTAACCCATTGTGTAACAGGTTTCAAAAGGGATCCAAGTCAAGGGGTAAGTTCAAAAGCAATTTGGTTTAGTGAACATTTGAAATCAACATCAACAATGACTTTTTATTTAAACAAGAAGAATGTCATCATTTAAGTTTTGGGTTTTTGACCAAAGAAGGTTTTTAATGTAGACATAGAATAAAAATATTACTTACAAGGAAGGCCTCCATGATGAGTTTTGATCAATTTTGAGGTTTGCAATAGAATATAATACTCAAACATCATTTTTTTAAAGCACATGACATATGCTGAAAATGGTTCTTTATCTTGCAAAGATTTTGATGTAATGTTTCCGTCAAAGAACTGCACACCCCCAAACATAACAAATCCTTTCAAGGTTTTAAAACCCAATTGACAATAAGATTTCCTTAGTTTTGGCACTAATTGAATCATTATCAAATTTGCCAAAATTGTTGGAAAATTATTGAATATTGAGTTGAAATGTTAAGAAATTTGACCCACTAACTTCCATACTTTGTGGATGTGGTAATGGTTACACTTTTGTAGGTTAAAGCCTCTTCATGAAGTTGTGACCTATCCTTTTTTGCATCTCTTCACAAGGCAATGATTTAAGAGCTAGATAGTTTTATATTCCCCCATCTTTTCACAAGGTTGGTATAGATTCTATATTATCTATGCACTCTTCTACTTGTAAAAGAGGTATTTGTGTAGTTCAATTTCTGGCATGGCTGAACTTAAATATTTTAATATAATGAAGACTAGTTACCCATGCCAAGGTAGTACCTATTCACAGATCAAGAAACATATTCTGTAGTGCACCTAGACCTGAAGTGCATGAATCTATGGGAAGTTAATGCACAAACATTGAACAAAACACATAGTTTGCTCATGATAGTCAAACATGTAGATTTTTTTTGTATTTGAAAGCCAAGAATTTTTCTTATATCATTTTGTTGATGAACTCTATGGGAAGCTTTTAGTGTTGAATTTAATGAAGGTAATGCTCTCAAAGGCATTACAATGGCCACACTTTATAAATTGCACTTTCGTATGGCTAGCCCTTCTTCTCACTATATTTTTAACCATGCACATTGGATGAATGCACTGTTGAACCTCGCAAAAAAAACCTTTGTAATCCCCCCCCCCCCCCCCCCCCCCACCCACCCCCGCGGGGGGACTACCGGACCACCACACCCGGTCCACCGCCCCCACCCCACTAACAATCATTACTTAACGCC
>Ga0116231_10006072_pt1 | contig 23364 bp, 15 predicted proteins | sample S1TSphgellanicum_2_FD_89695 | JGI IMG/M metagenome (GOLD analysis project Ga0116231, IMG submission 89695) | Host-associated microbial communities from peat moss isolated from Minnesota, USA - S1T2_Fd - Sphagnum magellanicum MG | ecosystem: Host-associated > Plants > Peat moss > Unclassified...
TCAACATATAGTCATCAATTTGATGACTTATTAATGTATGTTGTGCCAATGTTGGTCATATTTTTTTCATTGATTTAATATTGATAAGATGTCAAATGTTTTAGTATTATATCAATGCCATTTCAAGACATGTTGTTACAATGTCATCTCAACATCAAATCAATGATTGTATCAACATTGAATGTTGAACATATTGTTAAGGTGTTGTAAAAACACTCATACAAAAAGGGGGCAAGTTTGTGATGAACAACTACAAATTTTCATGTTGTTCCACCAACATAATGATTGAAGTCATTGGAACAAAACCAATGCTTATGGTGCTTGAATGATCTGTTGTGATATTGTGCCCAAAAACCTGAGTAACATGGAGTAAGAATTCCATTTATAAATTTGTAAAAGTTGATCATTGTTTTGCATTTGAGCCCAATGGTTTTATGGAATGTAAAACATTGAATTGCAGAATTGGGTGGGCAACGTTCAATACGCCATTGGCCATCAACACAAATATTTTCCTTCAACTTTAGGCCACCTTAAGATACCAAAGGTAGCAAATTATTAAAACCAGAAGGTGGTTGTTACATGTGTACATCTTCCATATTATTGGGTACAATAGTAGGAATAGTTACTCGTGGACAGGAAAAATTCACATAGTCAAGATTGACAAACCCCCAAGCTCCTTGATAGACTCAAATGTGAATCTAAAGTGAAAATAACAGAAGGATAATGAGTTGGGGCACGTTCCTTGGTTCATAGCATTTTTGGGGTAGAAAGGTATGCTAAAGCTTTGGGTTGGGGATTAAGAAGAGTGACAAATAATTCAATTACTCACACGAACTTGCATAAACTAAACAATAAGTTAATTAGTGCGTAATTGGAGCATTTTTGGTGCACAAACAAGTCATGGGTAAACATGGACTCACAAGACTCACCACAACTTGAACTTGGGGGAAGCCACCACCTTCCCCCTTATAGAATTCTCTATGCCTAGTCACGGGGCTAGCACCCAAATGTCATCTTGTCTCGAGACTCACAAGTTGGAGTCCCGAAATTCTTGAAATTAAGATTCTTGTGACTTTGGGGGCCCATAACTTTGTGTGAAGACCTCCAATTGAGGTGAGGTCTAAATCAAAGTTGTAGCCCTTGTCAAGAGCTTTTCAACGGTATGTGTCACGTCATTTATACACAAGGAAATCCGGGTGATTCTTGACTTTTAGTGGTCGGAAGTCAAATTGGCAATTTGACTCCCGACCTTTCTTTTGGCCATAACTTATGTTTTAAATGCCCAAATGGGTCATGTGAGCCCATTTTAAACATCTGCGTTCCAACAGCTTTCCAGCGATATAAAAAACTCTTGAACTCAAAATGATTTTTGGCCCCTAAAATCACCGTTTGAAGATTCTGGAATCCTTTGGGACTCTAACTCCCAAAGTGGGAGCTCATTTGGGAGTGTGGGGGTTCATTTCTTCACACTTTCCTACACTCCTAGAAGCATGAAATGTGATTCCTAGGTTTCACTCTTGGCTTGCACCTTTGCCAACCTTTGCCTTGGTTGCAAGCCCAAGGATAAGGTTGCAACAAAAATGATGGGAATCATTTTTTGCGCCATGAGGACAATCAACAAGTTACTTAGCAAACCCAAAAACCTCTTTTCCCTTTAGATTTGATAGGTGATTTGTGAAGGATGGCTCAAACATGTAATTTTCCATAACTACCACAAGTCTAACAAGATCAGTAAACCCACATGCCCCCCTAAAAAATAATTCATTCCTATCATGACCATGACTAGGGGGACCACCTTTCAAATACTTTTTATATAATGTAGACTATTTGAAAACACAAACGTAGTCATTGGACGTTGTTGTGTATAAATAGATGCTGCATTTTCCTAATTACTATAACCAAATGTTATGCATAATTTTAGCCAAATTGTAAATGGGCATGTTGGCCCATTCTTCATCATTGAACTTTTGCAAATCAAAGGAAAGGAAAAATTAGCAAAATTTAAAATCTCACAATAGAAATGGAAGTAGAATGCAAATGGAACTCAATTACAAATGGATTTCTAATTTTGAATTAATTAAAGAGAAAAGGAGTCATAGGAAGTTTGTAGATAAATGTTAACATGGACCATGAAACCTCCCCATTGTTTAACATGAAAATGTTGAAAACTAAGCCAATGTGCAAGCTCGTGCACACCTAACCCAAAAACAACCTTTGATGATAACCACCAACAACAAATTGTAGCATAGGGACCGCACGCCTCCACAAGGGATTTTGCATTCTTGTATTGATGACAAAAAATGTTGTGTTGATTTTGCAATTTAGGTTTGATTAGCTATTTTGTGTGCATATCAAACAACTGAGTCCAATGGAATAAATAGGTGCACTCCTTATCAACCATCATAATAGAAAGGTTTCCAAATCCATAAACAATTATGATAGCGTTTTAATTGGCTTATGCACTATTGGCCATGAATCCTTTAAAATTTGATCTTGGAAATTCATGCTTTCATATCATCTCATTAAGCTTTGTCCACATGATCTATTGAACTTTGATGTCCTCAAATTGCATGTCACAAATTGCAATGGTCATCACTTTACAATAAACAGGATCATACACATGACAAGCCATCATTGTCCAACCAACAACACATTTCACATGATCAAACATGATCCAAACATTCCATGAATCCCCTATAGGTTGCATTTGCATGACAAGGCTCGCTCCACTCCCCACACCATTTATCGACATCTTGAAAATGAAAACCTTTTGTCCTACAACTTGTTTTGGGAAGCAACACTATTGGATGTAATCATAGCAATTATTAGACTTCAATTCAAGGATGCTATCAATATAGCCATGCCTTGAATGATGCTTGAAAGAAGCAACCAAGTTACAAATGTTGAATAATTCATTTCAAAAAACGTGTCTTGAATATGTTTTAATTGTTTTTCATTCAAAAGCTCCACAAGGCCATCACCACTATCATCGAACATATGCGTAGCCAAGAAGGTCATGCTAACACTTAGTGAAATCGCATATATCTTTGCATTAGGTGTGTGATCGACCTCCTTTATGATCAACCTTCTAGTCTTGTCCACATATTCCCTACACTTGTTATTCACCATAGGATGTTTGACCCCAAGATGAATCATTGCTCTTGAGATTGATTGGAATCTATGCACAACATAATAGATTTGTCCACTATAATCCACGACATGGAAAGGAGGAGCATGATAGAATTTGCACACAAGGGAGGAAGCAGAAGGAGACAATGTGATTTGACCTATGATTGGAGTGTGCACTCACCGCACCAAAAGATTTCATTGCAAGAGCGAATGCACACAAAGTTTTCATAGTCGTCTTGCACACACCGCAAGTGATCCAAGCAATGAGCCTTCTCAAAGTTAAGCCCAAAATTATTTTTTATATTAGTTGTGATCGCCTTGCACCAAACATGGCCATCATACTTTCTATCCATGCCTTGCAAATTTGCAAAGGCATGTGAGCAATTAGAACCACATGTGGCAATTTGAAAAGGACATCTCCATTGAAAGTAATCAACAAAAACTAAACTTTTTGAAGAGGTATCTTGTTATTTAATCCAAATTTCGCAACTTGTTGGAGGTATCTCTTAGTAACACCATAGCTCGGAGGTAAGAAACAATTAAATAAATATTGCCAATTAGACTAGAGGGTTGGTGGTGACTATGGAACAATAGATTGAGAAATTGTTATCGATGATCTCATTAAAGAAGTGTAGGGTGTCAAGTTGTCACTTGAGGAAAAATTGTGAAGGAGGAAGCCCAAAAATATGATCCAAGCAACGAGCGAGGCGAATATGAAATGGCACATAAGATGACGAATTGAACCACACATAAAGAAATCAAAGTGAGTACGTGGTGGGTGGATTTCTTTAATGACAAGTTAGCCTTGAATGGTAAAACTAGGGAAGATCAATGTTGCCATTGAATATGTTTTATGATGGAATGTGGTGCAAATTATAAAAATTAAAACATGGTGTTTAAATGGGTACCCAGAACATTGAGAACCCAAAGAATAATTTCAATAACTTGAGGATTATTATTTGAATTACATAAAGATGTTGGAAATGAGGCACAAGCAAAAAATTAAAGATATTATGTGGAGAGTTGTTTAAAAAGATGGGAACCAAAAATGGAATGGATTTGATTATGAAAAACCATATCAAACATAAAAGGAATTTATTGCCACCAACAAAAGATGGAAAAAAGCCTTTAAACACGAAACAAATTCAAAGGATATATATAATGTCCTTAATTGCAATAGATTAAATGTGCAAATTGTAATATCCATATTGAAATAGGTGGAAGAAGGCAATTAAACCAAAAGCTATTAGTAGAGTAGTTAAGCCACACGAAATCTGTTAGATAAACGATGATTAATGCACTTTAGACGAATCATGTGAAATGATACTAAGGAGATGTCATTGAGGATAGAAAATACCACAAACAATAATGAAAAAGACACCAATATCATGTTGCCAACATTATATAATTATTAGATGTAAAATTAAAAGTTGTCAAATGCCAAGATTAATAGTTTTATTTTGCCCAAAATAACAAACATATTTTGAGGGAAGGAATAATGAATAATAAAACAAAATATCATACAAATATCAACAAGCAAGTTGAGTGTCATTAAAAAAAGATGGGGATGAAATTATATATTTGATTTAGTTAATATCAATAATTGTAATATAAAGGATCCTTTTTAGCAAGGGCAACTAAAGTAGAAAATAAATGCACCAACACCAAAAATATTTGGGAAAAGGTGGTAGCAAGCCATTTAGAATAGAGGAAATTTTTTGCAATTAGGTTAACATAAAATAGGTGGAAGAGAGTTTAGTACAAAAGGCATGGGCAATTTGTGGAAAAAAATAGTTAACATGATAACACAATAATGAATAACAAAATCATATATGGTACAAAATACATTGGGCATGTTGAGGGTTGTGAAAAAAGATGGGGAGGAAATTCTATTTGATTCGATAAACATTAGGACCCATAATATCAATGATATTGTTTTGATATAACAAATTAATTAAAAAGGAAATTTTCGCCACGTGAAATATGTGGAACAAGGTGGGCAAGACATAACTTCGATATTTGGTATGCATATCTTGTGGATACACTTATATGTGGTTTATACAAAATTAGAACATTTTTATACATGTTCTTCCAAGATGCACATTTGTGTGCACCATGTGTGAATATGGCATAAATGTCATAACTAGGTCATATGGATTGCCAAATATGTGTCTAAACCATCACAATGAATGTGTAATCATAATGTGTTAAACCTATGTACATCTTACATTAGCCATATTTGTGCTTTGTAAATAGATGTACCATATGTATAAAATGAGTTATATAACTCAATTTGTATGCTTAGTTATGTATATTATTTTTCATGTGATTGAAATGAAACTTGAATATGTACATATTAAAAAATAGCACATGTGTTAACACATATGTATATTTGTTTGGAAGTGGATCCTAGATTCATTGATATGTGAACCATTTGCAAATATGGCAAAAGAACACCTTATATAAACACAATATATACAATACGTACCATAGATACCATATGTACTAAATGTTGCATATGTATCATATGTACGATATGCATTTTTGCAATATATGTACCATATGGATATGAATGATCCATATCCCTTTACCATAAGTATTTGCAATATTGATGCAACATCTTAAGGTGCCACATGTATTTACATAATGTATCGGTGATTTAGATGGAAGAATAATACTCCACATATTCAAATACATGTGTAAGGGATAAGTATTTGAATTTCTATGCATTTTTGTGCACCATGTGTAAATTTCTCACAAACATCATTATTAGAACACATGGATAGCTAGATATGTGTACATACCATCCATATGAATGTGCCATTATAATGTATGAGATTCATGTACCACCTAGGCTGTCCATCTTTATTTAAACACCATATCTATGTTCTAGTAATTAAAAGTGTATCATATCATGCGTATGAACTCTGCATCTAGATTTGTATGTTCAGTTATGTCCATGTTCTATTGCATGTGATTGATATGAATACAAAACATGTGCATTGGAAATATGTTTATATTTGGACCACATTTGTCAACATATGTTTATATTCATTTGGAAGTGCATCCTAGGTCCATTGATATGTGAATATGGCAAAAATGTACGATATATATTCACCATATGTCCCATACATACCATATGCAACATATGAACCATATGTACCATACGGAGTATATGTAACACATGTATCATATTCATACTATGTCTCATTTGTAACATATCTACAATATGTATATGAATGATGCATAAAACAATACCATAATTATTTGCAATATTGATGTGCCATATAAAGGTGTCACATGTATGTACATCATGTCTTGGGGATTTTGATGTAAGAATAGAATGTGTATTCCATAAATAGATAAATACCATACATATATGTGCATGTGATGTCATTATATTTGGGGCATGAAAAGTGCAAATACATAAAACGACCATGAGCAAATATAGCACCTATCTCAATACAATGTTATATTATTTTGGATGTACATCCCTAGCTCCATTTTCATGTGTAACATTTGTAAGTATGGAAAAATATTGAAAATTTGTGCGTTTGCAAATGCAAATATTTCAAACTTCCATAGAAATTAAATACCCATGGAATATATTCACAAAATGAAATCAAACCAACACTTTTGCATAGTGGAATATGGTTTTATGTTTAGGGTTTGAATTGGTCAATATATATTTGTTGTGTATCCAACATGTGCAATTGAGATATTTCAAAGCTTTTAGCTCACATCACATATTCAAATTGCTAGTTCTCCAGATGCAAAGTTCTAGTCTTGAGAGGAAGGAACTACAACAACATAGAAAAAGGTGTCGCCACAACTGGATGAGTTCAAAGTAGAGGAGGAAGCATCTATCATTGGCAGTGATTGAAGAAGAGGAGAGGGGTGAGGATTTCATGATGTGCAAACAAGAGGATAGTACACATCTCATAGACATGATGGGTCATGAGATGTGTCGTCCACACCTTTTTCAACTTCTTCTTTTGAAAGTATATCTAATATATTGAGTGGTTGATGATTGGCCTTCCTTTTTGTGAAATTCAAATCTAAGTCCATCTACATTGAAGGGGGAGGAGGTGGCACTAAAAGACACAAAGCTCCAAGAAAACAATCAAGAGTTAGAGGAGGAGAAGCAAGAGCTTGAAACACAAGTGGAGCTTTCTCCAAATTTCTCAACACTCGAATCTAGAAGGCAAAACCTCCTTGAGAAAGTAAGTTCACTGTCTTTTCATCTTTCCTTTTGTACATGGTCGAGTGAGCTCAAGTTTTTTTTTCTTATGCAGGTTTTTTGTTGAAAAAATTTCCATCGCTAAAAGTGAAATTTGGCTTGTCAAGTTTGTGAAAAAATGTTTATAGAAAAAATAACTTGCCAAGATTTTCTTGACGTCGAGAGTAGTTCGATGTGTTTTTTTTCTTGCAACATTATTCTTCTTTTTCTTCTTCCTCTCCCTTTTCTGCAACATTCTTTTTGAAGCACTTCCTCTTCCTCTTTTTCTTTTTCCTCTTCCTCAGTTGTTTTCATTACATGTGCACACCCGCCAAGTTTCCCTCGGCACTAAGAGAAGATTGGCAACATTCTTCTTCCTCCTTTTCCTTCTATGTTTGAACTGGTTGTAGGAAAAAAGCTTGTCGAGCTTCTCTTGGCACAAAAAGAAGTTGGACAAGTCATTTTTCCACCTTCATCTTCATCTTCTCATTCTTTTTCTTCTTCTACTACTACTACTACTTCTTCATCATCTTCTTATTCATGTTTTGTGTTTTAGGATGCAAAAAAATCTTGCTAAACTACTCTTTGACGTTGAGAGTAGCTCCTTGGGATTTTTTTAAGGAACATTCTTCTTCCCCTTCCTCTTCTTCTTCTTTCTCTTCCTCAATTGTTTTTTCTCAATGCAAGAGCATACCCACTGAACTTCTTTTGGTGCCAAGAGAAGTTCAATAGGGCCATTCTTCCACCTTCATCTTTTCATTCCTTTTCTTTGTCTTCTTCTTTTTCTTCTTCTTCTTCTTCATCTTATTTTTTCCTACAACATTTTTTTTATCCTTTTTCTTTTTCTTATTCTTTTTCTTCCTCTTCCTCTTTTTCTTCTTCCACTTCCTCTTCCTCAACTTCTGTTCTTGTAGCAGGAGAACACATGTCAAACTTCTCTTGGCACTAAGAGTAGCTCAACAAGGTTTTTATTCCTTCCTTTCCTTCTACTACTTCTTCTTCTTTTCTTTAGTTCAAGTTGAAAAGAGGAAGCCCATCGAGCTTCTCTCAATGCCAAGAGAAGTTCAACGAGCTTTTTTTCAACAATTTTCATTTTTTTCTACTTCTCTTTCTTCTACTTCATCTCCATCTTCTTCTACTCCTTTTTCTTCTACTTTTCTTCTCCTTCTTCTTCTTATATTTCATCTCCATCTTCTTCCTCTATTTCTTTGTGTTCTTCTTATTCATCTTTTTTTTTTATGGTGCTAGAAAAAATCAGGTCAAACTATTATTGATGATTTTTTTTCATATTTCCTATCTTCATTTTCTTCCTTCATTTTTTTTTCCCCCAATTTGATATTGAGGTTGTGTTTGCATTAAAGAAACCCGCCAAGCTATTATTAGCATTGAGAGTAGTTTGGCGAGTTTTTTTTCTTGTAAACAATTTCATCTTAATTGACTTTTGTTTTTTCTCCACCTTCTTTATATTTTTTTTTAGTTTTGGTTTTAGGAAATGAACCCACAATAAACCCCAAATAAAAATTGGTTTCACATTTATCCTTCATAAATTTTATTTATTTTTCTTTTGGTAATTGCTGTGTTTTTTACTATAAAAGTTTTCAAACTTGACCACTCAAATGGAGGAGGATCAATTGTCATTCAACAAAAGAATTTGGGTAGTGTAAAACCAAACAAAGATCAACATAGGGGAAATTTTTTTAAAGTATAAGGTCACCCCAAAATGTAAGGCTCAAAGGCATGTTCCATTGTGCAAGATGGTTCCCATGCCCATGATCAAGCTTGTTCTCAAGATTGATATCTTGAAGATGGAACAAGGCTTTCACATGGGATATAGGGAAGGAGATGTGGTTTTTTATCTATCTTTAACAAACTAGAAGGGCGAGGAGGAGGATGTTGTTTTACACAATGACATGGGATGAACACTAGTTCTTTGAAAATGAACAATTTGAGAAGGTGCTACAAGACAACCCATACCTTATGTGCTTTTCCAACAAAATGTGTTTTGTATGGGAAATGAACCAACGCATCTAGGCCTAGATGCATTACATTAGCACATTGCATAATGATGATCCATCCTAACACATATTTGTTGATTTGATTTTAGTTGACACATCTCATGGGCTTGTGGAGTCGTTCACATGCATGATTAGCTTGAACAAATAAGTCTTCCTCCTTTTTGAACTTTTTATGAATCTAGTCTTGTTTTTCTGCTTGTCTCCAACGTCTCAATTTTTGAGTTAATGTGTAGGGGCATTAAATTCGATCATGTCAAGCCAAGCCTTGTGCATGAGTTCTTTCGCATTCAAAGGATCCAAGAATCATTCCCTTGAAGTAATTCAAGGATGTTTTGCCAGTAAACGTGTACAAGAAATGTGAAAACAAATTGAAGAAGATTTGACATTCCCTCACATCTAAAGGTCTTTTTTTATTATATGTACAAGGTGATATTTTATTTATTTTTCACATATTTTCATTTTGATCACATTTTTATTTCCTCGCACATGTTCATATTAACATTTCTTGAATTCTCGTGGTGCATGTAGAGGGAATTTGCATCCTTTGCAGATATGGTTGTCAAGCTCTATTATGAAGAAGTCCCCCATGAAGGTGATAGATTTGTTGCAAAGCTGCATGAATTGATAGAAAAGGTAATGGAACATGCACTACTCAGGCTTTTATAAACACCTCCTTGTTTGTGATTCTCATTTTGGGCCTGAATTTTTACATGAAATTCAAGCCCACTATGATAACCTAGAGCCTGAGATGTTCATTGAAAATTTTCAAATGCTCATGTATTCTTCTGTGAGCAAGGAGGAGAAAGTTACTTGGTTGAAGCAATGGAATGAGTCTAGAGTGTTGAGGGAAGCCAATAAGTTCCCAAAACATGGTTTCTTAAACACCTAGTTCGACAAATGGTTACATAAAACAACATTTTGGCACCAAATAATATTTCAAATCTTCTTGTATGACTTTCCATTTTCTGTCCACATCCACTTTCATTTGACTACTTTCAATTTTTGCAACTTGAAATTGAGCTTAGAGAAAGCCATAAACCTAACTTCCAAGAGAAGCTTGTTAGTTCGGGGGGTTTAGATATTCAATCAAGCAAAAAGAAATCGATTGCAAAAGGGAAAGGGAAAAAGACAACTCCCCTAAAAATTGTTGAAGTTCAAGATGATTTGACCATGGTGGATTATGAAATCACAACCTCAAAGTGGGATTTTGCTGATCTCCATGAGGGATCTAAAAGGAGACACTCTAGTAGATGCCTTGACCTTTCGCTAGAAAGTCGTCGACCATCGTCATTTCAACTAGATTTGTCTTTGGTTCCATCAAGGAGAACATTGGGATTCCATTGGCCAAAATGTTGTCGACCACCATCGTTTCAATGAGATTTGTCTTTGGCTCCATTAAGGAGGAGATTATGATTCCATGAGAAGGGATGCTTCTCTCATGGTCTTCCTTGGTGTCCTCACGGAAAAGAATTGGAAAGTGGCTTCTCAAGATGCCATTTTCATTGATTACCTATGTCAAATGAACACAACTCAATATCTCAATAGTTTTTTATCAACATCAGTTTCTTTTCATTCATTTTCCAATTTCAATGACTTAACAAAAATGTGTTTGTTAGGTGAATCCACCATGGTTTAACAGATCTTGTCATTGGAGATGTTATAGGAGGTGTTGGTGTTCCCATGGTGTTTTAGTCTAGAGTTGACATTCTAGAGTGGAATGCCAAGGTCCCCCACTGCATGGACTTTGTTTTCATTTTTGCTGACAAGTTCCTTTCCCATAGTGGTGCCATCTTCCTTTTCCACATAGATGATTTGCAAGTTCTCAAGTAGATTAGAAAATTCATGGACAATTGCTCCATGTCAATCCAAATGAAGTGGGCAGTGGTGAACAATCTTCCCTTAATTAACATTGAAGATATTGGGTTGAAGGTAATTTTTTTTCCCCATATCTTGTCGATCTTACTCTATTGTTGCTAGTTGTTTATTGTAATCCTCAATGCCCTTTTTTCTTCTTACAACCTCTACTTAGCCAGGCCACAGTTTTGGTGAAAACCCCCCATACTTTTAAGTTTTAAGCACTCATTGTTCGCATATTGGAGTAAAGGATTAAGGTTGCGGAGGAAAAATGTTCTCTACAACTAGACTAATAGTAGCACTATGACATTTTCAAGTTTTGGGAAACCATTCCATGTGGCCAAGGAGATGCATCTTCTCACACCTGAAGCATTGATGGGAGCTTGCTCAAAGCTTAGATCCTTTGTTGTTGATTTCACAACATCAATTGGTATGTATTGTTTCAATCCTTCTATTGTTGCATTGGATATTCATTCTAAAATGTCTTTTAACATTTTATTCCTTGCAAGTAATAGTGTGTTGGCATGTTGGAATTTTGGTCGACACATATTAGCACTTGATGGAGATTAAGATGTATTTGACAAGGTTCTTCATCCTCTTTTTCAAGACAAAGGATCCTAGGGCAAAGAATTGCCAAAATGCTCCCCAAATCCTAAATCCCCTATCCATAAACACTCTAATATTGATTTGGATTGTAAATAAGTTTGAACTTCTCATGAAATCTATTTTATATTTTTCTAGATTAAATTTGGATGGATTAATGACTCATCTTCCCGTGTGGTGCAGAGGTGTGTTTCACTCTTTGACACCCATCCCTTTTTTTGTATGTGATGATTTCTTTCCAAGCCCACCTTTAAGCCACTAGCTACCTTCATATGTTAAAGCCTATGTTCAGATATTGGCAGCTTGCCCTTCTCCTTCCCCTTTGATTTTGCCCCAATTTTACGACAAATTTGTTATGCGCTTTATAAATTTTGAAGCAGTTGAAAAATAGACTCAATTGCTTCAAAATCTATAAAGTGCATAACATATGTGACTTGTATTTTCCTTAATTTTACTACAAGATTTGGATTTGGATTTCATTGTTTTCAAAAAAAAATTATTGTAAATTATGTATTCAGTGGATACATTGCCATTGAAAAATTCTCATTCAATGTATGTGTTTTGCACCCAACTTGAATAAAATGTTTTCCCTCTCTTCTTTCTTTGGCAAATTCATTGTTTCTAAAAGAATTATTATTGGCCACAAAGAACCAATGACCATTGTTGCACCATCCACTACATGCCTATTATTATTTAAGGGTGGATGAACCTCTATTTTGTTAATATTTTATTTCACTTTGGTAGCCAATTTTGTAAGTATATGGTTTATATAATAAGATTTCTTTTCTCACACTATTTAACCCTAATGCCCCATGCCTTGGGTCCCCACCACTCTACATTCAAATTTTTTTTTTTCACATGCAGGGAATTGAATTCAAGAAATTATCCTCTATTAGAGATATTTGTGCTATCAACCGAACTAATTCTTGCTAACCCTAAACCAAATTAATTTTTTAAAACTTTAATCTTAACTGTTAACTCAAGTTTAGAGGCAACAAGTTTTCTTTAATTACTTTTATGGTTACTTTAAAACCTCCATTCTTTTGTTCAAAAAACAATTTCCATATATTTACAAATTAAGCATCTTGAAACACTTTGGTGTTTGCATCCTTGGCTTTCAATGTTCAATTTACATTAAATACTCACTAAACCTAATTCTATAAGTTTTTAAAATTTTTATTTCTAATCAATTAAATTATTTGTCCAATTGGAGTTCTTCACAATTGATTCAAGTGTCTTAGTTCTATTTCTTCTGAATATCAATTATATCGTTCGTCTTTGTGTTGAACAAATTGAACAAATTGAACATAACCATTTTCTTTTGATGTGTTGTTCATATCATTGGAACCCATTTCTAATCTTGGTGTCGCCGATTTTGTGGCTTCTTCTTCCTTCTCCAAATCCTTTGTGGTATCTTTTAGCACCTTGTTTTTTTCTTTGTCATCCAACCCTAGAATGTCCTCCTCATCCACTTCACTACTAACTATGTTGGCCACCACTGGTTGGTCCATTTCCTTGTTGTAAGCAAGTGCATGTGTTTGGTATGGATCATCCTTTACATCTATATCATTTTTTGACCATTTTTTTAAAGGATTGAGTTGCTTATTTTTTTAGATGCTTGAAATTCCAATAGGTAAATTGCATTGTCACTAAAATCATGTTTTGAATATTTGTTTGTTGAGTTTATTGGCCATGGATTGTTTGTTTCTAGGTGGTTATGGCAAACTACTAAGAAACTATGGGATGAACATTTTGATCATTGTCCCATATATCTTGTAATCCTACAATTGATTAATAGAAGTTTAATATCCAACCTCTGCATGGAGCTCTACATTTACATTTTTTAGTTTTTTTTAACTACAAGTGGGTACAAATCCAAATCTGGTGGTGTTATGTAAGAGTGCCATGGATATGGATATAGTGACATGATGCAAATGAAGAAACTTTGTCCTAAAATTCTTTGATGCAACCCTTTTACCTCAAAATAAACTCAACTAAATGCACAACATAGTACACATTTGGGAACATGTCTATTTGATGACATATTTGTAGTTGTCTCGTAAAATTTTACATTTAAATTTGGCATCACAACCATTGGTTTTGATTGGACCATCTAGTTGGTATTAGTGAATTTGGAACAATTGTATATGCTATAATCACTCAAAATGGAATAACACCTACATGTGTTTCAATAGCCACAACATCATGTATTTGCTTAGCATTTATTGCTTTGATATGATATTTTCATTAACTATTTTTCTCAATAGTCATTATGAATTTGTTCAACAAGGAACCACATTGTTCAAATTCAGCCATAATTTTATTTTGTTTACTCATAACTAAATATTTCCTTTTGAGATCACATACTTTGAATAAACATTCATGTTCACACGTCTATTGCACTATATTCAATGTAAAGAATGGGATTTTGGTTTTTTTATTCAATTTCCAATTCATTGTTTTTTAAAAACTATCATACACATTTCGTGGTTGGCCCTATCATCCAATGATTTAACTGGTTGTTTTAACACTTTGTTCTTCAATTCTTGTGGCACCTAGGTTTGCCCACCTAGAGTTGCATAGAATTGTTGTCAAGGTTTCGTGAATTATGTGGATAGCAAGTTTTCAAATGTCACTTAATCCTTTATCGACACTAGAAGAAAAACATGTATTTTCGACTATTCTTTGCGACTAAATTTTATTTGCAAGAAACATTTTGCAACTAAAATCCTTTTAGTCACCTAAGACAAGTTGCATGTGATAAACTAGTCGCAAATGACAAAGGGTATTGTATGAGAGAAAAAGTCAACAAATACATTTCATCCATTGACTCCATTGTATATGTATTATCACATGCGACTAAAATGCAACTATTTTGGTGACAATTGAAAGCAAATCATGTGCTGCCACATGTCTTAATATTTGATTATTTAAAAATAATAATAATTATTATTTTAAAATAATCTAGGACGTTCAATTCAAATACTTGGATGATTTTATATTATGACACGTGGCCCAATGTAAATATGCCACGTGGCATTAAAAATAATTTAATAAAAATATTAATATTAAGTTGGTAGGTACCTAGGTAGGTACATAAGTAGGTGCTTAAAATCCTTACCTACCTACCTACTTAGATAAAAAAGTAAGTAGGTAGGTTTTACCTTCCTAGGCTAAATACCTACTCATATAGGTAGGTACTTAGGTAGGTAGGTACAAAGGCCGACCTAGATGGGTAGGTGAAACTAGATACCTACCTAGCTAGATGGATAAATGGGTTGGGGAGGTAAGTATTTAAAAATTGTGCATTATTTGTTTTTTTGTTTTGGGTTGAGCCTTTTGATTAGTTTCTCCCATGTGCATAAATTTTTTAATGTGAAACTCGATGGCCACACCCCTCTTGTTTATATAGTGTTCAAAATAGGAATGAAAAATAAACAATATGGGATAAATTTTGAAGTTGCAACTTCCTTACAAACTAAGTTGTAATTCCAAAACTTTCTTCATGCCTTACTTTCATAGTTTTTAAATTTTAAAACAATTCAAGTACTAAATAATTAGATAATCATTTAATTAATAATGATTAAATTTACATATATTTAAATTACAAACTATACACTACAAATATTCAGTATTCATTATCAATTACTTAAATGAGCAATAACTTCTTAATATTTAACAAACTAACAATCTAGTTATTCACAAGTTATTAATAGACAATTCATAAATAAATAAATAAAATATTTAAAAATATATTATTACTTTTTATAATCTGATAGAATTATGTATAATATAATTAATGTAAAAATAATTTAATGACTATAACTTTAAAATTATATATTTAAAATATTTATTTTAAAGTTATAAATAATGAATTAAATTTTTTTATTAGAAAGTTAATTCTCACACGAATTTTTAAAAAATATTATTCAATTAATTATATTACTAAATGTATAATTACATTTATTGTTGTAAACATTATTACATGTAAAGTAATTTGTTTCTCTTGGTAATTATTGATTATAAATACAATTATTTGTTAAACATAACATTAATTTTCATAATTACTGTAAAATTAGTAAAAAATATATATCATGGAATTTTTAAAGATAATATAATAATTCTTCAAATTAAAATCAGTAACATAATTATTTAAACTACATTATAAATTTTCCAAATTTTTAATTCAGTTTTGAATGTTAAATTAAAAAGTGTGAATAATTATGTTCAATTAGAAAATATTTCTGCACATACTAATTAATTCTTATCTGAAGTAATTACAATGATTTTAAAGTAATGTCACATTAATTTAATTAATTAATTTCTTTTAATATAAGAATATAAATTATATAATATACAAGTCTATGTTATACCAATAATTATTTAGTGTCACTTAGACTTAATAAACATAAATCGTGTATAATTATTTATAAAAGTAATTTATTATGGATAACACTAGTAGAATAAAACCCTTGAAACTCAATCAATAATTTTTTAAATTAAAATATGAATTGAAAATTCCAAAATAGTAATTCAGAATTCAAATATCAATTTTTAGATCAAATAATTTTTTTGAAGTTAAATAACAAATTTCAGAATTGAAATGTCAATTTTCAGATTCAAATATTAATATTCAAAATTAAAATGTCCATTTTAAGACTCAATTAATAATTTTCTGAATTGAAATATTAAATTCGAAAATCCAAAATAATAATTTGGAATTCAATTTTCAACTTTCAAGTCAAACAATTCCTTAAAATTTAAATTTTAAACTTCAGAATTCAAATATCAAATTTCAAGTTCAAATAAAAATATTTAAAATCAAGTTGCCGATTTTTACACTCAATATTTTTTAGATTTGAAAATAGTAATTTAGAATTCAAATATCAATTTCGAGATCAAATAAGTTTTTTGAATTTAAATAACAATTTTCAGAACTGAAATGTCAATTTTCATATTCAAATAATAATATTCAAAATTGAAATGTCCATTTTTAGATTCAATTACTAATTTTCAGACTTGAAGTATCAATTATGAGAATCCAAAATAATAATTTGGAATTTAAATTTCAGGTTCGAATCAGATGATTATTTAAAATTTAAATGAAAATTTTTCAGAGTTGAAATATAAATTTTTATATTCATATATAAATATTCAAAATTAAAATATTGATTTATATGATCAATTAATAATTTTCTGAATTGAAATACTAATTTTTGGATTATAAAATATTAATTTAGAACTCAAAATCAATTTTAGATCAAATAAGTCGTTTTGAATTTAAATTGAAAATATCATATTCAAATGAAAATTTTGAAATTCAAATATCAGGTTTCAAATTCTAATATATTTTTTAAAAATTAAAATAACAGTTTTCATAATTGAAATATCAATTTTCAGATTTGAATAAAATAATTCAAAATTCAAATATTAATTTTGAGATTCATTATATGAACAATATACATATGTATGCATATTATACATATAATTTTAGTACATACATTAAAATACACCCATGTGTCATTGTAGAATACCTTTAGGATGCAACTAATTTGGTGACTATTGCGACTAATGGGATATATCAACTTATTAATGGATGAAAATAAATGTAAATTTGATGCAACCAATAGGATGAAATTTCTAATAATTGTATCATAGTTGTGAAAATGACCAAAATAGTTGAAAGTTGGTTTTGTAATTGCAAATATTCACAAATCTAGTCGCAAATGACTACAAGTCGCATGTAGTCGTAAATGGAATGGTTACATTTTGGTTGATTTTTACCAGTGTGACAAATTGTTTAGTAAGCTTTTGAAAAAATGCTCTAGAATCAATTTTTTTAAACTTGCACATTCTTTGAAGAAGTCCATTGCATGTGTAAACATAACCAAATTGTAGTCCTCCATATCCTCCTTGGAAATGTTTATAATTTTTTTGAATATGGAAAGACTTACTTTATCTATCTTTGCATTTGCCCCTTGTCATGCCACCCATCACCTATTTTATCTATTACCCTTTTCCATTCTAGTTATGTGCCACTGATTTAATTTCAAAATTTATATGGTTTGAATGGTACAAAGCTGAAGATACTTGGTATTAACGAATAAGAAGTAGTAATTGAAATATGACTTGAGCATTTCATGTGATGAACTTTTCAAAATAAACCAACATAAATTTTTTCCATCTTGTTTCTTTTGATTAGTTTTCACCAAAAAAATTTGTTGCCAATGTTCATGAAAAAATTCATTTGTTGTCATTTTTCATCTACATTTTCATCCATAAATATCATTCATCCATGAACATATGGTAGAATATTCCTCCGCGTCACCAAATATGTTGTCATAGGTGTCAAAAAACATTCTTCAAATATTCCATTGATGTGGGAAAAATATTTTAAAAAATATTCACTTTTGTTCTCTTATTCATTTTCACCTACTCACGCTCATGTTGCAGGCTCATGAAATAACATCCTTGCAAAAAAATTAGATCATCATTAATTATGCCATATGCAAGTGGGGGCACTTGCACAATTCAATGATTATGGTCAGCCTTCAGTTTCATGCATATGGTAATGGCAACATTCAAAGCATAAGAAAAGAGCCATTAGCCTTTTGTTTGATTTAAAACACTTTATTTGACAACTAGCTTTAAATATCCACCATAATTAGTGCAATGGCCCAAATTAATCCACTATGCATTCTTGTTTGCAAGTGCAAATATTACTTGTAGTAATAAATGTTAATTGCATATGCATATTACAAAGTCCTTTGGAAAAGGACAATTCTACTTGCAAACCATGTTTTCACTTAAGTTTTCAACTTCCTTGCATGCAATTACCTAGCTTTAATGCAAGGCCTATCCTACTATTACTAACCTTTTCCAAACTTTTAAATCCAAGTTATAGTCTTTTGTAAAGCTTGTTGGGCATTCTTCAAAGACACTTCTTTCATGCCAATGCAAAGCTTAACATCATTGGTGGCATATTGATAAGCTTTGGACATTGCATGTCCAAAACAAATCCTTGCAAATGGTGTTTCTAATTGTAGTGTGGTTCACAAGAAATAATGATAGAAAAGGAAACAACTAATGTGTTTAAGTTGGAGCTTTCATCCTTCACATATGTGATATTTTTCTTTGTGAGTTTGAATTTGGCAAGTAAGGGTTTTACAATTTCTACTAAAGCAACACCAATAATGTTGGGTGCTTAAAAAGACCAACAATAACATGTTTAGAAACCTATGCATCATCAATGAAGTTCATGACCAAAGCAAAAATGCCAAATCCACTTCAATTCATCTACAAATCAAAAGTAACACTAGTTATAACACAACTAGATAGTTCATGAAGTACATATGTATCCATAGTCTTTCGCAACATGGAAGGAATTTGTTTTTTCACTAACTGTTTTCAACTTGGAAATCAAATTTTGTTAACCTTACACATTATAAGATAGTGGAGCCATGGTGACTCAACATTAAACACGGCTTCATCGCCCTTGGCAATGTACAAAATGAAATTTTCAACGAACTTTTAGTTGTGCATGATCACCTTTTTTGTAGTTAGTGCCTCCTTTAAAGAAATCAATTGTTGTTAATGGTGTGATGGTCTTCCTCTTCTTACATTTCTGTCAACCTCCACCATCCCCATCTTCAACGTCTTTCATATATGCCTTGTAATTTTGTTAGTTCAACAATATGTTCATGCACTAAATGTTTATTCATATTGGTGTAACCATGAGGATTGTATTGAATAATTTAGTTTTTATTATGGGTGGTACTACCATGGGAACTTTATGTAGAACCATCACATTGACTAGTGCTTGACTCAAGGTGGTAGATGATGCACCTCAACATTTGGATTGTAGCCATGTTAGGCAACACGTTCCTTTGTTGCAACAAAAAGAAAGCCCAAATTACACATTTTTTATAATAGAGTACCTAATACCTTTGATTGTCCTTTAATGCATACAACAACACTATCCAAATGGCTTATGCTTTAGTAGTTAGCACCTCCTTTAAGGTTTCAATAATGTCAAACACTTTGTTTTTCCATTTAGCACTTTGTCTTGCTCCTATTGCAACTCAAAGGTATCACCTATCTCTCCCCCTTCACACACCAAACATGGTTCATGATCAAAGAACCCATTTCCTTCCATGACCCTTAAACCCTAAAACAAATATCACAATAGTGCAAAAGACAGCATAACCTCCCCAATTTCCAATGTAGTTATTCTTCCTTGAATTTAACAATTTCTATCACCAACCTTATGTCTTCTAAAGGTTTTTTCTCTAGACAAAGGATTAAACTTCTAGTGGGATGAAAACCACAAAAACAAAGTTGCAACAATGAAAAAAATGGCGACATGTAGAGATAATTTTAATTCCTCTTATTGTAGCTACTTGACTGGAAGCATAAGGGGCTGAATGCAGTACCATAATCCAACATCTTGAAACAATGATACAATCCTATCGAATAATTATAAGTTAATATCCTTCCTCCTCCCTTTCATTCTTAATTATACAAGAGCACAAAAGGCAACATTGGTTGTGTTTTCTATGGAACAAATCCTAGATGACCAATTTATTTGCATAGTCAATACAAATATTCCACATATAATTTTCATGTTTGTGTTTATGAAAATGCAAGCTACAACAAGGAATTGACAGAATCACAGATGGCTAGATGGTTGTTGAAGACCTATTAATCTTTTTAATCATCAACAATCATATTGATGTAATTATTAGTTGTAAAAGTTTTTTTTTGGACTATTTTAAAAGTTTTAGTCAACATCATCATTCATGATCAAGTTTTCTTCCTATTGCTTATAGAGATACAACAAAATAAATAAATATATAACATTCTACCCAAATTTCTAGCTAGATTGTCATTTATTTTGTCGCCTCCACATTTCCATGTCACTGCCCCTTTCTCATTATTTAAACCTAAAGTGGCATACCCAAGATTCATGATTTCAACACATACAAGTAACCCTAATTTGCTAGATTTTGAATTTTTTTCTTAATTCAAGATTTCTGGAACAAGTTCCAATGTGTAGCCAAAATATAAAAGGATCACTAAATTTTCCACTTTCATATCTAGTCTATGGCAAAATTTGGCTAAATTTTCTTGTGAATGATCATCAGTTTGGTTACATCATAAAATCGAAACAAAAATTCTACTGCCCACCTTATGACCAAACACCAAACCCATAACAACCCGTTGTAAGTCCACTTCAAATTACAAATGACTAGTTTGAACCCTGTGCTTAATGCACAGGTGTGTGTGTATTTGACAATACATATTACAAAATTACAATTACAAAATACATTTCCAAAACTTCTTTATATACGACATTTCGCATGTATCCATTGGGACTTTGGCCGTTGAAAATCTTGATGTTTGCATTACTTATGACCTGTGAAATAACAACATATAGCTGACCATGGGAATAAACCAAAGACAACAAATATACCCTAATGTTGTTTAATGTCTGACCTTGACTCTTATTGATTATGATCGCAAATGCCATTCGAACAAGAAATTGACGATGACGTAAAACAAATGGCCAATTAGTCTCGGAGGGGACATGATGATACAAGGTATGAACACATGTTTGCTGACATTGTTCCCTGTGATGATCTCCGTTTCAATGACACGCTCACCCAATCTCTTGACAATCAACCTCGTACCATTACACAATCCTATTGACTGATTGAGATTGCACAACAAAAGGATTGGCACACCCACTTTGAGTTCCAACTTATGATTTGTGATACCACTGAATTGCAAAGTGTTCAGAAATTCCACAGGATATAATGAATCCATTGAAACTCTTGTAGCAACACTTGCACCTTCTTATGTCGGAGTCAAAGAATTTATGTTCAGGTACATGTGCAATTTTTCAAATAATGATTTCAGAATTACATTGTTGACTTCATCAACATCAGTTTTTTCGGGGGGCAGAATGTTGCGTTGCATAAGATACATGGCATCTCCAAAGTGGCATTGGTGATCTAGATAGATGGTTCAAATTAATCTTCTTAAACTGCAATCTTCTGCTGGCAACTTCATATGGGACGAAATTTTGATCCAATCTGGATCGACACCTTCTTCTTCTGTAATGGCAAGAAGACTGCCATCTCCAACATTCAACACCCATTTGGCAAACTTTCGTTGTTTTTCAAAATTGGCTACCATGATTTGCATGTTGATATGAAGACAAAGAATTGTAACATGCTACCAAAGATGCAATCAAGGCAATGAAGCATTGACAATGTCTTTTCGTCCTCCCTTGGGAAGATTAGGTAGGATCTGTCGAAAATCCCCACCACGGACCACAGTTTTCCCACCAAAGATCTTTTCGATTGCATGTGCATCATCTAATTGCATCAAATCACGCAGGGTTTGATCAACAGCTTCAAAAGCTCGGCAATGCATCATCGGTGCTTCATCCCAAATGATCATATCAGCTTTATGCACCAACTCGGCCACTTTCATTTGTTGTGTGATGTTGCAAGTCGACTCACTGTGCAAATCAATTGAAATCTTGAATCTTGAATGGGTGGTTTTATTGCCCAAAAGTAATAAAGATGCAATTCCTGATGAGGCAACTGCAAGCACGATTTTGCCTTGCCCTCGTAGACGAGACATAAACGTTCTCCAAACAAATGTTTTACCGGTTCCACGATTGCCATACATAAATAACAATTTGCCCTATTTGTTTGTCATGACATTCAAAATAGTTTCGTATGCGCTGCGTTAATCATCATTGAGCCTATCTTCTTACTATGTTATCATCTCTAGAGAAAATTTTTGCTTCTTCAAGCTTGCTTGCTAGCTAGTTAGTTTTAGAGAATGGAAGCGGAAAAAGAAACTTCAGATATCAACTACAGACACTACACCCTCTCATTTGTATGTTGTTCCACTTTCGTCGAGTGTTTCATCTCCAATCTTCGCTTTTGTCGCATGCTTCTTCTCCTAGCCAAAACACATATACCTTTATAACGAATACATTTAGATTTTTTTAAGATAATTTTATGCCACATTTTGTCTTGTCATAATATGTTATTTTTATGTTTTTGGCTAAAATATTCTTGAACCATGTATAGACAGAAGTTTGACTTTTTCCTTATTCTAGAAAATTTCTGGCTATTGAAAATATTTATGTATGGCTAATTATTCATGTGGATCATCACCACTTTGGTTGCCTTAAAAAATTGACCGAAAAAAAAAAAAAAAAAACACATTACATGTGGTCATGTGTAAATATTATTCATCATACATGGTGATTCTTTATGCACTGTCCAGCAAGAAAGTAAGCAACACATGGAGGATGATGATGTATTTAAATAGGGACATGGATGGAGGGCCATTCATGGTTTATCTACTATTATAAAGAAATGGGTGTTGATGTTTTGATGCAGTAATTCATGATTGGCTAGAGCCCCCCCCCCCCACCCCCCCCCCCCCCCCTCCCTTATGGGACCCCCACACCAAACGCGGGGGGCGGGGTGCTGACGAACTGGGGCACACGCGAAAAAAAAA
>Ga0116231_10006073_pt1 | contig 23361 bp, 11 predicted proteins | sample S1TSphgellanicum_2_FD_89695 | JGI IMG/M metagenome (GOLD analysis project Ga0116231, IMG submission 89695) | Host-associated microbial communities from peat moss isolated from Minnesota, USA - S1T2_Fd - Sphagnum magellanicum MG | ecosystem: Host-associated > Plants > Peat moss > Unclassified...
TACAACTTTCTCTTTCTTGCTTGTCCATTTTTGGTTCCTATGCTCATCTTTCCAGCTCCAATACCTTCTCTTTTTCCCCTTCCATCTTTCTAAGTTTCTATCTCTTTGTCTGTTCTCTAGTTAATCTCTCAGCTTTTGCCTTATTCACAATAACCCTCATTATGCTCTCAAATGCACTAGAATGGAGAAAATTGGAATGCAAAGGCTACAAAAAAAACTTCGGCAAGATGAAAAGGAAAGGGACAAGGCTCCCTTCTTATAGGAGTATGGTGGGGAGAAGAAAACGATTGGGAATGGTGTTGTGCTTGTTGGTAAAGCATCTGATATTGAAAGGGTGACCAAAATGGTCAATACCAATTCCCAAATCCAGTGACCATTGGATAAGTAAACAATTGAACAAAAAAGCACATTGGATGTTGAATTGCATTGGATTAGATTGTCCAACGAGATGAAATTCCCTGGATTCCTTTGATTGCATGTTGTCCAAAGAATTGTTAGTCAACAAAATCACACCAAATTTTTTATATTGGGAAGGTTTTGTCGAAAACCCGATGGAATTGGTAAGGGTCAATTCTGGTTTTGCAAAATTGATATCTTCTTATAGTTCTACATAATTGGTAAGTTGTTCCAGTGCTGCAAAATTGATAGCACATTTTGGTTCTATAGAATTGGTTTCTTTTTCAAGGTATGTTGGGGCTTTTGTGGAATTGTCAACTTCAAATTCTTTGTCTTTAGAATTTTCCTATAATGCCAAGTTATAATTTCTTTTGTGCTGAGTTCCAATTATCCCATCTCTTCCCCCTTGTACTTGAGCTAATCCTTTGGGTTTGAATCCAAAAATTTATACAGTTTCAACTTGTTGCTGTTGACTATAATGGGGTTCATTGGTCATCTCCAATGTGAATTTCAAGTTTGAAACCATGAAAATTGACTTGGGATTGTGTCCTTGAATCCAAAACACTTTGTAAATCTAAATCATGTGCCTAGATCTACCCCTCACGGTTTTCAACCAAACATGATTATTTGATTGTCTTAAGTTTTCACTTCTAATTAATGATCAATGTGAATGTTTTACACCCTGAAGAAAACAGTTGAATGTGTGTAGGATTTTATCATCTCGATTTTCAATTTAAAATATTTTTCCATTCCTCTAGTGACACACAACTCATGGTCGTCAACTACTCAAGTAAACCATTTGCCCTAATGTTCAGATGCTTTTAAACTCTTCACCTGCCCATTTTTCCTAGTTGATTGAATTCTTGGATTGTTTGGGATTAACCAGAATAAGGGCCCACTTGAGGCTTTGCCTCATGGAAGCCCAATTCCAATAAAACCTATGGCTGAAGGCATTCCCAAATATGAACAATGTGGTTGGATTTTAAATTGATCACATTGCATTTTCATTTGTGTTCAACTTGCAATTCAATTTATTTTTCAGCATCAATGTTAATTAATGTAGATTTGAGGATGCCATGTTGTGCATTACATTTCTTGTTCTTGTTACAAAAATAAATAGAAAGAAAATCAAATCTTCTCATACTATTCCGTTAATCTTCCTCAACCTTAGTTTGATTGTTGCCAATATTATTCACACTCAGTGCAACTTTTAATTGTTTCTTCTACATAGAGGACCTATGGATTGACCTATAATTTTCTAGTGGAATTGAGCCTTGAATTTAGACGCTAGGTCAAACCTTGCAATACTACATGATTTTTAAAATTCTTGAACTAATAAAATTTGATGAAGAAAGTTGGATTCAAAATTTTCGAATGTCAAAAGAAAATGTGTTTACATATGTGAGAAATTGAAGCCTTTCATCAAACAACAAGATATTAAATATAAAGTAACTATATCATCCATAGTCATGAATTCACATGAAATCTCCATATATTCTTCCCCACTTATCCTTGCATGTTGGGTCGTTCCTCATGTGAATAGAATGGTTGTCCTTGTTGATAGTCACAACAATTTTCTTCCATTTCATAATAGTTGATTTAAACATGTCTTTGAAATCCACTTTGTCAATAGATACAAGAGATTCATTTTGTTTCACCTTAATCCAAGAAACCATTTGTATGTACTACCAATTTGCTTGACAAGCCCCACGTCTAGGGTTGAATCTAAAGATGTAGCAATCTCCTTTCTTTGTCTCTTTCATCTACTTCCACAACCTTGGGAAGGACCAAAATTGTTTAAAATTGTACGAACAAAAGGAGCATTTACAAGGCATTCCATAATTAGAAAACATTCAATAAACATTATGAAAACCTTAAAATACCAATTCAAAAAACTTGAAATCAATTCCATATGAATGAATATTCATTACAATGGGTGCTCCTATCATTTGTTGTTTGTTGATGACAATCATTTGCTTCACACAATGACTTGACATCTTCCATGTCTCCAAACAAACCTAGTAAACTCATGTGGTTGAAAAAATGACCCTAAACAACTTCATGTGGATTTATGAGCTTTACAAATGTGCATTCAATTTTAAAGTGAATGTTTAGTGTTGGTGCTAAAGAAGTGTAAAGTTTGAGCACTTCTAAGGGTGTGGCATAGTAAGGAAAATAGTGAATGAATAAAGGTTGGTGAAATGGATGACTAGATGTTTCATAACATGAAATTATTTCTTCACTTTTGGTTGTTTTAAAGTAGTATCCTATTTTTCATTAAAATGTTAGCTTTTTATGATGTTTTAGTGTTAACTACCAACATCAACATTGTGATAACATCCATGCCATGTCAAATTTAATGTTATGTAACATTGTATGTGTGAGTGGTTGACAAAAATGTTGTCATCTACCACCAAGATGTCACTCATTTACCATTGGGTGTGTAAGGTCTTCCAAATGTTTAAGGCATGATAATTATGCATACAAAACATGGGCAAGATTGGAAAAACCAATAAGAAATAATGAGCATATGATAAAAAGGTGCACCAAATTAGCATTGTGCTAGACCCCACAAACCCCCCTTTAAACCCTCCTCTAATAAATTGTTTCAAATGATCAAATTCCAAGTCGCACTCAATTTGCTTATTTTCTTTTCTTTTACAAAATAAATTTATTCATTATGGTAACGTAGGTTCAATTTCATCATAATATACATGAATAATTGTTCTTTTTCAAAAAAAAAATTTGTTTTAGCATAATGAAATGATTAATTTTCCATCCATTTGAACTTGGAATTTCTTTGATATTTGTCACAAGTTGGATATCCAAATTAAAACTACCTATTTAATAGATGTATGTGTACCTAACAATATAACTTTGTTAAGTTCAAAAACCAATTATAGTTTTTCCTAACAAGATCAATAAACATTCGAAAAAGTATGGATTAAAAAAAACCACCTTTGTCATCTCATTTTGTATTTTGTTGTTGAAAATTGATTTACTGATTGATTAGTAATATATTCACAAAAGTTCTAAATTTAAAGTTTTAAAACATAGGTTGTTTCATGCATAGACACAATTTGGTGAAAGAAAAGCCATGATTTGCAAAGGTTGGGAAAAAACAAGCCTACTTCAAAGCTTCAATCCAAATTTTCAAATGGAAACATTGGTCCAATGAATGTTACTAAAACTTTATTCTCATGAAATCTTACACAAGAAATAAAGACTTGTGATCCAATTGACTTTGATGATAGTGATCTACACCTTGAGGAAGATACAATAACTATCATGTAACAATGTTTGGACAAAGATTTACATAATCTAGATCAAAAACCTACCCCTAGTGAGTCATGAGCATTTTCAAATCGAAAGAACTTGCTAGAAAACAATGAGATGTTATTGAATTTTGTATTAGTTTGAAACACCTATGCACACCATCTTGTCACAATGGTTTGAAATCTAATTGATAAGAAAGCTCCTTGTGAAACTTTTGTTGTCCTACATAACTTTTACCATTGCATTCACACCATGCAATATCAAAACAATAAAACATCACAACAACATGGACTAGAGGCAGAGCATGTTAATCACAATCCATTACAACAAAGAACATGACAAAGGTACACTCCCCTACCTACCTTATTAGAGAGCTGCCATTTTAGCCTTTTACTTTCTATTTTTTTTTAATTGAAAAAGAAAATTGGAAAACAAGGTGAAGATTGATCACCATTGAACTCTAGACCACTAGTTATTGCTACTAATGTTGACCACCAACTATTATTGACCACCAATTATTGCTAACCACCATTGATTGTTATTGACCACCACCAAATTCATGATTGAGTACATATATATTTGTGAGTTGACATCCATCCAAGAATGACAGATGTGCATGGAATGCAAAAGTCTAGGTAATCCAATCATAGTTATATCCACATTCACTATATTTGTGATTCAACAAAAATATTACAAAATGTTTCAATTTCATGTTTAAAGCCAATTGGTTGGAACATGTTCCATTATAAGGATTTGAGTACTTGTATTTTAGGTCACATAAGTACTTTTTTTTAGTATTTCAAGTCATAGCCACCATGTGTATTTTGAATGCAACGTAACAAAAGCACCAAACATTGGAACATAAAAATGGAAGAAGAAGAAAAAACAAAACATGACATTTGGTCTAGCCTTCATAGATGGGGCAAAGGAAAGGTTTGATCAATTTTCAAAAGGTTGAGCCAATTTTTTTTTCCACTTTTGGGGAAGTTATGGATGTCGATGGTTTCACTATGAGAAAATGGACTGATTTGCAATTAGCCTTGCAACTAGGTTTTCGAGTTGCAATGACCATTTGCAATTCATTACAATTGAACATATTTCTACAAGTGTGAATGTTATCAAACAAGTTGCATGAGTTGCAATGGATGCAATTCATCGTACGTGAAACTATATATTTATGCAACTTATACAACTAAGTTACAACTACGTAGGAATAACTATTATGTAAATTGAATGCAACTACTTTGCAACTACTATGGTAATATTATGATGATGTCATTTTTCATTGATCCATCAAAATTTGACATGTGACACTATGGGGATTCTTGGGTGAAAGTTATATCTTTTAAAAATAATAATCTCCACCATCCATTATGATTGTTCATTTATAATGGTTTTAAATTGTGACACCTAACACAATCAAAAGTTGCCATGTTGCATATTAATTGAATTTTGAATAAAAATTAAAAATCTACTAGGTAGTTAAGTATGTCAATACATAGGCATATGTAGGTAAGTAAGTAAAATTAGGTAGGTAAAACATACCTACCTACTTACATTACATACCTACTTACCTACCTAAATAAGTAGGTAAAAAAGTAAAACTATTTACTTAATTACTTAAGTAAATAAGTAAGTAAGAAGGTAGAAGGGTAGGTAAACAAAAAAGTAGCCATGTAAATTGTTAATGGGTAGAAAACTCTAAACTAGTTAATACCATAGGCCTCCTTAGTAACTTAAAGTTACTAGTGGTAGACTTATCATCCCTTATCCAAAAGGTGAAGTTAATGGGATTATATAGTTCATGTTAGTGAGTGGTTGGGGGGAATCGAAGAAATTTTTAGGAAGGGATTGAGATAAGGCCCTATTTTTATGGGGTCAATGTGAGCCTTGTGTGGTTTGTGGAAGAGGGGGATTAAAAGAGGTGTTGGGGACTTTTAATACATTTGATACTTTTGTAGTTGGGGATTGGGAATGAAGGACCCCTTTGGAGAAATGTGTGTATCTGTAGTGAAGAAATGTATATTTATATTTGTGGGTGATTTTTAATGGAAAATGTTTGAGGATCGAAACTCAGTGTGTTTGTTCTGCATCTATTCTATTAAGAGGTGTGGAAGGTAGAATAGTTTGATATTATACAAAATATGATATTCCTTGACATGGTATTTTTGCATTTCTTTTATAACAAAGAATAAATAAGCATACCATTTGGTAGCTTCTGGAGTAGTAAATTATTAGCTACCACAAGAAAGTAGTAGCTAGTACTTGGTGGTAATAAGAAAGGGGAAAACACCAACATGTAGCCGCTTGCAAACTAAAATGTATTGTTACACGTGGTAAGAAATGTCTATGAGTTGATGCAATGTGCTATAGATGGTATAAAATAGTCTAGGGCGACATTCCAAGGTGTTATAGGTAATAAGAAAAGACACTAAGGGGACTACAACCATTTTTGAAATGGGATGATAAATATAGGAGGTTTGCATGCCCCACTAAGGCAACAACTAAGGGTGTAGAAGGTATGAAAAAACCTTGGAAAGTAATTATTCATAGGTTGTGATTATTCCCCTTGTTGCCCTTCTCTATTTTCTTCCCTAAACTTTTTTGCATTAGCTTACATATAGGATGATAGGTTTATTCTTAAATAACTAACCTTACTTTCTTTATTTGTTTTTTGTGTGATTTTTTACTAACTATTTGAATAGTTATAGTAAAGTAAACTACTGATGGTAATTTCATTTCATTGAATAATAAAGTGTTGACCTTGTTCCTTCAATCTTAGTTAATAGGTAGTTCATTTTTAGATAAGTTTTAATTCACTTTTAGTTAATCTATAATTCATTTTCAATTCATTTCCAATTAACCTTTAGTTTATTTTTAGTTCACTTTTAATTAACTTTTAATTCACTTTCAGTTGAGTTTCAGTTCATTCATAGTTCACACATGGGCGCACATAGGTGAACATGGGTCACATGTAAATTGGAAACATCTTGAGAAACTTCCTTGAGCAAGGTGCCCTAGGGGTATAAATAGAAATAAAATTCCCCATTACTTTTAGTCTATTCAACATTAATCTTAAGCACAAATTTACACCATAACTTTGTCATGTTCATGTTTGCATATATGTCAACATAATAAGGATATGTTTTCATGTTTGTCTTGCACATCTTGTGGTTAGGGTTTAAGGTTTTTTTTTTTGTCCTAATGATGGAGTTTTCATTTATCGACCTTTGTGATTCTTCTTATGAAGACGGCTCATCCCTTCCTGATGTGGTTGTCTTTCTTTGCACAAATTCCGAGCCTACAGAAAAATAGCCTCTGCATTTAGATGTGCTGTAAGCGGCTCCTTTCACCAGCATTGTCTATTTGCCAAAAACAATGTCTTTAACCCCACACACTTCTTCTGAATTGAAGTCCCTTGACTACAATGCCATCACAATTGAGTTTGTGAATCGTTTTCCTAATTCAATAGTGATATTTTATTTGAGCTTCCTCTTGTGTGTCATCTTTGGGACATTCTGGACAATTGCAAGGTATGGACAAAAAGTACAATGGTCATGCTTGGTGTAAATTCTAGACCAATAACATTAAGAATGCATTTGGATTAGGCTCACACAAATTGAGAAAAAACCACAAAAATTATAACTATTGCCTATAATTCGAAAATGTGTTTAAAATCTTATATTTTCATATTTTGAATTTTGCCAAATTTGGCTTAACACAATTATGGACTATAACCATTTGAGCATCATCACAAAATTGAAAACAAAAACAGTGGTTGCCATACCACATTTCCTTCAATACTATAACTATCTAAGCAAAAGGAGGCAACTATTAATAGCATGTATTGTATGTAAGTCTTAACGCAACTATTACTAATCTAACTATGACTAGGTGAATTTTCAAAGTGTGAAACCCAAATATAGTCTATAACTATATTTGGCTATGTTTAATGAAATTCAAAATATGAAAATATAAAATCTTAAGCACCCTTTCATATTGTAGGCAATTGTGATGATTTATGTGGAATTTTTTGAATTTTTGTGATTTTTGGCAATTTTTTTCAAAAGGATTAATGAAATTGTGACAGAATACCCTTTTCAAAAATATTTCTCACAAAATGCTCTTGCAATCTAGCATGTAAACCTCAAATACAAGTCCCTAAAACACCACTGTATTTCCAAGCCAAGACCACTTCACAATATTGTCTACCACACATGCCTATGGTCTTTCTAATAAAACTGTTTAGAAAATAATAATATCACACTAGCAGTGAGATGAAGTCTCCTGACATTTGTGTTGCTGCCAGTTTAGACGAGGGTCCAAGGAGCAAGGTCCAATGAAATCGAGCATTCCTATTTGTCAAGAGTTCTAATTGGTCCAAGGCCTTTATACAAGGGTTCAGGAACAAGACAAATCAAATTATGATTTAGCCTAAATGGCATCATTTTGAAGAGAAAACCAATTGGTCCGAATGAGAAAAACAGTTTAAAGGAGAGCTCATGGTTTGGAGAACCACAGTATAAGCTAAGGTCCAATGTTGCTCATTTCTTCATTTTTGATTTTTTCCCACTGTTTTGTTTACTATAATAATATAATTTATATAAGAAAAAAATGTATGTTGTAAGAATAATTATGTAGTCAAATTTATAATTAATAAATATAATCATTTATAATTATTTATAAAAGTGGTTTATATTGAATAACACTATTGAAAAAAGGCCTTAAAACTCAATCAATAATTTTCTGTGTGAAACCCAAATTTGTTCACTTGTTGATCTTTTGCCAAGCTAAACCAATTCAATCATAGATGAGCATGAGAAGGGATTTGTCTCTAGGGTTGGGGGGATTTTGAGCTCAATTGTCCTTGATTTAGCTTGAACTGCAACTCAATCTCCACATCTTAGTCTCCTTGGTCCAGCTCCAACCTCAATTGGAGATGAAGAATATGCACCACCAGGTTAGCCTCCAACTTCAGTTATCTCCAACCCAACCTCTTGGTTTGACTACAATATCAAGTCCATGTGAACCACACCATAGTCCCACATCCACTCTTAGTCTGCCTTTGTTAAGAAAACATATTCAGCAAGTATGGCATCTATGAAATACAGCAGCATTGTTGGTGTTGGATAGGTGATATTGGACTGCCTTGGTCTGGTGGTTCCGCAGGTGGGTCTGGTCGTTCCGCAGGTGGGTCTCGTCTGACCGGAGTGTAACCTGGGCATCATTTTACAGTGTAGTTGAAAAATGTCAGGTTAGATGATGTAAAATGTGTATACACTCTAATAGCAGGGTTTATTGTTATATCCCTTTTGGGTCGAAGGGAATTTAAAGCCCTAGCTTTTGGGTCTAATATGGGACTAGAAAGGTCAACTAATTAGGTTTGTATGCTGAACTCTCCTTGAATTGGAACTGGAATCACAAACTCTGGAAACAACCCTTAAGCAAGCAACAAACTATGATCTTGACGAAGTGTTCTCCCAATCGAAAAGTCAAGAAGGAAGGACTTATATGTTGTGTAACATAGTAAAAAGACCTATCCTCCAATGCTTATAAGTGTATCAGAAAGGAAACTGTGAACAATCCTTAGGAAAGCTATTAATGTGTTGACAAACTTTGCTTACGTGGTGGACTGATAAGCTTGGTGTGGATGGTTAGTTCTTTGACAACCCGCAAGTGCAGAGTCGATTCATTTTGGATATTGTAGTCCACCAGAGCCCGCCCATCCTCCAACCGCTCGTCATTGAAAAACAACAGTTGCTGAGCAGGAAGGATGCCTTCAAACTCCTGGATCTTAGCCTTGATATCAGCGATAGTATCAGAGCTCTCCACCTCAAGCCTGATGACAATATTGGCCATCCAGTTCTCAACGGAGATCTGCATAATGAAAACGCTTCTAAGAAAAAACACTTCAAACCAATTTGTGCCAGGAAACAAAGCCAGGAATGAAAGGGGCAAAACAAATTAACGCTCATTGCAAGAGCAGGGTATTTTTCCCAATTTTGTGAGGTAGGTGGACTTGCAACCCTCAACAAGAGGAAAAAGACAAATTTGGCTGGAAACATTTTAGAATCCTTGCTTAGTTTTCGTGTGCTCTAGGAATCTGGAGTCTAAATATGGAAACTTCAGACTTCTTTATGGCAACTTTGGCCTATTTGTTTCTTTAAAAATTCTTTGTATTCTTCACACTATATTTTCTTTTTTGTGGCCATGGTTGGAAATTTCACCACCAAAAGAAAACACTGCAGTGGCTAGAAGGAGCTAGAGCAGGACAGTCAAAGTAAGCAGCTCTGGTCCTTCATCCACAACTTATTCTCTCTCTGGGGAAGTGTTTTCCTCAATATCTGCCTGTTTGCCCGAATTTTCTGACCGTTTCTCTCTTTCTATCCAGTGGCAGGGAAGTGTCGGCAGTCATGAAATATATCAAGGGTCTTCAATTCCATGAGTACATTACAATTTGTTATGGAATTTTTTGGCATTTTTTCTTCATACCCGTGACTGCAAATTCACCTGCATGTCATTCTCTACATGACAATTTGTCACAATATCAACACAGGGACAACATTGAAAAGAAGGTAAGAAATAGTAACCATTATATAAAAAGGTATGCCTGTACAGGTGTAGGGGGCCCAATACAACCCCCCACCTCGTCCATTCAGGCCCCTCTCTGGTAAGTTGTCCAGAAATACAATCTATAACTTTATTTCACCCATGAAATGTAGTTTATTGACAAATTTATTTTTTTGCATTGAAAGCCATCCAAATTTCATGGATGATACACATGCATAAAATATCATGGATTTCTAAATGGGGGCGGGTGCGAACCGGAAGGGGGGGGAGTTCATGCATGAAATTAGGGTTGCCAAAAGGGATACACCTTGGCTATGGACATTTATGATGTCAAGGCCTTCAATGTATGAGCCAAACGTCCCTTTACATACTTCTTGAAAAGAAAATAGGGGTTGTGCCAAGGAAGTTTAGCACACATAGATCAAGTTCAATGATTTGAATTCACATGTGACATGTACACTTCATGGATGAAATAAAATTATAAAATGTATTTCTTGTAGGAACTTTATTTCATCCCATTTCATGAATTTTCATGGATGGACTTCCATCCCATTAGGATAGCTTCAAATGCACATCAAGCACAAAAATGGGTTTTAAAAAAATGACAATTCAAAGTTGAAATCAGAGTCGGGCAGTTCTCATGAATGGGGCTGATTTTCATGTTGATTAGTAGCCCGGCTCTCTCAATCAGAATTGATGATTCTAGTTTATGTGAGAACTAGAATGGCCTCAGGCATGGTGGTTATGGGATGGACCACCCGGTCGCATTCTCAAGAAGCCCATTCTGACCCGATTAGGGGATTAAAATCCATGTAAGAAGAAAACACACATAGGCTGTATAAATTGAGAATTTAATCCCAAGAGATCCTTTAGGTCAAAGGTTACATCATTAGTTATATTAAATGCTTCCACATTGAACGTGTTCAAATCCTCTCTTCCACCAGTCAGTTCACTGTTGTGGAGGCCAAATCACCATTCTATTGGAGTGAATTGGTCTGGAGGTTCTGACATGTAGCTGGGCACCTTCAATATGAGAACCTCATTTTGAACAACCCCAATTGAACTTCAAGAACCTCATACATTCGACCCCACATGAGCTTCACTATGAGTCATGAGATCCTCTTGACACCTCCAAGAACTCAACTCTTGCGAGGTGAAAAGTGAGAGTTCTGAATCCCAAAGTTGTTGTTATGCTTGGTTCAACACTATGATCAAAACACACAAGAGAAATGTTTGCGACCTTGTGAGTCCCAATGTTTTTCTTTTTTTGGGTCAATTTTATGATGTATCCAAAGTGGCTATGGTCTACAGCAAGATTTAACCAAATATGGCTAGAAGCTAAATATGAAGGTAAAATTTGGTGAACATATCCTTCTTTTTTTTGACTACCTACCTGAACTGTATGAAGAGATTTGGTGATTTTCTTAATTTTTGGTCAAAATTTAACAAATGAAAATCTCAAAAAAAGAAGATTTTAGGACTTTTAATTTTTTCCCTTGTTCCCATCATGTTCCCAATGTGCACCCCAAGGTGTTCTCAATAGCACCTTGGTTTTATTCCATATGGTTTTCCCCAAAGTTCAACTCCCATGTGTATAACCTGAAAAGGTGGGCTAGAGGGGAATACATTTTTCTCTACTTTGCAACTGGGGTCCCATTTGCTTATCTATATGGAACACTTAATTTGACTTTGCATTTTTAAAATATTTGTTTTCCATGATTCTGCAAACTATGGTTCTTGCTAGGAAGAAGATCAACAATTTACCAAAGCAACTAGATATGATTGGCACATTGTCACAACATTAGTTGGAAGTTACTAGGAATGGGAATGCACTATCAATTGATGCATCATTGGTATGGCATTTCATTTCTATTAGGCCTTGTTGCTTCAGTCATCAATGTTTGAGGTTATGTGCCCAAATACCTCAAGTATCCATTTTGAGCATAGTTTCAAGTTATGTATTTTTCAAAGTTTAGCAATGAGCAAATGCCTCAAATATTCCATTAGGATAGATTCAAGTGCACATCACTCACAAAAATGGACTTTAAGAAAAAAAACATGAAATTTGAAGTCAAATCTTATCAATTTGTTCGGAATATCATTATTTTCAAAGATAATTTTGGGGGTAAATTTCAATTTTGAAAGGGCTCCTCTGGAGCTTCAAAGATTCATCAAGTCAAAAATGGAAAAAAAACAATGAAGAGAAAGAGGAGGTAAAAAAGAGGGAGGAGCTCTAGGCAGCCTGTGGAAAAAAAAAGAAATCACAGGGGCAGTGTGATTTTCTGGAGCCCAACAAAAGCAGATCAGAAAGAACATTCAGACCTCAGACAGCCCAGAAATTTTTAATAATTTTGTGAGCAGCTTGAAGCACATTCGGGCAGTCCATAGGGTAGAGTGGACTGGGCAATTTGGCAAAATAGAAAAATAGAATTGTGGAATTGGCAAGTTGTGAATGCAGACCGACAACGTGAGAATTCAGCAATCTCACCTCACAATGTGGCAAAGTGGAGAGGGGAAACATCAAAAGTAAACTTGGCAAAATAGGGAAATAGCATGTGAACTTCACATTTATATATTCCCTAGAGAGAAAATTATCTATACTTTTGAGGCAAGAAAGAGTGGTTCAACTCTGCACCTGTGGGATGAGCGTCTTTGTGAATCGAGTTAGCAAAATTTCGTCAGCACATTAATAGCTTTCCTAAGGACTGTTCACATTTTCCTTTCTAATACACTTGATGAGCATTGGAGGATAGGTCTTATTACTATGTTACACAATGTCTAAGTCCTTCATACTTGACTTTTCAATTGGCAAGAACACTTCATCAAGACCATAGTTTGTTCCCTGCTTGAACGCCCTTCCTACTTGACTTTTCAATTGGCAAGAACACTTCATCAAGACCATAGTTTGTTCCCTGCTTGAACGCTGTTTTCAGAGTTTATGATTCCAGTTGCAATTCAAGGAGAATTCAGCATACAAACGTAATTAGTTGACATTTCTAGGCCCACATTAGACCCAAAAGCTATTGCTGTACAGTGCCTTGGACCCCAAAGGGATACGACATTAAACCCTGCTAATAAAGTGCATACACATTTTATATCATGTAACCTGTCTTCCAACTACCCTATGAAAGGATTGAAAGGTTACTTGGCGAGATCAGACCCACCGGAAGAGCCACTAGTGCAGCCTAGAGCAATAGGGAGATCAGAACCACGGAAGGAGCCACCAATGCAGAGTGCATCAACAGGGAGATCAGACCCACCAGAGGAGCCACCAGTGCAGAATGCAGCAACAGGGAGATCAGACCCACCGAATGAGCCACCAGAGTAGCGAAGTCCAATACCATCTGTTCAGCACCGACGTTGCTGCTGTATTTCATAGCTGCCATACTAGGGATTTACATTGTCTTGGACCCAAAAATGATACAACATTAAACTCTACTAACAAAGTGCAAACACATTTTATATCATGTAACATTCATTCAACTACACTATGAAATGATGCCGAGGTCAAGTGCTGTTTTCAGACCCACTGGAGGAGCCACCAGAACAACAGAGTCCAAGACCACCTATTCGGTGCTGACATTGCTGCTGTATTTCATAGCTGCCATACTGGCTGAACATCTCTCAACAAATGCGGACCAAGAGTGGATGTGGAACTATGGTGTGGTTTATGTGGACTTGATATTGTAGTCAAACCAAGAGGTTGAGTTGGAGGCTGAACTGCAGGTGCATATGACTCATTTACAATTGAGGTTGGAGTTGGACCAGGGAGGTGGTGTGGAGACTCACTTGCAGTTGGGCTAAATCATGCACAATTGAGGTCAAAGTCCCCCCAACCCTAGAGATAGATCCTTTTTCATCTGGGATGTAATCGGTTTTGCTTGGCAGAAACCCCAAGAAGTGAACAAATTTGGGGTTCACGCTTTCAAAACTAACCCAGTCATAGTAAGATTAGTAATAGTGGCCTTAAGACACATGCTATTAATAATTGGCACCTTTTGCTGAGATAATCATAACGTTGAAGGAAAAATGTGGTATGGCAACCAGTGTTATTTTTTTTCAATTTTGTGATGCTGCTCAAGTGGGGATAGTCCATAACCTTATTTAGCCAAGTTTGGCAAAATTCAAAATATGAAAATATAAAACTTAAGTACCCTTCATATTGTGGGCAATTGTGGTGATTTTTCTGGAATTTTTAGAAATTTTTGTGGTTTTTGGGTCATTTTTTTCAAAACAATTAATGGATTTGTGACAAAATATTCTTTAAATAAATATTTCTCATAAAATGCTCTTCCAATCTAGCATGAAAACCTCAAATACAAGTCCCTAAAATACCACTGTATTTTCAAGCCAAGACCAGTATGCAATAGTTGTCTATCACTCAAATGCCTATGGTTTTCCTAATACAACTGTTTAGAAAATAATAATGTCATGCCATCCGTGAGATGAAGTCTTTTCACAATTGTCTTAGCAACAGGTTTCTTGTGTTTTTTGGGCTGTACTTAAGTTTTGCAATTTTCTTTTGTGAATTATTGTGTGGTTGAGAAAGCTAGATCTCAAGCTGCTGTTTGAAGACACTTTTCAAGGATGAAATAAGAAAGACAGAGTTATTTCACTTGTTTAGAAATCTGAATGCACTTTCAATTCATTTGGATGTGCTCCATTCCAGAATCTTTCCCTTCATGTCTGGAACTAGTTTCTGGAAATTGCAAGCAGGGAAATACATCTTGCAGACAGATGATGATGTGTAGGACACAGTGATCCTGATTGACTCAGCGATACGCCACATTGGTGCAGAACCTGTGATGCTCAACTCTTGTGCTGGAATCCAATCATTGGGAATAATGAAGGATACTACATAACTAGATGTTAGATTGTTAAGAATTTGGAAAAAGTTTTAAGAGTTTGTCATCCTGTCAATGTAGACATGAGATAGATGGAAACTGTTGCAACATACTGCTTAGAGCAATGAGCTGACACACAGAATCTGCTTTCCATGATTTCCCATCTATACCAGCTTGATGCAGTTGTTCAATAATTTTGTCCAGAAGCCATGGGTTTGCCATGTCAACCTTTAAGAGTTGTCTGAGGTCACCAAATAAATTTTACAACAGTGATCAACAAGATCAACTACTTTCATTGCATTCTAACTGGTGTAACATGTTCTCAGAAAGGTTGGGGTGGAATATATGAATAAATTGCCAAGAATGGTTCATTGCAATGAAGGTAAGAACATATTTTCGAACATATTTTACCTGTTTACCTGCTAGAAAAATCTGAAGGTGTTGAATTTTCGATTAGTATCTGTTAGAAAAATAGATATTATTTTGAATAATTGGTGATGTAAATGGAGTGAACAAATCCCATCATTTGCCATTACATGCGATGTGGTCTAGAATGGATAAACCATCACCTACTTGATTTCCCAGGAGACTAGCCAAGGAGCCTATCTTTTTTGTTGGTGCAGGCATGTAATGCCCACATCATTATCTATGTTCCTCGCTACAACACTCTTGGTAAATGACTTTCTCTATTCTTAGTTTTGGAAATAGTATCAGTCACAGACTTACCTACCAAACAACCGCTCTTGTTACAGCCACACCAATGTCAGTGTTCCTCTTCTTTCTCAGCTGGTCTACCATTGCCAGATGTAAAACATCCTCAAAACAGGCTCTTTTGTAATTTCAGTCGCATCAAGCTTTCAGGAATTGGAGACCACTTTTGAACTGATTGTTCTTCTTGTTGGTGCATTGAAGGCACTGAAGCAGTGGAGTTTATTGTGGATCGTGCTGAGGTTTCTGTAGCTTTTGCACAAGGCACCAAGCTCCCTCTGGTATTAATAGTTTGCTGCTGTTCTGATTTCTTTTTGCCCATCTTTCATTCTGCCTGTGCTGTTTCTAACTATTTTTGCAGACTAGGCAGTCCACATGTAGTCTTGTGGTGTCTTGTTGGTTCATAAATGTGAAGTCGCTGGACTTTTTTGACACTTTTTTTTTTGGGTTGTGTTTGTTTATCTGCCCAACTCTTAGCATCATCAAGTTGACATACTGATTGCTTGTACATGTTCAATGGTTTGTGAAAGTATGAGCATTATCATTCCATCGCACATGCAGCTCTTTACAGTACTTTCTGTGCCTACTCATAGAACTTGTCAAATGCAAGCCCAATGAGAATAGACATCAAATTTTTAGTCTTTTTTTAAGCATGCTGATTATTGATTTTGACAGATTATTCTCTCCTGACCCAAGTGCACATAACATCTTAAAAATAAGTTATAATGGTGAACAGAAGGTGATGCAATTGATCTTCATCTTCGACCCCGATAAGCTGCTGGTTTTTTGTACAGTTTCATTAATGCTGTCTTGAAGTTGGAACCAGATACAGACTGCCTTTTCAGTCGGTTACAGTAGAGTCAATTAGGGGCTCATTGTGAACTTTAGGAGTATTTAGGGCCCATTTTTACTATTGGGCTGTGTGTGCCTGGGTGCAGCTATTGCAACCTTCGCAAGTGTCACAGGTAATCAGAAAACTGCAGCTGAGGCAGCTGGTGTTACATTGTACTCCTGGGAGCTGGAGTTTCTGCAACTGATGTGTTGTCAGTTAGGATAGCTTCCATCGAGTCTAATGGCTTGAGTTTTCATGTGCTGGTCTATATAGCTACAGATGATGCAGCTTCTTGTTCTTTCATGTCTTGAGATGGACATTAATTCTGATACTGGTAAAGCTTCAGGAGCGCTCTCTGTGGTCAAGGGCGTGGTTGGCATTGCTATGTACTGTTGACTTTTCAAGCGAGATCTACAAGTTTTCTTCAAATCTGTGAAATTTTTGGTTGAGGCATGTAAGTGTATAGCATAAGGTAGCAGCGATAACTAGTACTTAGTTATGGGGCAAGTGCATTATTCAGGGAAAAGGAGAATTCTGTGGACCTAACACCTCCATCTAGACATGACATCTCCATGATTATGTACACCAATGGTACGATGGGAGAGCCAAAAGGAGTGCTTGTCACCCACAAAAATAATGTGGTGACCTGCATAAATGGTCTTGGGTCAATTTCTCAAGGCTCAGAATGAAGTGGTTAAGCGTAATGAACCCAAATGTGAGTTTTTTGCAATTGTCCAAGTCAGATCCATATCCAGCCAGGCACCACATGCAAAATGTTTTCAATGTGCTGATAGGTAGTTGTGATCTTGATCTTCCATATCTAGGACAAATCCAGAGTCTGGCTACAGATACATGAAGGGAACTTGCATGTGCAAGTTATCGTTCATGTAATGAAGGCCATATACAAAATATATATCAGGACAGATAAAACATCAGGTCGAAACATCGTTATGAAAGTAAATTTTGTGAAATAGTTTTGTATGGCAACCATCTTTCTGTTGAATGCAGGACTTCAAGAAGATGATGGAGGATCTGGCAAAGTTGAAGCCAACCTTGTGTTTGTTGCCATACCTTTGTGAATTTTCAGCCTACCTACAGCTCATGAAAAACCTCATCAGTGGGTCAGAGGATGTGAAACTACTGACTAAATACGGTGTCATTGTCAAGTTTCTTGGCAATGAAACAGATGTGTGTCCAGCGTGGAACAGCTTAACCAGAGGGTTGTGGTTTCAGTGTCAATCACAATCTATTCATCAAATTGCACAAGGCATCAACCAGCACTGCAATTCCAGAAATTGCCAAAATACTCAATTTTGTCAGAAGTTTTGTCCCAGACCATGGTATGTGATATCTATCTTTGTGGCAACCATTGTAACCATTGGCACATGTATTCTGGCTCATGCAGCAATCATTGGTTCTGATAGAATGGAGCCTCACTTCCCACCCTGGCGAAAAATAGATGTTCATCCTTGTAGCTAACCACTCATCTTTTATGGATTTTGCATCATTTATATTTCATTGTTAGTTAATTAACTACCTTCATGTAATGATGCTGAATAGATACCTCTAACTGCTCCTGGCTGTGATGGGGCTGACCACATTCTTGCATGGGAACTTGGTAAGAAAATTCAGCTTCCTTGATGAAGTCAGTGCATAGTCATGGCAGCTCATGACTGCTATCTCTTCCAGTAGCTTTAGCAGATGTTCTGCATCCAATTTGTCACCAGTCCAGTGTGCTCTAGGATATGTTCAGCCTGCATCAGACCCCAACCATTAACCTCTATGCAGGCCTCTCTAGAATGAAATGAAGTTTATCCATACAAGCTTGTTGCAGCTTGGATGATGATACTCTTGACCTTCCTAATTAGCTGCATCTCTTGAGTGCTAGCGAAAATCATGACCAAGTCATCCCATTGCTTCCAGGAGTGCAACAGAAACTCAGGACATAGATGTTTATATAATGATTTTCCTACGAGTTTGGGCTGAATATTATACTTTTATCTACACCCATTGTTGGGAGCTGATGAAGTAAGTGCCCAGTCATGGCAGCTCATCACTGCTATCCACGATGAAACTGATGGTTTGATGCTTTGTAAGCAACTGTCACAAGGTTATGGCAGCACTCTTTGTCATGTTACTTTCAAATTGTTATTGCGGAGATTTCTCTTCAATTTCATATATATATACATATATATTCCTTGTGAGGTATCAGTCCTCCCTGCTTTGCTTGAGAGGCTTGGTTCTGCAGAAGACCATAGGCATTTGAGTGTGAGAGAGCTATTGGAAAGTGGTCTTGGCTTGAAAATGTAGTGGTATTTGGGGGACTTGCATTTGCGGTTTACATTCTAGATTGGAAGAGCACTGGTCTTCCAGCATGCAGATTTCATGTCTGAGCATCCACTGCCAAGGAACTGCCAACCTTGAGGGTCTGCCTGCTGAAATTGATACATCCATCCCTGGTTCCCTTAGAATTGGGACCAAGGAATGGGAAATGTCAGATGCAGAAGGGGACTGGGAGGGCCATTAAGAACAGCATGATTCACATCTGTCATCACTGCACAAAAGGAATACCCAGCTGCATTTCTTGCAATGGACAGAGCAAATGTGGTTAGGGGTGAGAGATTGAATTGCTGGAGAAGGGCTAAAGCAGATGAGAAAGAAGAAAGGAAATTCAGGATTTGGAGAGAGACCACTATACTCTAATGCTATTCAGGAGAAGCAGCATTCAAAGCATCTAAGATAACAAACAGGTTTGCTCATCCAAACAGGTTGGAGTTGGGAAATGCTCATCTGATCATGAATCTGCCAACTGAGAAAGCAAAGGAAGAACCTGAAAGGAGTTTCATCATGGACCATGAGCCAAAAACTTCCAGATCCAAAGCTTCAATGAGAATGAGCAAAATTTCATCAACACATTAATAGTTTCCCAATGACTATTCACAGTATCCTTTCTAGTACATTTGATGAGCATTGGAGGATAGGTCTAATTATTATGTTACCCAACGTCTAAGTCAAGATCATAGCTTCTTCCCTATTTGAGCACTGTTTCCAGAGATTGTGATTCCAGTTGAAATTCAAGGAAAATTCAGCATACAGACCTTATCGTCGACATTTCTAGTCCAACATTAGACCCAAAAGCTAGGGCTTTACATTTCCTTGGACCCAAAAATGATACAACATTAAACCCTACTAACAAAGTGCGAACATGTTTCATATCATGTACATGTCATTCAACTACACTATGAAAGGACCCTTCAGCATTTCGGTGTGATCAGACCCAGCAGAGGAGCCACCAGCGCAGCTTAGTCCAATACCATCTTTTCAGCGCTGACGTTGCTGTTGTATTTCATAGATGCCTTACTTGCTCAACATGCCGTCTTAACAAATGTGGACGAAGAGTGGATGTGGAATTATGGTGTGGTTCACGTGGACTTGATATTGTAATGAAACCAAGAGGTAGAGTTGGAGACAACTAAAGTTGGAGCCTGGACAGGCCGTGCACATTGTTCATTTCCAATTGAGGTTGGAGTTAGACCAAGGAGACTGAGGTGTGGAGAGTGAGTTGCAGTTGGGGCTAAATCATGCACAATTAAACTCAAAATCCCCCCAACCATAGAGATAGATCCCTTCTCATCTGTGATGGAATTGGTTCTACCTGGCAAAAACATCAAGAATTGAACAAATTGGGGTTCACACTCTCAAAACTAAACCCACCAGTCGTAGTAAGATTAATAATAGTGACCTTATGACTTACATATCATACATGCTACTAATAATTCGCACCTTTTGTTGAGATAATTGTAATATTGAAGGAAACGTGGTATGGCAACCAGTGTTTTTTTTTCAATTTTGTGATGTTGCTCAAGTGGTGATAGTCTATAACTATATTTGGCTAGCTATGTTTGATGAAATTCAAAATATAAAAATATAAAATCTTCAGCACCCTTCATATTGTAAGCAATTGTGATAATTTATGTGGATTTATTGGAATTTTTTGTGATTTTTTGGCAATTTTGTTTTCAAAACTATTAATGAATTTGTGACCGAATGTTCTTTTCAAAAATATTTCTCACAAAATGCTCTTCCAATCTAGCATGTAACCCTCAAATACAAGTCCCTAAAATACCAGTGTATTTCCAAGGCAAGACCACTTTGCAATATTGTCCACCACACATGCCTATGGTCTTTCTAATAGGACTGTTTAGAAAATAATAATATCACACCAGCAGTGAGATGAAGTCTTTTCACATTTGTGTTAGGGCCAGTTTAGACAAGCGTCCAAGGAGCAGGGTGCAATGAAATCGAGCATTCCTATTAGTCAAGGGTTTTAAATTGGTCCTAGGTCTTTAGACAAGGCTTCAGGACCAACACAAATCAAGTTATGATTTAGCCTAAATGGCATCATTTTGGAAGGAAAACCAAGTGGTCTGGACCAAAAAAACAGTTTAAAAGAGAGCTCATGGTTTGGAGCACCACAGTGTAAGCTAAGGTCCAAGGTTGATCATTTCTTCATTTTTGATTTTTTTCACTGTTTTTTTTACTATACGAATATAATTTATATAACATAACAAAGTATGTTGTAAGAATAATTATTTAGTCAAAGTTACAATTAATAAATATAATCATTTATAATTATTTATAAAAGTGATTTATACTGAATAACACTAGTGAGAAAAGCTTTTAATACTCAAGCAATAATTTTCTGAATTGAAATATTAATTTGTGAATCCAAAATAATAATTCTGAATTCAAATATCAGTTTTTAGATGGAATAAGTTTTTTCAGTTCAAATAATAAATTTCATATTCAAATAAACATATTCAAAATTGAAATGTCCATTTCAAGACTCAATTAATAATTTTCTAAATTGTTATATTAATTTTGAGAATCAAAAATAATAATTCAAACTTCAAGAATTCAAATTTAAGAATTGAAATATTATTTTTCAGATTTGAAAATATTAATTTGGAACTCAAATATTATTTTTAGATCAAATAAGCTTTTTGAATTTAAATGAAAAGTTCATATTGAAATAACATTTTAAAAATTTGAATAATGTTTTACATAAATGAAATAGCAATTTTCAGATTCAAATAGTTTGATTTTAAATTCAAATAAGTAAATAAAGAATTCCAATAATTTTTTTTAGAATTAAAACATCAAATTTCAAATTCAAATAATAATTTTTAATTCAATAATTTAAAAATGAATTCTAGGAGGCATTTTCAGTATTGAAACATTGATTTGAATGTTTAAATAAAAATTTCATAATTGGAAATATATTTCAGACTCAAACATATATTTTAAAATACAAGTAATGATTTGAAGAATTTATAATAAAAACTTGAAATTCAATTTTTTTTTAATGATCTCAAGTTATTTTTTAAAAATTCAAATATTATTTTTAGAATCAAATAATAATATTTTGAAATGAAATATCAGTTTTCAGATTTGAATATTAATTTTCAGAGTTGAAAGAACAATTTTTAGACTTAAATACTTTCTTTTGATTTAATTAAAGTAATTCAGAATGAAAACAAAAAAAATTCTAAGTCACATAACAATTTAAATTTTTTTAATTTCAACTTTTAGATTCAAATATAATTTTTAGATTTGAATAACAAATTTCAAAGTTCAAAAATTAATTTTCAGAGTCATTACATGAACAATATACATACATATGCATAATAAATATACACATAAATACATATTCATGATAACATATCAAAAATATAATTTTAAAACATGCATAAAAATACACTTTTAAGTTATTGTAGAATACCTTTAGGATGCAATTAATTTGTTGAATATGCAACTAATGGGACATGTCAACTTATTAATGGATAAAGATAGATTTAAAAACCATGCAACCAATAGGATGAACTTTCTAATAATTGCCTCTTAGTTGTAAGAATGAGCAAAACAATTGAAATTGGATTTTACAATTGCAAATACTCCCAAACTTAGTCACAACCAACTATAAGTCACATGTGGTTGCAAATGGAATAGTTTCATTTTGATTGATTTCAACTATCCATAAATTCTATAACTTGTTGAGTATTTGAACCTTGAAAGGAACTGTTTCAAAATTGAAACTATGTTCAAAATTAATTTTTGAACATATTGAGAGCAAATCAAAAGGTTTTAATCTTAAAATTCATGTTTTTAATTCCTTTTTTGTGATTTATGTGGATTTGATTCCATTTTAATGGGATGAAAGTCAATCCATGAAAACTCATCAAAACTCAAGGGGAAATAAGGTTTGTCCAATAAATCCAATCTATCAATTTATTGCATTCTGGAAATGTAATTTATTCATGATGAAATAAAATGTATATATTGTATTATTCTTGAATGAACTTTATTTAATTGTGAGATTTCAAGAAATTTTCATGGATGGACTTCCATCCCATGAAGAATGGTTTGGAATCTAGATCACTCATAAAAATGGATGAAAGAAAAAGAAATTTCAAATCAAAATCTTTCTTTCAATTTGTTTTCAATACATTCAAAACATAATTTAAAAGGTGATTTGAATTTTGAAAGTGTTTTTCTCAAGGTTCAAGGACCCATTGAGGAAAAGAAAATCAATGAAGAGATAAATAAAAGGGGGGGGGGGGGGGGGGGGGGTGGGGGGGCAGCAGCACCCACAAGAAAAAAAAAAAAGAAAAGAATAAAAAATTTTTTTTTTAGGACAAAAAGTTTACAAACAAAAAAAAAAAAAAACCAATTTAA
>Ga0116231_10006076_pt1 | contig 23357 bp, 17 predicted proteins | sample S1TSphgellanicum_2_FD_89695 | JGI IMG/M metagenome (GOLD analysis project Ga0116231, IMG submission 89695) | Host-associated microbial communities from peat moss isolated from Minnesota, USA - S1T2_Fd - Sphagnum magellanicum MG | ecosystem: Host-associated > Plants > Peat moss > Unclassified...
ACCCATGCGGTCCTTCAACACCGCCAACCCGCCAGGGTTCTGGTCGAGCAGCAGCAGCGCGCTGGTGATGGCGTGACTCGCCAAAACCTCCCCGCTTTCATATTTTTGGAACGCATTCGGCCCGCCGCCGATCAATAGCCCAGCCTGCCTCTGCGTCAGCTTGAGCTTTTTACGGATCCGCCGCACCTCATCAGGGGTAAGCACGCCTTCCACCTGCGCTTTCAACCGGTTCAGCGCCCGGTCTGACACTTTCATGTCCTCACCGCTGTGAACGCTCTCTCCAGACTCATCGCAATACCAGCCGGGCATCTCAAAAGCCAATGACAGCCCGCAATAGCCGATGGTGACAGGCCGCAGGCCGCGCACCATTCGCTTTCCGGTCCGCGGGCATAAAGGGTCAGTCATCATCCCTCTCCTTAAACGACAGCAACAAAAATTCGGTCACAACATCCGCCGTGAACTTCACGTAAAGCATCCCGGCCGATGACGGCACGTGATAAACATCCTGCCAAACCCGATGATCCGCATGCGAACTCATCGATTTGTAAAAATGCGCGCGTTCCATCGTTTGAATCACGGCGACGATCTCCGGCGTGCCAAGCCCAAGCGCCGCAGCACCCCGGATGGCCGCCCATGTCGCGCGCAAACGGCCAGGGGACGAGAACGCGGCCTTGAACGCCGCCAAATCATAGGTCGGCTTGCGCTTATCCGTCACCGATAAGGATTAACACCATAATGGTGTATATTCAACACCAAATGAGTGGACCGGCAAAGCGGAGCTTCCGCCGCCACCCGCGCTATCACCCCACAAAAAACGCCGCCAGCTTATTGCCGTCCAGATCCCTGAAATACGCCGCGTAAAACCCCTCGCCCCGGTAACCGGGCGCGCCCTCATCCGTCCCGCCCAGCGCCAAAGCCAGCGCGTGCAGCCTGTCCACCTGCGCCCGGTCCTTCGCCGTCAGCGCCAGCATCACGCCATTGCCCGCACTCGCGGGCTCCCGGTTGAACGGCCGCGTCACATACAGCCCCGTCCCCGCCGCCGGCCCCCAGCCGATGCAATGCTCCCACTCGGCGATCCGCCCCACACCCAGCTCAGCCGCAATCGCGTCATAAAACACCGCCGCGCGGCCCAAATCATTGGTGCCGAGATTGACATAGCCAATCATATGTAAGGCGGCACCGTGTACCCGGCCGGTGAGAGCGTGAAAATCTCGCACCCCGTCTCCGTCACCCCGATCATATGCTCAAACTGCGCGGAGAGTGAGCGGTCCCGCGTCACCGCCGTCCAGCCATCATCCAAAATCTTCACCTCCGGCCGCCCGGCATTCACCATCGGCTCGATGGTAAAAAACATCCCCGGCCGGAACACCGCGCCCTCGCCGCGCCGCCCGAAATGCAGCACGTTCGGCGGCTCGTGGAAGCGCTGGCCAATCCCATGCCCGCAAAAATCCCGCACCACGGAGAAGCGCTGGCCCTCCACAAAACTCTGGATCGCGTAGCCGACATCGCCAAACGTCGCCCCCGGCTTCACCACCGCAATCCCGCGCATCAGCGCCTCATAGGTCACGTTCATCAGCCGTGTCGCCCGCGTATTCGCCTCGCCCGCCACATACATCCGGCTGGTATCGCCGTACCAGCCATCCAAAATCACCGTTACGTCGATATTCAGCACATCCCCGTCCAGCAGCTTCTTCTCCCCCGGTATGCCATGGCACACCACGTGGTTGATCGAAATACAAACCGATTTCGGAAAGCCGCGGTAATTCAGCGGTGCCGGGATCGCGCCATGCGCCGTAATAAAATTATGGCAGCGCGTGTTCAGCTCCTCGGTTGTCACGCCCGGCACCACATACGGCCCGATCATATCCAGCGTCTCGGCCGCAAGCCGCCCCGCGGCGCGCATCGGCGCGAAATCCTCCGGTCTATATATCATAATCCGCCGGGAATCGGCGCCACCATCCATCATTGAAGACTTATCCCAAGGGCCACAGCCCCACTAGATGCAGAACGCCGCCCGGCAAGCAAGCCCGGACCGGCCAGAGTCGAACCGCGATTTTGCGCGAACCGACCCCAGAAATAGGCGCGTCCGGCGGATTTTAAAAGACGCGAAGCGCCGCCGAAACAAAGGAAACACCCAACAAACCCGGCCAATTGTAACGTTTCGTTTCACGTCAGGTGTATTGACCAACCACCCCCCGCCCACATAATGAGCGAATAAAACTCCGCCCGCTCACAAGGTCCCCGATGAAAACGCTCCTCGCCGCCGCCTGCCTCGCTCTGGCAGCCCCCTTGGCCGTCGCACAGACCGCCGCCCCCACGGTCGGGATCGTCACCATCGCCCCGCAGCCGGTCTATCAGGAACAAAACTACGTCGGCCGCATCCAGGCGCCGGAAATCGTCGCTCTGCAGGCCCGCGTCACCGGCTACCTCGAATCCCAAAACTTCAAGGACGGTCAACGCGTCCATAAAGGCGATCTGCTCTACGTGATCGAGCAACCTCCCTACCAGGCCCAGCTCGCCCAAGCCCAGGCCGCCCTCGCCCAGGCCAAAGCCCAGGACCAAAACGCCGAACTCACACTGCAACGCGCCACCGCCCTGCTGCGCACCCCCGCCGGCCAGCAATCCACCGTCGATTCCGCCCGCGCCAACGCCCTCTCCGACCAAGCCGCCGTGCTCAGCGCCCAAGCCCAGCTCCAAACCGCCCAAATCAACCTCGGCTATACCGAAATCCGCTCCCCGGTGGACGGCATCATCGGCGCTACCACTCTCAATCCCGGCAACGTCGTCGGCCCCAGCGCCGGCACCCTCGCCACCATCGTCTCGGACGATCCGATGTACGTCACCTTCTCATTGCCTGTCGTGGACGCGATCCATAACCGCGCGGACATCAACCAGCTCGCCGTCATCGTGCAATTGCCGGACGGCTCAACCTACAACCAAACCGGCAAAATCGACTTCATCAACAACCAAATCACCGCCAATACCGACACCCTCGCCTGGCGCGCCACCATCCCCAACCCGCAACACACCCTCACCGACGGCGAATTCGTCACCGTCACCCTGCGCGCCGCCAACGCCAAAAACGAACTCGTCATCCCGCTCGCCGCCATCATCGACGACCAGCTCGGCGACTACGTCCTTACCCTCAACGCCAATAACGTCGTGCAACGCACCAACATCACACTCGGCCAGCAAACCAACACCACCGCCGTGGTGCAATCCGGCCTGAAACCAGGCGACCGCGTGATCACCGACGGTATCCAGCGCGTCCACCCCGGCATCACAGTCTCCCCCGAACCCGCGGGGAGCGGGGCGTGAGACGCAAAGCAAGCGCTTCTTTTTTTGAAAAAAAAGAAGCAAAAAAACTTTTATTGATGCGGGACTTTAGCCGCGCCACCAGCAACGCCCCGGTGGAGCTAAAGTTCTCATTGGCGCTGCCAAAGAAAACACCCATGCCCCAGCGTAAATCAAAAAAATTTTTTGCGGAGCTTGGCGTCCCGATGACGCGCAGCTTCGCTGCCGCGTCTGAATCGGGCCGCCCAATTATGATTAAAAAAGCGACCGCTTGCTTACTTGGTTCGGTCCCCGCCTGATGCTCTCAGCCTTCTTCATCGACCGTCCGCGTTTCGCGATTGTTATTGCCCTCATTCTCGTGCTTGCCGGCGGCATTGCGGTCACGCGCATTCCGGTCGCGCAATTTCCCTCGATCGTGCCGCCGCAGGTGCAGGTGACGGTGACCTATCCTGGTGCCTCCGCGAAAGTGGTGGAGGAGACCGTGGCCGAGCCGATCGAGGAGGCGGTGAACGGGCTGAACGACGAGATTTACATGTCGTCCACCTCGGCCAATGACGGCAGTTATTCCCTCACGGTGAGTTTCCGGGTTGGTTCGGACCCGGATATCGACACGGTGAACGTGACGAACGCGGTGCAGCAGGCGACCTCGCAATTGCCGACGGAGGTGCAGCAGGAAGGCATTACCGTCCGCAAGCGTTCGGCCGCGGTGCTGGCGTTTTTGTTTTTATCGAGCCCCGGCAACAAGCTGAACCAGTTGCAGATTTCCAACTACACCACGATCAATCTGCTGGACCCGTTATCGCGCGTGCCGGGTGTCGGCCAGGCGTTTTTGTTCGGGCCGCAGAATTATTCGATGCGGGTGTATTATGATGCCAACCGGCTGACGCAGTTGGGGTTGACGCCGGAGGACATTATCAACGCGCTGAACGCGCAGAACATCCAGGCCGCGGTCGGCACCATCGGCGCGCCGCCCAACGAGCCAGGGCAGCAATTGCAAATGACGGTGGAGGCCAAGGGCCGCCTCACCACGCCGGAAGAGTTCGGCAATGTCGTGCTGCGCTCCAACCCAGACGGTTCGCTGCTGCGGCTGAAGGATGTCGGCCAGATCGTGCTGGGGGCGCAGACCCAGGACCGGCTGAACAAGATTGACAATAACGCCGGCCAGGCCATCGGCATTTTCCTGGCGCCCGGCGCCAACGCGGTGGCGACCTCGCTCGCCGTGCAGAAGGAGCTGGCCGCGCTCGAGCAGCATTTCCCGCCCACGCTGAAGGCGACGACGGTGTACGACACCTCGACCTTCGTGCTGGACACCATCCATGAGGTGGAGAGCACATTGGCGGAAGCCTTCGTGCTGGTGGTGCTGGTGGTGTTCCTGTTCTTAGGCGATTGGCGCGCGGCCTTGGTGCCGACCGTGGTGGTGCCGATCGCGCTGATCGGCGCCTTTGCCTTCCTGCTCGCCTTCGGGTTTTCCGCCAACACGGTCACCTTGCTCGCCATGGTGGTCGCCACCGGCATCGTGGTGGATGACGCGATCGTGGTGGTGGAGAATGTCGAGCGCGTGATGGCCGAGCGGCCGGACCTCTCCAACCGTGAGGCCACCAAGCTCGCGATGACGCAGATCACCGCGCCCATCATCGCGATCTCGCTGGTGCTGCTCTCGGTCTTCGTGCCGATCGCCTTCATCCCCGGGCTCTCGGGGCTGTTGTTCCAGCAATTCGCCGCCACGGTCAGCATCGCCATGCTGATCTCGGCCGGCAACGCGCTCACCCTCTCGCCGGCTCTATGCGCGATTTTGCTGCGCCGCGGCCACAAGCCGCACGGCGTTCTGGGCGGCGTGCTGCGTGGCATCGACAAGGCGCGGGACGGCTACAGCGCCCTGGTCACCCGCTTCCTGCGCAAGGCCTGGCTCGGCATCGTCGTGGTCTTCGCCTTCGCGCTCGCCGGCGTGTTCATGGCCGTCATCACGCCTGGCGGCTTCCTGCCGGGTGAGGACCAGGGCGCGTTTTTCGCGCAGATCACCTTGCCGCCGGGTTCGTCGGTCAACCGGACCGAGGAAGCGGCCGACGCGCTGACCGCGCAGATGGAAAAACTGCCCCAGGTGCAGGACGTGATCTCCGTCATCGGCTTCTCGATCCTGGATTCCGCCACCGAATCCAATTCCGCCTTCTTCGTGCTGCGCCTGAAACCCTTCGGCGACCGCCCAGGTGCGGCCAACGGCGCGGATGCGGTGATCAAACACGTCTTCGCCATCGGCGCGCAAATGCGCGGCGCGCAGCTGATCGCCTTCAACCTGCCGCCGATCATCGGCCTCTCCACCAATGGCGGCTTCCAGTACGAGCTGGAAAACACCGACGGCGCGCCCCAGGCCAAGGAGCAGGCGGTGCTCAACGGCCTGCTGGTCGCCGCCAACCAGAACCCCGCCCTCGCCCATGTCTTCTCCACCTATAACGCCAACAACCCGGCGCTCTATTTGAATATCGACCGCGACAAGGCCGAGGCGCTGGGCGTGAATATCAGCGACATCTTCACCACCCTGCAAGCCACGCTCGGCGGCTATTTTGTCAACCAGTTCAACATCTATGGCCGCATCTGGCAGGTGAACATCGAAGGCACCGCCAGCAACCGCGATACGCCGGACGAAATCTACGACAGCTACGTGCGCAGCAGCTCCGGCGCCATGGTGCCCATCCGCGCCCTGGCCACCATCAGCACCATCCTCGAGCCGCAAATCATCTCACGCTATAACGATGTCGAGGCCATTCCCGTCATCGGCACGCCCGCCCCCGGCGCCTCCTCCGGCGCCGCACTCGCCGCCATGGCGAAACTCTCCGCCCAAACCCTGCCGGACGGGTTCTCCTATGAATGGACCGGCACCGCCTACCAGGAAATCGCCGCCAGCGGCCAAACCGGCCCCATCCTCGGCCTCTCCATCCTGTTCGCCTATCTGTTCCTGGTCGCCCTGTACGAAAGCTGGATCATCCCCGTCCCGGTCCTGCTCTCGGTCACCATCGGCGTGTTCGGCGCGCTGTTCGGCACCTGGGCGGCCGGCCTCAACGTCAATCTCTACGCGCAGATCGGCCTCGTCACCCTGATCGCGCTCGCCGCCAAAAACGGCATCCTGATCGTCGAATTCGCCAAAGAGCGCCGCGAGGAAGGCATGGACATCGACGACGCCGCTTTGATGGGTGCGCGCATGCGGTTCCGCGCGGTGATGATGACCTCCATCGCCTTCGTCTTCGGCCTCATCCCCCTCGTCATCGCCACCGGCGCCGCCCAAATCAGCCGCCGCTCGCTTGGCACCCCGGTCTTCGCCGGCATGATCGCGGCGAGCTTCATCGGCATCTTCGTGATCCCGCTGCTCTACGCCATCTTCCAACGCACCCGCGAACGTTTCGGGCCCAAGCATTGACGCGGCGCACAATAGGGCCAGATTAAGGGACAGGAAGGAAGCGGTTCTTTTTTTGAAAAAAAAGAACCAAAAAAACTTTTTTGAACCTGGGGCGGTGACGGTTGGACCGCGATAGCCCAAAGGACTCAAAAGTTTTTTGCTTCTTTTTTTCAAAAAAGAAGCGCTTGATTTTACTTAAATTTGGAGCCTTGCCCATGACGAAATTCGGTGTCGCCCAGCCTGTCCGCCGTGTTGAGGATCCGCGTTTATTGCTGGGTTTGGGCCGTTACACCGACGACATTGCGCCCGAGGCTGGTTTGCACGGCTATGTGCTGCGCAGCCCCTACGCGGCCGCCAAAATTGTCTCCATCGACGTGACCGAGGCGGCGTCCCTGCCCGGCGTCGCGGCGATCTACACCGGCGCTGATCTGGCCGCCGATAATATCGGCAACATCCCCTGCATGGTGCCGCTGAAGAACCGGGACGGCACGCCGCGCGCGGAGAGCCCCCGCCCCGCTCTGGCCCAGGGCTTCGTGCGCCATGTGGGCGACCCGGTGGCCTTCATCGTGGCGGACAATATCCAAACCGCGCGGGACGCGGCCGAGGCGGTGCTGGTGGATTACGAGGCGCTGCCGGCGGTGACGGACATGGAAGCCGCCCTCGCCCCCGGCGCGCCCGCGGTCTGGCCCGCCGGCAACCAGGTGTTCGATTGGGAAATCGGCGACAAAGCCAAGGTGGATGATCTGTTCGCCAACGCCGCGCATGTCACCCGGCTGCGCATCGTCAACAACCGCGTGGTGGTGAACTCGATGGAAGCCCGCGCCGCCTTCGCCGCCTATGACGGCGAGCGCTGGACGCTGACCACCAACACCCAGGGCGGCTGGGGCATCAAATCCATGCTCGCCCAGATGATTTTCCACGAAAAGCCGGAAAAATTCCGCGTCATCACCCCCGATGTCGGCGGCGGCTTCGGCATGAAGCTCTTCCTCTACGCCGAGCAGATCCTGGTCTGCTACGCCGCCCGCAAGCTCGGGGTCCCGGTGCGCTGGGCCTCCGAGCGCGGCGAGGCGTTTTTGTCCGACAGCATGGGCCGCGACCAGATTTCGGACGCCGAGCTGGGGCTGGACGCCGACCATAAATTCCTGGGCCTGCGCATCCGCACGCTGGCCGGCATGGGCGCCTATCTCTCCAATTTCGCCCCCTTCATCCCCACCATGGCGGGCACCAAGGTCCTGGCCAGCGTGTATGACTTCAAGGCGATCTACGCCAACGTCATCGGCGTCTTCACCAACACCGTGCCGGTGGACGCGTATCGCGGCGCCGGCCGGCCGGAGAGCAATTATCTGGTCGAACGCATCATCGACGCCGCGGCCGCCGAGCTCGGCGTGGACCGTGTGGAGCTCCGCCGCCGCAACATGGTCCCGCAATCGGCGATGCCCTACGTCTCCGCGATGTCCCAGCCCTATGATTCCGGCGCGTTCGAAACCGTGATGGACGCCGCCTTGGAGCTCGCGGACTGGCACGGCTTCCCCGCCCGCCAGGCCGCCGCCAAAGCCCGTGGCCTGCGCCGCGGCATCGGCCTGGCTTATTATTTGGAAGCCACCGGCGGTGCCGCGACCGAGCGTGCCGAGATCCGCTTCGCAGAGGACGGCTTCGTGGACGTCTATGTCGGCACCCAATCCACCGGCCAGGGGCATGAGACCGCCTATGTCCAGCTCACCGCCGCCCAGCTCGGCGTGGACGGCGAGAAAATTCGCGTCCACCAGGGGGATACCGACAGCATCCCCACCGGCGGCGGCACCGGCGGCGCTCGCAGCCTGTATTCCGAGGGCCAGGCCCTCCTCGTCACCTCCTCCGCGGTCATCGAGAAAGGCAAAACCCAGGCCGGCGAATATCTTGAAGCCGCGGCCACCGACATCGTCTTCACCGAAGGTAAATTCACCATCGCCGGCACCGACCGCGCGGTGGACATCCTCACCCTCGCCGCCGCCAAGCCCGGCGCGCTGGACGCCGCCGAAATCGCGAATATCGACGCGCATACCTTCCCCAATGGCTGCCACATCGCCGAGGTCGAGATCGACCCGGAAACCGGCACAACGCGCGTGGTGAACTACGTGGTGATGGACGATGTCGGCAAAGCCGTGAACCCGATGATCGTGCGCGGCCAGGTGCATGGCGGCGTCGCTCAGGGCATCGGCCAGGCGATCCTCGAGAAAGTCAGCTACGATTCTGACTCCGGCCAGCTCGTCTCCGGCAGCTTCATGGACTACGCCATCCCCCGCGCCGATGATTTGCCGGACATCCAGGTCGAATTCATCGAGGTCCCCTGCGCCACCAACCCGCTCGGCGTCAAAGGTGCGGGTGAAGCCGGCGCCGTCGGCAGCCCGCCCGCCGCCATCAACGCGATCATCCACGCTCTGTCCGAAGACGGCATAACAGCCGTGGACATGCCCGCGACGCCCGAGAGCATCTGGCGCGCCTTGCAGGCGGCGTAAGGGTAAGTAAGCGGTCGCTTTTTTGAAAAAAAGCGACGCCAAAAAACTTTTAGTCCTTTGCGGCGGTGCTTGGTCTTTGGGCGTCGCAATCCGTAGGGTGGGGTGACCTTTGGCACCCCACCACCCGTCATTGCGAGGCGCGAAGCGGCGAAGCAATCCATCTTTCTTTGTTGCTTTTGCGACAAAAACATGGATTGTTACGCTTCACCTTCGACAACGGCAGCGACCTGTTGACGGCGCAAAGCCTATAAGATCGCCAAAATATCAGGGTGCCTGCCATGTCCAAACCAATTTTGTTTCAATCGAATAAATCCCGCCCGGCCCGCCCCTCCAAGGACGAACCAGCACGGCCAAGCCCGCCAATGGAAGCTGAATGGAACGATTTTTTTGCAGAATCAGGGACGACGCTGACCGGACGAACACAGCCCGAGCCGCAGCAACGCGAGGCGCTTTAGGGTGGGGCGCGGCGGGCAGCTGATATGACTCAACCCACCCTCGCCACCGCCACCGCCCAGGCCTTCATCGGCGTCAGCGCCCTCGCCCCCGCCCGCGCCTTCTACGAAACCGTGCTCGGCCTGAACATCACAGATCAAACCGAATACGCCCTCATCGCGGAAGCCGGCGGCGTCACCATCCGCATCACGCTGGTCGGCCAGGTCATCGCCGCCCCCTACACCGTGCTCGGCTTCACCGTTCCGGACCTGCCCGCCACCCTGCAAACCCTCGCCGCAAACGGCGTCAGCTTCGAGCGCTACGCCTTCCTCACCCCCGCACAAACCAAATCCGGCATCTGGCACGCGCCGGACGGCACCCAGATCGCCTGGTTCAAAGACCCGGACGGCAATCTGCTCTCCCTCGCCCAGCCCCCCTCATAACCCGGGCCCTCGCCACCTCACGGCCTCGCACAACCTTAGCAAGCGGCCGCTTTTTTAAAAAAAGTGCTGCAAAAAACTTTTGAGTCCCCGCAAGGCTTCGCCCGTGACGCCGCTACAGCCCAGAGTCACAAAAATTTTTGCGCGCTTTTTTTAAAAAGCGCCGCTTACTTGTCTCGCCCCACCTCCATGCATTTTCCATACCAAAACCTCTTGGAACCCGTGCCGGATTGATATAGCGTTAACGCATGGCGCTTGGTCCAAGTTTCGCACCGCGGCTCGATCTCCGGCAATCCCAATCCTTGGTGATGACGCCGCAGCTCCGCCAGGCGATCCAGCTGCTGCAATATTCCAACCTTGAGGCCAGCCAGTTTATCGAGGAGGAATTGCTTAAAAATCCGCTACTTGAGCGTGCCGACGGCATTGAAATCAGCACCGCACCGCAAGCCCCGCCAACGCCGGACATGCCCGCTGACACCGCCAGTTTCGCCGCCGCCGGCATGCTCCCAAGCGGGGATAACGCCCCGCTCGAGCTCGATACCGGCAATGTGTACGACGCCGGCACCGGCGCGGATGGCTACGGCGCCGGCGCCGCCGGCGGGGGGGCTGAGGAGGACGATTATAACGCGATCGACCTGATCGGCGCGCGCGCGCCCAATCTGCGCGAGCATCTGGAGCAGCAGGCCCGCCTCGCCTTCCCAACCCTCGCCGAGCGCGTGATCGCAACCGCCTTGATCGCCGCTCTGGACCCTTCCGGCCGGCTGGCCGAGCCGCCGGAGGCGATCGCCGCCACGCTCGGCGTGGAGTTTGCCCGGCTGGAGGCCGTACGCGCCAAAATGCTGCGCTTCGACCCGGTGGGCGTGTTCGCCCGCGACCTCGCGGAATGCCTGGGCGCCCAGCTCGCCGAGCTCAACCGGCTGGACCCGGCGATGCAGGCTTTGCTGGACAATCTGGAGCTGCTCGCCAGGCGCGATATGCGCCGGCTGATGGAGCTTTGCGGCGTGGATTCGGCTGATCTGGCGGAAATGGTGGCCGAGCTCCGCCGGCTGGATCCCAAACCCGGCGCGCAGTTTGAAAGCGAGCCGCTCCGCCCGCTGATCCCGGACGTGCTGATGCGCCCCATGCCGGTGCCTGTGGAGGGGGAGAGCGACTGGCTGCTCGAAATCAACCCCGAGACGATGCCGCGCCTGCTCATCCGCCGCGGCTTTCACGCCAAAATGGCGGCCTCCGCCTCGCGCGAGACCAAAACCTTCCTCTCCGAGCATATGCAGGGCGCCACCTGGCTGGTGAAAGCCCTGGAATCCCGCGCCACCACCATATTGCGCGTCTCGGCCGAAATCGTCCGCCGGCAGGACGGGTTTTTCCGCCACGGCATCTCCCATCTGCGCCCGCTCACGCTCAGGGACATCGCGGCCGAGGTCGAGCTGCATGAGAGCACGGTCAGCCGTGTCACCTCCAACAAATCCATCGCCACACCGCGCGGCATTTTTGAGCTGAAATTCTTCTTCACCACCGCGCTCGCCGGCGCCAATGGCGCCACCCATAGCGCCGAGACCGTGCGTCACCGGGTGCAAACCCTTATCAATCAGGAGCAGCCGGATAATATCTTGTCCGACGACACGGTGGCGGCACTATTACAAAAAGAAGGCATAGACATTGCCCGCCGGACCGTGGCCAAATACCGCGAGGCACTGCGCATTCCAGGCTCGGCGCAGCGTAAACGGGAGAAGCAGCCCGCTTGAGCGGCTGTTAAGCAACTCCCGCATAACATTGAGTCTGTCGGGTAGGAGAAGACCATGCAACTGACGGTCTCAGGCAAACAAATCGACCTCTCGGACGCGCTGCGCGTGCACGTCGCCCAGCATCTGGGCGTGATCACCAATAAATATTTCGACCAGGCGCTGGAAGCCCAGGTCACCTTCAGCAAGGCCCGCAGCTTTTTCACCTGCGATATCAACATGCACGCCGGCCGCGGCATCACCGTCCGCGGTGAGGGCGAAGCCGGGGACGCGCACGCCGCCTTCGACGACGCGGCCGAACACATCGCCACCCGCCTGCGCCGCTACCGCCGCCGTGTCTCCGAGCACGCCCGCAGCCAGACCGAACGGACCAAGCCCGAAGCCGGCCGGCAATACGTGCTGAAACCCGAAACCCCGCCGGAGGCCGAGGACAAACGCTCCGAGCTCGAGGCCCTGCACGCCACCGTCATCGCGGAATCCGACGCCACCATCGAACAGCTCTCGGTCCGCGACGCGGTGATGCGCCTCGACCTCGCCTACCAGCAGGTCCTGATGTTCCGCAACGCCCGCAACGGGCAAATCAACGTGGTGTACCGCCGGGCGGATGGGCATGTCGGCTGGATCGACCCCGGGGCGTGAGGGGAAGACAAGCGCTTCTTTTTTGAAAAAAAGAAGCAAAAAACTTTTATCCTGGGGCCGTCGCGGCGCAACCCGTACAGCCCCAGGAAGCGGGTATCATCTCCAAACCCGTAGGGCGGAAAAGCGCAGCGCCTTCCGCCACCCTTCCGCGCCACACCCCAAAATCCGCCATCAGATATGGTGCCACCAATCAACTTTAAATGCACACAGCCACCTCCAACGATTTTTATTGAGAAAACCTTCAGCCATATGAATCAAAAATTTATCAAAAGAGCTTAAGATTTTAAAATAACTGTTCGTTAAAAATAATGACATAATATCAGACATACGTTCCACGTGGAACATACGTCAATTATACTACCATAAATCCCTCAAAAAACTAGCCAAAACCAAAAAAACTGTTCGGCACTTCGCATCCCAATGATTGAGCGGGAAAGCCGCGATATCTGAATCAGGCCGCGCAATATATCCCAAAAAAACGATCGCTTACATGTCCCGCAACGGCCGCGTCATCGCCTCCGGCACCACCCAGGCATCAAACTCATCCGCCGTGGTCACCCCCAGCGCCAGTGCGGCTTCACGCAATGTTAGCCCCTCGCGATGCGCCTTCAGCGCCGTGCGGGCCGCCGCCTCGTAGCCGATATGCGGGTTCAGCGCCGTCACCAGCATCAGGTTCTTGGCGAGATTCTCGGTGATTTTTTGACGCGAGGGCTCAATGCCAATCGCGCAATGCTCAGTAAACGCCACCAGCGATTGCGCGAGTAGATACGCGCTGTCCAGCACATTATGCAGCATCACGGGCTTGAACACGTTGAGCTGAAAATTGCCCTGCGAGCCGGCGAAGGCAACCGCGTGGTCGTTGCCGAACACCTGCACCGCCACCATGGTCAGCGCCTCGCACTGCGTCGGGTTGATTTTGCCCGGCATGATCGAGGAGCCCGGCTCATTCTCCGGGATCAGCAGCTCGCCAATGCCCGTGCGCGGGCCGGAAGCGTACCAGCGCACATCATTGGCGATTTTCATCGCCGCCCCCGCCAGCACCCGCAGCGCGCCGGAGGCCGCGACCATCCCGTCATGCGCCGAGAGTGCCGCGAATTTGTTAGGCGCTGAGACAAAGGGTTTTTCCGTCTCCCGCGCGATAAAATCCGCCGCCATTGCACCAAAATTCTCATGCGCGTTCAGCCCCGTGCCAACCGCGGTACCGCCGATCGCGAGCTCATAGAGCTTCGGCATCGCGGCACGTATGCCCGCCGCCGCATCCACCAGCTGCGCGTGCCAGCCGGAGATCACCTGGCCCAGCGTAATCGGCGTCGCATCCTGCAAATGTGTGCGCCCGGTCATCACCACATCCGCGAACGCGATGGATTTGGCGGCAAAAACCGCCGCCAACCCCGCCACCGCCGGCAGCAATATCCCCTCAATCACCTCCACCGCCGCGATATGCATCACTGTCGGGAAGGTATCATTGGAAGACTGGCTGTGGTTCACGTCATCATTCGGGTTGACCGGCGTCTTGCTCCCCAAAACCCCGCCGGCGAGCTGGATGGCGCGGTTGGCGATCACCTCATTGGCGTTCATGTTGCTCTGCGTGCCGGAGCCGGTCTGGAACACCACCAGCGGAAACTCATCATCCCATTGCCCCGCAATCACCTCATCGGCCGCCTGCACAATCAGCCCGACTTTCTCCGCCGGTAATTGCCCCAAGCTCTCATTGGCCAACGCAGCGGCCTTTTTTAGAATCCCAAAGCCCCGTATGACCTCCCTGCCCCACACATAATTGCGCCGGCCTATCGGGAAATTCTCAATACTGCGCTGGGTCTGCGCCCCCCAGAGACGCTCAGAAGGGACCTCAACGTCGCCAAGGGCGTCATGTTCTATGCGGGGCATAGAGCGTTAAGTAAGCGCTTCTTTTTTGAAAAAAAGAAGCAAAAAACTTTTGAGTCCTGTCAGGCTTTAGCCGCGCCACCGCCTCCGCCCCGGAGGAATTAAAATTTTTTGGCGCCGCTTTACTTACAATCTTCCATTCAAAAACCCCAGCGCCGGCAATGGTTTCCACTTCCTGGGCAAATCCGTCCGGCGGATGGGTTTGACGGTATAGACCGGCGTTGGCTGGGCGGCATTTTCCAAAAAGCTGGAATAGGCGCGGACCTGGGCTTCCCGCCAGGCGCGGTCCGCCAGGGCGGCGGGGCGGCTTGGGTAAATCTCGGCGATGCGGATGACCCGGCCGATGACGGCGATGACCGCCCAGAGGGAGGAATCCGCGTTGCGGCGGTCGTCGGTCACCAGCTCTATCATCGTCTCCCCTTGCCTTGGGCGTTGCGTGGTTTACCAGTTTATCGGGCTTTGGGGGAGCGAAAATGGACGAGGTTGTAAAAATCTGGACCGAGGGCCGGGCTGGGCGGATCCGGCTGAACCGGCCGAAGGCGTTGCATGCGCTGGATTTGGAGATGGTGCGGCTGATCAGCGCTGGCATTGCAAGGCATGAGGCGGACCGCGCGGTGCAGCTGATTTTGGTGGACGCGCCGGAGCGCGGGTTTTGCGCCGGCGGGGATGTGCGGGGCTTGCGCAGCGCGGGGATGGCCGGGGAGACCGCGCCGATCGAGGCGTTTTTTACCGCCGAATACGCGATGAACCAGGTGATTGCCGATTGCAGCAAGCCGTTTGTGTCGCTGATCGATGGCGTGTGCATGGGCGGCGGGATCGGGCTTTCGGTGCATGGCAGCCATAGGGTGGCGAGCGAGCGGGCCTTGTTCGCCATGCCCGAGACCGCGATTGCGTTGTTCCCGGATGTTGGCACCTCCTATCTGCTGCCACGCCTGCCGGGGTATTTGGGGATGTATTACGGGCTGACCGGGGCGCGGGCTGCCGGGGCGGATGCGGTGCATGCCGGGTTTGCCACGCATTATGTGGAGGCGGCGCGGTTCGCCGCGCTGGAGGCCGCGATTGTGGCGGATGGGGTGGCGGTGATCCCGGCGTTTTGTGCCCCCCTGCCCGGCTTTAGCCTGGCGGCAGAGCGTGCGCTGATCGACCGTGTGTTCTCGGCCTCCACCGTGCTGGAGATTTTGACGCGGCTACGGGCTGAGCCGGGGGCGTTTGCGGAAAACACGCTCGCGCAGCTGCGCGCGCATAGCCCGAGCAGCATTTTTTGGAGTTTCGAGATTTTGCGGCGGGGCGCTGGGTCCACACTGCCGGAGGCCTTGGCGGCGGAGCTCGCTTTGGTCAAGCGCGTGGCGCTGCACCCGGAATTCCATGAAGGCGTGCGCGCCGTGCTGGTGGACAAGGACCGCGCGCCGAAATGGCAGCCAGACGCGCTGGAGGCGGTGGATGAAGCCGCTATTGCCGGGTTTTTTGCCTGAAACCTTCCCGCAATAGGCTGAGGATCACGTTCGGGTCGTCCAGCAGATAGCGGCCGGCCATACGGGTTGGGTTTTGGATGAGGCGGTGCAGCCATTCCAGCCCGCGTTCGCGCATCCAGAGCGGCGCGCGGGGTTGCGCGCCCGCGGCAAAGTTGAGTGCCGAGCCGATGCAGAGGCCGATGCCGGTGACGCCGCCGCCGCGCAATATGGCATAGGCCATCAGCTCCTGCAGCGGCGAGCCGAGGGCGATGAAAATGAAGCGTGCCTGGGCGTTGCGCGCGAATTCGCACGCGGCGTGGAAGGCCGCCGGGTTTTCCAGCAGGCCCATTGGCGGGTTGTGATGGACAAAATCGATGTCCGGATTGCGGCGTTTGAGCATGGCGAAGGCGGCGGGGCGCATGCCGATGACGGCGACGCGCAGGCCGGCGAGATGCGGCAGCAAAGCCGCCGTGAGGTCCGCCCCGGTGACGACGCGGGCGCAAGGCAGCCCCACCCAGCGCGAGACCAGATGGATGGCTTGCGAGTCCAGCAAGCAGAGCATGGCGTTGACATAGACCACCCGCAAAGCGGGGATGCGGCGCACGCGATCGAAATGATCGGCATTCGGGGTGACGAGGTAGCCGAAGCGCGCATCCGGCGGGCGGGCGCGCAGGAATTCCACCACCTCCGGCAGCGCGACATCGCTGAACTCCACCCCCAGCAGGCGGATTTTGGCGGGGCTTAGGGAGTCCATGTGACGCCCAAGGTGACCACGTGCTCATTGGCGGCGCGCAGGAAATTGGCCTGGCGGCCGTTGAAATTATAGGCAGCGGTGAGGCTGAGTGCGGCGTTGGCGGCCCAGTTGCAGGCGAGCTGGGTGGCGAACAAGGTTTCCCGCTGGTTGCTGCCGAGGAAGGCGGCGTTAGCGGCGCTGGCGGTGAGCGAGGCGGTGAGGCGCGGGCTGAGACTATGGACGAAGGCGAGCTTGGCCTGGGTGATGGTGTAGGGGGTGGCACTGATATCATCCGGGTCGTCGATCTCGCGCATGGCGGAGAGGCTGAGCTGGTCCAGCAGCGTCGGGCGCCAATCGGCCCGGGCTTCCAGCACCGGCCCCGTAGTGGCGGGGCCGAAGCGGGGTTTGCGGCGGGCGGCACCGGCGAGCGCGCTGATGGTCCATAGGCCATCGGCGGTATCGGTGAGCCCGGTGAGGATTTGCCCGTTGGCGGTGTTGAGGGCGGATTGGCGGTAGCTGGTTTGGCTGAATTGCAGGCGCAACACAGCCTGGATGGGGCCGGGGGGCAAAAATTTGGCGGTGAGGGCCGCGGTGGCGGTTTGGTGATTTTGCAAGGCGTAGCCGGCGAAGGCGGCGGTGGTGAGAGAGAGTGCCGGCTGCAGGGTGAACATGCCGGCGGGGATATCGTCACTCCCGCGCAAATCCCGCACGGCGAAGGCGATGGGGGAATTGGCGCCGATGGTGTCCAGCGCGAAGCCGGTGGATTGCCCGCGCAAGAGGGCGCCGGAGAGGGTTAGGGTTTGGCTGGGCAAAGCGAGGCTCTCCCCCGCGCCGGCGCTGGCGCCGGTGGCGTTTTGCGTGGTGTTTTGCGGGTAGGCGGTGGCATTGGCGGCGGCGTAGGCGCCGAAGCCGACGGCGCTGTCGCCCAAGGCGATGCTGGGGCGGGCGGTGGCGAGGGTTGAGGCGGCGGCGCCGTTGGGCGCGGAATCATAGCCGGCGGCGAGGTTGAGGCTTGGGCTGATGAGCAGCGGGCCGAATGGCAGGCCGGTGAGCTGAGCGCGGGTGCCGGGCGGCGGGGATACCGTGAAGACGCTGCCATAGCCGGGGATGGGTGACGGAAAAAAATCATCCAGCTCTTGCGCACTGGCTGGTTGTGCGGAAAAGATTGTTGCAGCGGGGAACACGAAGAGCAATGATTTCCACACTTTAAAATTGTAGCGTTTTACACCGAATTCGTAATTATTTTTTGTTGCGGGATCACTTCAATTCTTGGTGACATTCCATGGCGCGGCGCGAGGATATAGACCGGACCAAGGGTTTGGCGATTTTGCTGGTGGTGTTCGGGCATTTGGTGGCGCGCGCGGACCCGGCCGGTGTTAGCTGGTACGAGCCGCTGCGGCGCGCGGTGTATGCGTTCCATATGCCATTGTTTTTGTATTTGAGCGGGCTGGTGGCGGTGGGGTCTGGCATGTTGCTCGCACCGCGGGCGGCCTGGCCGGGGATGGCAAGGCGGCGTGCAATGCGGCTGCTGGTGCCGTTTTTTGGCTTCGGGCTGCTGGTGATGTTTGGGAAATTGGCGCTTTGCCGCGTGGTTTTTGTGGATCATCCGCCGGCCGGGTGGCGGGCCGGGCTGGATGGGTTGCTGTGGCACACGGCGAATAGCCCGGCGCTCTCAATCTGGTATTTGTTTGTGTTGTTTGTGGTGAGTGTTGTGTGTGCGTTTGTGCTGGATGGGCGGCCGGCGCGGTTGTGGTGGCTGCTGGTTGTAGCGCTGGCGATGTATGCCCTGGTTTGGCCGGATGATGTGTATTTGCCGCAGCTTGGGCGGTATGCGGTGTTTTTTGTGCTGGGTGCGGGGGCCGCGTTGCTGGGGGCGCAATGGGATGATTTTATGCGGCGCCGGTGGCGGTGGCTGCTGGCGGTTTTTGTGGCGGGGCTGGCGGCGGATGCGATGTTTGGGGGTGGCTGGCCGCAGGAGTTAACTTTGTTTTGCTTTGGCGTGCTCTCCATGCCTGCTGTTCACGGATTGTTAAGGTATTCACGCCTATCATCCAGCCAAACGCTGCTGTGGTTCGGGCGCTACAGTTTTATGATTTATCTGTTTAACACGATGTTTATTGGGGTGACGAAGGGGATGTTGTTGCTGGTGGTTTCCTGGAATGGCGCGGATTTTTTGCCGTTTGCGGTGGTGTTGATGGCGGCGGGCAGTTTGGGGCCGGTGGCATTGAAGCGCTACGGGTTGCGGTGGGTGCCGATTTTGGACCGGATGACGGATTGAGCGGGGATGCCGGGCAACGCGGATATTGCGCGGTTTTTGGCGAAGCTGCCGGCAGGGCTGGCGGCGCGGTTTGACGCGGAGCAGCTGGCGGCGATGGAGCTGCATTTTGCGATGCGCGCGCGGGTGGCGCATGGGGTGAATTGGCGGCGCCGGGTGCGGCTGGGGGGTTGGGGCTGGTATGTGGTGGTGCTGGCGGGGGTGGAGCGGTGATGGGGGGATCGAATCGCGTTTTGTGTATGAATCAAGCGCAGCTTTTATAATAGAGGGATGTGGGCTGGCGCCAATGGTAGGGTGCGATATAACACCCCAACCCATGGTACGCCAACGTTGTGTTAGTTTATAGGCGAAACAATTTCATTTGTGAATCGGCATCAGAAATTTATCTAGCACCCGTTCAAAATAAAATTTTTTGCGGAGCTTTTTTTTAAAAAAGCGACCGCTTGCTTCTCTGTTTCCTTTGCTTCGCGAAAGATGGATGGCTTCGCGCTGCGCGAATGCGCGCATTCGCGCGACGCTCGCCATGACGCGGTGGGATGGGACCGTCCTGGCCTAGCCGCCGCGAAAATAGCCGCCGTAGCGGGGTTGGTAGATTTCGGCGTCGGGGAAGCCGGAGCGGCCGTGGGCTTTGGCGTTGACGCGGGTGAGTGCTGCGCCGGCGAGGGTGACGCCGGCCTCGCCCAGCAAAGTGATCGCGGCGCGGACGACGCGGCGGGGGGTGCGGCCCCAGCGGATGCAGAGCAAGGCGGAATCCGCGATCCGGGCGAGCACACGGCCTTCGGCCAAAGCGAAGGCGGGGGGGACGTCCAGCAGGATCACGTCGAATTTTTGGCGTAAAATGGCGAGGCAGGCCGGGAGTTCCGGGCCCAAAAACAGCGCCAGAGCGGATTTGGCCTGGGTACCGGCGGGGATGATGCGCAACGGGGTCAGCGGGTCGGGGAGAAAAATCTCGTCCAGCCCGGCGAGGCCGGCCAAATGGTCGGTGAGGCCCGGGGCGCCGGCGCAGTGGAACACGGCGTCGAAGCTTGGCTGGCGGATATCCCCGTCGATCGCCAGGACTTGCAGGCCGGCGGCGGCGAGGGTGCGGGCGAGCGCGATGCTGAGCGTGGTTTTGCCCTCGCCCGGGCGGGCGGCGGTAATGGCGATGATGCGCCGGCAGCCGGGGGCGAGGCCCAAGCCGGTGCGCAAAGCGCGCAATTGCTCGGCGTAGAGCGAGAACGGGGCTTCCAGGGCGGCCTGGTGCGGGGATTTTGCCTCCGGCAGGAGGGCGATGCAGGTCAGGCCAAGCTCGGCCCGGACATCGCCGCCGGAGCGGAAGGAGGTGTCCAGAGCTTCCCAGAGCAAAGCCAAAAGCAGCCCGCTGCAGAGGCCGAGGGCGATGGAGGCGGCCATGATGAGGGCGCGATGCGGGGCGCTGGGGCTTACGGGGATGGCGGCGGCGGAGAGGATGGTCGCGTCCGGCCGGGTGAGTGAGGCGTCCTGCGCCAGTTGGCCGGCTTGCAGGGTGATGGCGCGCAGCATGGCGCGGCCGGCATCGGCACGCTGCTCGAGCGCGCGGATGGGGGCGGATTCCTCGTCCTCGGTCTCCGATTGGGTGCTGGCGCGGGCGAGTGCGGTTTGGAGCGTGGTGATCTGCGCCTGATCGGCGGCGACTTCGGCGCGGGCGGCGTCCAGCTCGCGGGCGGTCTCGGCGTTGATCTCGGCGGTGATGGCGGTGAGCTGGGTGCTGACCGATTGCAGCGCCGGGTAACCGGGGCCGTATTGCTGCTGCAGGGCCTGTTGCTGGGCGGTGAGGTCGGCTTGTTCCTTGCGCAGCGGCAGCAGGTTGGGGGCGATGGCGGCTGATGCGGCCGCGGCGTCCGACTGGTTGGCGGCGGCGAGGCGGGCCTGATTCATCGCGAGGTCGGCCTGGGCTTCGACCAGCGAGGCGGCGAGGCGGCTGGCGGTCTCGGTGGTGAGGTCGGCCTGCGCGCCTTGGACGACGCCCGCGGCGGCGCGGGCCTGGGCGAGCGCGGTCTCGGTCGCGTCCAACTGGGTTTGGATATTGGCGGCGTGGGATTCCAGCCAGGCTTGCGCGCCGGTGAGGTTGGCAAAGGCGGCATCGCGCTGCTGGGCGATATAGGTTTGCATGGCGAGGTTGGCGCCGGCGGCGGCGGCGATGGGGCTGGTGCTGGTGAAGCCGACGCTGAGCACGCGCGAGCCGGGGAGGACGGAGACGGTGAGCGCGCGGCGGGCGGCCTCGGCGGCCGCGTCCGGCCCCGGGGGCGGGCCAGGGCGGGTGAGCAGGCTGAGCGGCCAAAGCGGGTGCGTGGGGGGGATGGGCGGCAGGCCGGCGGCGATGGCGCGGGCGGCGGGCAGGCTGGTGATGATCTCGGCCTGGCTGGTGGTCACCGCGTCCTCATTCTCAGAATCCAGCGGGGCGGCGGTGGCGTCTCCGGGGATGGCGGCGGCGGCGGGGTCGTAGAGCAGCATGCCGGTGGCGGTGTAGGTGACCGGGATGGTGAGGAGCGTGAGGCCGGTGAGAAGCGGGACGGCCAGGGTGCAGATGAGGATGAGGCGCCAGCGGCGGCGCAGGCCGAGCAACTGCTCGGTCAGGCCCGGGGCGGGGTTGAGCACGAGGGCGGGGAGAGCGAGGCTCATTACCGGATGGTATTAATTTTTTGTTCATCAAGTCAATTAGAAGTTGTGGTTGACGGGTAGGGAACAACCCATGGGCGGTTACCTTGGGCGGCACGGTCGGTGCGTAGGGTGACGCGGCCGTTTTGGACCCAGGCGGCAATGGCGCCGTTGGTGAAAATGCTGGCGCGGGTGATGGCGGGCAGGCCGGGGCAGGTGTTTGGGAGCGCGATGGGGGCGACGATGAGGGCGGCGGTGCAGTCCGATGGCGGGGCGAGTGCGAAAAGCACGGGGCCGATGCGGCAGGCGGCGGTGCTGCATTGCGCAAGGGTGAGCGGCGCGCCGCCCCAGACCGGGGCCCATTGCGCGAGCGTGTAGGCGGGGTTGCGGGCTGTGGTGACGAGGTAGATCGTGTTGCCGGATTTCAGCGCGATGAGTTTTGCGTCCGGCGAGACCAGAACGTCCGGCGGGCGGGCGGCGAGGTAGATGGCGAGGCTGGCCGCCATGAGAGGCAGGCCGGCGCGGCGCCAGCTTGTGCGCCAGAGGCAGAGCCAGATGAGCCCGGCGGTGAACAGCAAAATGGCGGTGGGCGGCATGGGCGGCACGCGCAGCATGGCGGCCGGCCAGGCGGCGATGCGGGCGGTGAGCCAGACGATGATGGCGATGCCCCAGCCCATCGGAATGAGAGCGAAGGCGGCGAGGCCAAAGGGCATGAGCGCCAAAGCCGCGAGGCCGAGCGGCATGATCCAGAGCGCGGTGAGCGGCACGGCGACGAGGTTTGCCGGGATCCAATAGGGCTGCATTTGCTGGAACTGGAAGGCGGCGAAGGGCATGGAGGCGCCGCCGGCAAGCAGGCTGGTGAAGGCGAGTGCGGCGATGTGGGAGATTAGCCTCGGGGCGCGGGACTGGCTTGAGTGGCGGCGCTGCCAGGCCTCGTACCCCGCGATGAGGGCGAGGACGGCGGAGAAGCTCATCTGGAAGCTGGTGCCGATGATCGCCTCCGGCGTGGTGAGCAGGATGAGCATGGCGGCGAGCGCGAGGCCGCGCAGCGAGATGGCGCGGCGGCCGGCGAGCACGCCGAGCGTGACCAGGGACGCCATGGCGAGGCTGCGCAAAATCGGCAGATGCGCGCCGGTGAGGGCGGCGTAGCCAGCGCCGGCCGCAAGGGCGGCGATGGCGGCGATGGATTTGACCGGCAGGCGGAGCGCCAGACGCTCGGAACGGGTGAGCAGGAAGCGGGTGGCGGCGAAACACAGGCCCATGACGATGCCGACATGCAGCCCGGCGACCGCCAGGATATGGGCGAGGCCGGCGGCGATGAAATTTTGGCGTTCGGGTTCCGGGATGGCTTGCTCATCCCCGGTGAGGAGCGTGGTGGCGACGGAGCCGGTGGCGATGGCAAGGTGGCCTGGATGGTGGCGGCGATGCGCGCGCGGGCGGTTTGCAGCGCCAAAGCCAGCGTGCCCGGATGGCCGGGGCTGAGAATGGTGATGGGGGTGAGCGCGTGGGCGGTGGCGCCTAGCCCGGCAAAATAATCCTGGCGCGCCGGGTCCCACGCGCCGGGATAGGCCGGGCGGCCGGGGGTGAACAGCAAAACCTCCGCCGCGATGCGGGCGCCGGGGGTGAAATTCTGGGTGTCGTCCGGCCTTGGCAAGAGCGTGATGGCGCGCGGCAAGGCTGCGCCGCGGTCCAGCCGCGGCGAGGTGAGCAGCAGGCGCTCACCGCTGGGCAGAGGCTCGATACGGGCGATGACGCCGGAGAGATCGGTGGGGCCAGAGGGCGCGATGAAGGGCGGCGGCAGCGAAGCGGTGCGCAGCTCCGCCCGGGCGAAGCCCAAGGCAGCGCAGAGCGCCAAAGCGGCGGCGAAGCGCGCCGGCGGGAGGCGCCAGCAGGCGGCGAGTGCGGCCAGGCTGAGGCCAGACAGCGCGGCGCCGAGCCAGAGCGGCGGCTCATTGGGCAGTGCGAAATACA
>Ga0116231_10006077_pt1 | contig 23355 bp, 12 predicted proteins | sample S1TSphgellanicum_2_FD_89695 | JGI IMG/M metagenome (GOLD analysis project Ga0116231, IMG submission 89695) | Host-associated microbial communities from peat moss isolated from Minnesota, USA - S1T2_Fd - Sphagnum magellanicum MG | ecosystem: Host-associated > Plants > Peat moss > Unclassified...
AAAAAAATTTTATATTTTGGATACCCATAAAAACCTTTTGAAAAAATTTAATGATAAAAAAAAAAGGAAAAAAAAAAAAAAAAGCTTTGTCAAATTAGCACCATTTTCTTGACAAAAAAATCTTTTGTATGTGTCAAATCAAATTTTTAAAGTTAAAAAATGCTAAAAATTGCCCCTAAAAAAACCCACTGCTAAGTGCATTTGGGCTTAAAGCTTTAAATATAGAAAAGGGGAAGCAAATGATTTGATATTCCACTTATTCCAAAGATCGACTTTCCCTCCTCTATGCATCCCACCTTGTTTCAATCTGCAATTCACTTTAACTATGTTTTTAATTTCGTTTCTTAGGAATACACGTAGTTATTTATAAAAGTAAATGAGATAAAGTGCGATTATGTTTCAACCAATGTAAAATAATTTAATTATCATGGCATTGTCCTTGCATATTTTATGCCTTCATTAAATCACAAGAGTGCCAAAAGGAAATGCTACAACAATTGGCGGGTTTGTTGTTGTTCTAGCATCTAGAGTAATAGCAGTAGTACCCTCTTGTTGTTTCAAGGATTATTACTAATGCAATTGAATGAATGATCATAGCCTAACTTTGTAGGGGTTCTATTGCATGAGGTGGAAGTTAATATAACTCTTGGAGCCTTGGACTTCCCCATTTCAAAAGTTACTTTGATCTAGCTAATGTAGTGGGTAAAGTGCATGGTGGTGTTGAAAGTGGTGTTTATCCGGCTTATTCAAATTCTTGGAAAAATGAATTGCTTATTCACAGTCTTTTCTTTTCCCCCACTTTGGCTTTCCAGGTTGTTCATCTTTTGTGGGGGTTTTAGTTGAATTTTCATCTCAATATTCCCCTTTTAGGAAACTTTGGGCTCATACACACTTGCCCATTTCCACCAAACTATAAGCATGGTTTCATTGAAATGATCACTTGGAGGTATCATGCAAAAACTCCAGAAAGTGTTGCAAGAAAACCCATTAGGAAAAATGATGGTCAAATTAAAGGCTTCAAATACCATGAACAACAATTTAATTGCATCTTGATAATTTTATTAGATGTTTATTGCAGTGTTGGGCAGGTATATGGTTTGGCACTAAACCCCCACCAGGTATTTGAACTAATATATATATATATATCTCGTAGTTGGAGGTAAAAGCAGGAAAACGCCAAGCCCGCCTCAAACTCTAGGTTTTCAAAAATCTGGTTCCCACCATCACCACCATACCTTGCATTGCAAACAATTGAGACCCTTCCCTCATACTAGACCCATAGAAAAACAAACACAAGGGTAGTGGCCAAAACACATGTGCATATATAGAGGTAGGTCTTTCATTTCTATATAATTGGAGGTGGGTCTTTCATTTATATATAGTTGAATGTGGTTCTTTCATTCAGGGTTACAAATTACAAGTCATTGGCCACAAGATGGCCAGACAACATTGGGTCGTTTGCCTTTCTTGTGAGAGTGACCTTGGATGTGTTTGCTTCGAAATGGTTTTGTCATATAAGTGTTGGACAGGAACATCATAGATTTGTGAGATTTGATGTGGAGGTTGATCACAACATCATTGTGGTCTCACATTCTTGCAACATATTGGTGGCACATCAAGATCCTATCTAACTATGGATTTTGCAAGTAACAAGGAACTTCAAGAAGGTTTGTTGTATGGTTTTCAAACCTTTTGTCTTCGTTGTTTTTTCACATTAGAATCACTTGAAGGTTTATGCTTGGTTTCAATTGCTCTCACCTTTCACCTATTGACTTCAAACTTAAAAACCTCATATGCTTGTTCAATTAAGGTTTAAAGCTTTAAAACTATCATCAATTTGCCTTTTGTCTTTGCTATTGTTGCTTCTCACATTCCAAATGGGTAGCAATTCATTAATTTGACTTCAATTTCAAACCAATGTTTTTGCTAGGTTCAATTTAGGGTTTGAAATTTCATCAATTATTGTAATGTCTTTAGTGGTGAGTTGTTTCTAGTTTATAGTTGTTGTTGAACATTTATTTTTTTTCGAACTTGTGTTTTTTCTTTCAACTCTACCAACCAAAAGTTTGTGGGTTTTGACATAACTACAATACTTTTATGGGTTCTTCACCTACTATGGTTGATTTACATGATTTTGATTCTATTGGTCTACTGCCCCAATAGGTCTTGAAGGTTATGCTAGTAATGTTCAATATTGAACATTATTGAATTAGTGCATGAAAGTGATTGGACTAAAGTTATTGTTGATGTTAAAGTTATAGCTACGAACAATGTTGTAAAATTGCAAAACCAATAGCCTAAAGGCAAACCCCTCCTTGGTGGTACGACTAGGAACATCACACCTTCATTTTATTGGACACTTCAAATTTTTAAAAATCATAGGAAACATAAGTTAAATAAAAAAATTCGTAATTTTTTTTTAATGAGTACATTAATCAGGTTCCATAGATTTTGAAATCTCAATAATATCAAGAATGTCATTATGAAAAAAAGCGGGGTTTTGCAACTTGCTTTACAATTGAATTTTTCAACTACAATGGTCATTTGCAACTCCATATATTTCTACACTTTGAATTGCATCAAACAAGTTGCATTAGTTGCAATGAACACATTGTATTCATATATGCAACTATATATTATTGGAAATATGACAACTTTATGTAACTAAGTGCAACTTGTTGCACCTAAGCTGTCCACACAGGTTTTCCATGTAAATAGCCTTTGAACAAATGTACATCCAATGTGGCATTTCATTCATTCATCAATGAACAAAGTCTATTATTGTCCATTGCAACTAATTTACAACCAATTTGTAAATTACCATATGATTATTTGAATACTAGTACATAACTTCATTTTCATGTTTTATAACAACTAGATTATAACTTTCTTACATTTTTGATATACCAATTTGCAATTATTAGTGATAGGAAATGAATCATTATGCAACTAATGAAATATTGTTTTGCAACTAAATTTATTACTTTGGAACAAATTTTGAAACTTTTTAGCAATTAACAATTGCACAATGGTACTATTTTACAACTTATTATGTAATTGGTAATGGTAATATTATATGCAAACTATAACTTATGCAAACTAAAATGATGTTCATTAATAACTTTGTAGGTGTTATGATGTCATGTCGCCATTTTTCATCATCATGTCTAATAGATTTTTCGCACACATTATAATTGTCTAAATTGTATTACATAATGTAAAATAACATTCTATCAATATTGATAAACAACATGAAATTGACTTGAAACTATATATGTACATTGACATTCAAGGTTGGAAATACATTACAAGAGCATTTTGAAAGATGTTCATTCTTATTGAAATGCATTTTAACTATGAATTTATAATATTACTTATTTACTTATAGCAAAAGTCCTCCTATTCCCATACAAAAGGTCAATAATCAAATGTTGTCATTTAAAATTTTTAAATTGTATCTCCATTTCATGAAATGCCTTCCTCTAACAAGCATTGACATACATAAAATGCAACATAACACATCAAATTATTACTTGAAACAAAAAAATCTACAACATATACCTGTACACAATGATGAATGCAGAACAAGATCAAAGATACATAAAACAATTAAAATATGAAAGTCAAATTTCACCACACATGATATCTTGTTTCACCAAGTTGTTTTATCATTCATTTTCTTGCATGTTTTAATTTGGTTTACTACATAGTAAACAACAAAATAATGTTTAATGGAATAATAATAATCAATAATCTAGCAAAATTCTATCAAATCACATATTATTTTCCTCTAAAACTATATATTTTACCAAATATAGTTTTCAAACCAAGTTTGTTCAAACAGAATCATGGATGTTGTATTCATGCACTATTTTTTTTTCAATGTATAATCAAACAAAACAACATTTACCTTCAAGCTTCCATGTTTCCTAATGAATAATAAAACTTGCAACATTGTCTGTCATCTTTAATTTTAAATTGAAAACCAAATAAATAAAACAATGTCACATAATATCACAAATTGTATCATCAAAAACCAAGACTAAGGTAAACAAAATGTTTGAAGAAATGAGGATCTTTTCATTTATAGTTCATTTTGTTTTCCTTGAAAATGACCATAAGCACATGAACATCATTGATGCAATGGTGGATTTATTGCCACATGTTGTTTGTTTTTAACTTTTTGCATATCCCACCCAAACTTTAACTTCTTAAATTTCAAATTTCAAATTTCAAGTTATAATGTAATTGCATTATAGTTTTTTACAACTTCTTAGATTTCAAATTTCATAATGATTCGTAATGGTCATTGATGGAAGGAAGAAATCTATTGATTTATTGCCACATGTAGTTTATTTTTGTATATCCAGGACCTAAACTTTAACTTTTCAAATTTCAAATTTCAAGTTATAATCTAGTTGCACGATAGTTGTTCATAATGATCATTTGTTCACAACAACCCATTAAGGTTGTTGAAGAGATTTACTAACTTACTACCACATGTTGTTTGCTTTTGTATATCCTACCCAAATTTTAACTTCTAAATTTTTTAATTCCAAGTTGTAATTTAATTGCATTATAGTTGTTCACAATGATCACAACAACCCATACAGGTCATCAATGATGTTTGTAATCAGTTAAAAATGATGTGGTACTTAATGTGCCACAATGGTAAGATTGTATTACCTCAATCCATACTTTAGTTGTAAGGTAATTGCATCAAACGACTACACTTGCAAAGTAGTTACAACCAACAATTAATGTGCAATTTGAAAAAAAAGTCAAAAATGTTAACTATAATATATGACATGTATAACTATAGGTGCATACTTCATACATCTAATATGTAACTATATTAAGACTTTATGAATTTTTGACATGGCATTTAAAATTTAAAAATCATCATATTTTAATGGAAAGGATGCAACATAATTGCACATAAGCTACATAGTTGCAAGGCAATGCAGTTTCCATAATCGTGATTTTTTCATAATGTATTATGTATTTTGATGTTTCTAATGATTGCATTTAGAAAAAATTTTAGGAATGTAACATTGGTTCTTTTCCTTGAGCTTTTTAGTTAGGAACACAAATTTGAAACATGATTTGGGATTTTTTTCCTAATGTGATTTTGAAGTCATTTTTAAAAATAGGAAATTAATTGAATAAGTATAATTTAGTTTATGGAATGTGATTCCTAAATGGGCCATTGAACTACTAGGAAGACAATTTAATTTTAACAATTTTCATTTTTAAAATTTCAAAGCCATATATTAAAACATGCAATTGATAAACATGAAAACATTAAAAGAAATCTTGTCCATGCCAACCATGTGGTTATGACTCTCGATGCAATTAATGTCCAAATCAATTTTTTTACAACTATAGTTAGGTTAGTCCTACATGTCATTTTAATTATAAAATGTAGTCATATATGCGACTATTATAATCACATATATGTGACTACAATGTTGATATAATTGAATGAAGACACAAATGTGACTATAATTTGTGATTATCACATGTTTGGATGGAAAAGTAAAATGAAAATGCACATCTTTCATCCAATATTGTGAATGGATCTTTGGATGGATGAAAATTTATTTGTTTTTACAACTAGTCATAATTATTTTGGTTACTAAGGCCAATATTTTTTCCATTTACAATATTTTGATGACTAAAACATATGTGGCATCTTTGGAATTACAATATTTGTTTGATAATCAACTTGTGTCCAACTATTTATTAGTATTTTGTATTGTTTATGGACATTGACAATACAAAATATTATATTTTTATTAAGAATATTTGAGTTGTGATTTATTTATAAATATTGTATATGATGATTATTTAATTATATATTATACATGTTAATTAAATTTTATTGGTAAAATTAAAAATTATTATAATCATAATCAAGTATGATTTTTTTAATCAAATACAAGTCTAAAATGTCCAAGAAATATATTATTTATTTGATCATAAAAATTTTACCATAATTTTAGATAAATTTTATATATTTATATTTTAAAAATATAAAACTTAAAATTCCGTCAAATTCATTAATTATCTAACCTTACTAAATGTGATTTAGATCAAAATTTAAAATATAGAAAAATATTATAGATCATAAATATTATAACTGATATTTTTTTATTATTATTATTTGAAATGTGATAGATATATTATCCACTTTTAATATTTTATATGTCGATTAATCAGAATTATGATATATTATAATCACTTTGTATAATATGTTTTTTAATGAAATGAAAGATTAATATGCGGGGGATAAATTATTTATTTATTTATTACTGAATATTAGTCGTAAAATATTTTTCATTTATAAATCATGTGCTTGAAAATAATTTCCAATGACTCATCATCGAAATGTAATTCAATTTAACAAAATTCAGAAAAAACAAAATTCAAATTAATGTAAGTTTTTGGAAGAAAAATGTATTTAATCTTATATGTCATTGAAAATACTTTAAGAATCAACTTTAAATTTTCCATTTGGACAAATATCTAAAATATGAAATATTGAAATTGATGTTTGTGCAATGTTTAAGGTCAAATATGGGGTGAATAAAATGCATTCCACTATATTTTCACATCATGTGGTTTGGTTTGATGCCAAAGGAATTGAAATTTATTTTTGGGTTCTAAGGATCAAACGTCACAAATGACATAATTTTGGTCAACAATTGTGTGTTGACCATATATACCCTACATAATTAGGCAACTTAACTTAAGTACTTACCTAGGCCCGCTTAAGTACCTACAATAGATGGCCTACCTAGCTACCTAAGTTAGGTTTTTAGCCTAGCTTAGGTAGTGACACATGTCAACAATTCATAGGTTGAAAATTGATGAAATTAACCTTAATATGAATTATTACATTGCATTATCTATATAAATGTAAATAATGTACTTAATAAATGTGATTTAAAAATATGTTAAATTATTTCAATTTAATTATTTTAAAAATGTTGCCCAATATTTTGCATTGTAATCATATATGTAGTTGCATAGTCCTACGACTAATCAATAGATGAAAAATCGTAGTTGCATTTGTCCATTATGACTAAAATTTTGTCTTTTGCAACTAAAATTATAGTCATTTATTTCTGAATTTTCTTCTATTGAAAATAATAATTTATGGTTGTGAAAACATTCAAAGGAAAAGGCCTTAGGAAAATGATTTGGGTACTTTTGGTTCCTTAACTATTCCTTGAGGTGATTCTTATTGGTACCACCTAAAGATGGGTTTGCCCCTAACTAATATCATGAAGAAAAGGCCACTAAGAAAAAATTGAATAAACATGAGGAAAACCAAAATAAACATGAAAAGGTTAAAAGGTAATTACCCAGTCCCTAGATAATACCTTAGTGATATAAAACTTCATCATGGACTTGTTTTCATGTTTGTAGTTGTTGCTATCATATTTGTAACAATTGCCTTCCATTACCTACTTTCATACAACAAGTATCGTCCTACTATAGCTACTTTCCTTCTACAACTATTTTCATGCTACAACATCTACCTTCTTGTTGTAGTTATTTTCATATTACAGTTATCTTCCTACTGTAGTTATCATCCTACTATAACTATTGTTCAATGATTGATTTCCACCAAATATATTCTAAAAAGTGATATGAATAAAAATTTAACTAAAGTGAAATCTATTGCCTTCAAGTTGGACTACCTCATTTTCATCAAATTAATACTAAATATTTTCTTTTACATCCAAGAAATCAAGGCAAAACAAATATATATATATATATATATGGTCTGCAACCTTTAATCAAAATCCATTGTATTTCTCCTTGACACAAATATCAAAAAGTGTATGGATTTTTTCCCACTTCACATACTCCAATCTTCTTAGAATCACATACATAAAATGATAGAATGGAAAACAATGATAATGATAATGAAAGAATGAGGGAATGAACCCAATATAATAAAAAACCAAAAGCAATTCCCCACCACACATGGTTTCCCTTATACTTTTGAATTTCCTCATTATCCTAGTTTCCTTCACATCTCCTAATTAGTGGTATAGGTCTTAACAGAATTGTCGTGTAGCATGATGCGAGGTTGACCTGCATTATTTGTGCTCTGTGCTTTATTATTTAGGAAATAAAAACCTGACAAACATACTATTTGTTTAATGTAAAAAAAAAACTCACTCCGCCTGAGGATTATAGTCCCAAGTCTGAAACTCAAAGGAATTGATGAGGGCCTACACAAGCGGTGGAGCGTGTGGTTTAATTCAATATAACACGTAAAACCTTACTAGCCTTTGACATATAAATAAGTTTGCTTGTCTTTAATAGGATGGTACAAAAATTTATACAAGTGCTACATGGCTGTCGTCAGTTCGTGTCGTGAAATGTTAGGTTAAGTCCTATAACGAGCGCAACCCTCATTTTGTGTTGCTAAGACATGTGCTTTGGATTAAAAGGTCAATAATTAACTATTTAAGATTGATGAAGACCATGCCACATTACCTTATCTTTTAAAAACTAACTATTTTAATATCTTCATCCCATAATAAATAAAGGATGATAAGGATGAACCTACCACTAATAACTAAATTATTATTAAAAAGCTTTTTAAATTAACTAAACTAGGATATTTACCCACTAATAAATATTTTTATTTGAATTATATTGCAGAATTAACTTTTGATTATTCTACCCTAAAGGTTCATTGACAATCCTACCATCAAGTAACATTTCCATTCCAAAGTTAAAACTATGAATATTTTGCCCTATGATGGTAATTACTACCAATTAACAAATCTTCTTGAGGATCCTATTATTCTTGAAAGGTATCTATAAAATTTGATGAAGCAAGGTAGTGCATGGAAGCTTCACCGTTAAAATTCACCTACATGGGTGTTTTATATGGTGAACAAAACCAACTTGTCAATCTTGCTAAAAATTAAATAATGAAATGCATTATTTGAGATAATGAAATAATAGGTTCAAAAATTTTGTCCTTCTGTACAAGGTAGTGAAAAGGTTTGATTGTTTATCACAAATCAAATGGCATAATGGCCATGAAGAAACACATAGAAGTGGAACATAAGACCTTACTTAAGAAACATTTGGAAGATGGAACCGTCCATCTTCATAGAGGTCTACTTGATTGTGAATTAGTTAATAAATGGCCACATGTTTTACCAAGTGCAATCTTTGGATTGTTTTAATTTTACAAATCAATTCAAGAAAAATAATGACACAAATTGGGTTTTAGGAAAATCTAATGTTGTACATTGTGATAAAAAACTTTTAGCAAATGAAGATTGTGGAGTTTATTTGGTTGTATAGAATGGTGTATAGGTTGTGTGCAAAGGTGGTGTTCCCATTGAAGAAATTGTTTGTGGAGGAGGTTTTGCATTGGTAGAAAAGACTTTGAACTCATACATATATGTAGCTTGCATTAGTTATGCACATGCCTACCACATGCACTTTTGAACTTTAAATATTTACAAGAATGCATGACATGTTTGTTATTATTGTGATCTTTTTGTCAAGCAATTTATAAGAATCAGGGCGCCAAGGTAAAGGTCCTTTTTCCAAAGATTACACATGACATGTCATTTCAGCATTGGTTTATAACCTAAAATTTTGTATTTTGGATACCTAATTGAACAATGCATGTTAGATATAAAGATGTTTTGACTACAAATTGATTTTATATCATATATATTATGCATTCATGCCCTCTATCACATAAATATGAACAACTTTTGTTAAGGCCACATTTTTATTTCCATAATTTTTAGGGTCAAAAACACATTTGAACCAAATGTTTTCAAATCGGTTATAAAAAATAAAATTGATTCAAGTCCTTTTGCCCTTCTAATCATCAATGTTAAAATCCTTTTCAATTTTCTAAAGGAATCATGGTGCACCTTTGCTATAAAAAAAGATGTTTGTAAAAAATAAGAATTGTCCACTCTTGAGGTTTAAGTGCTTTGAACATGTAAAACCATTTTTAATTTGTGTTAATTTTTGAGCATATAAAATTTTCAATTAATGGAAAATATTCCCAAAAAAATTATGACAATCCAAACTATTGTGTTTCCATCATGATTTTTCCAACATAAAAAAATGTAGTTTTAACAAGTGTGCACTCACTTGGGTGGCTCCTTTGATTGTGTTTTTACCCAAAATGCATGACTATTGGCTTGTTTGAAGCCACTAATACTTGTGATGCAACTATGGTTCTGAAATTGCAATAGCTAAACTTGAAAGATATGACTTAATTCATAAAATTATTTCTTATGTGAAGGATTAAACATCCAATTTGCAAACATGTGCAGGTGTTTTGGACTCAATGTTTTTGTGTAAAAGTTTAACCACGTTGGAACCATTTCATGGATTCCACTTTGGGCATGCATTATCCAAGGTTTGTCAATATGTTATTACAAATGACAAAATGGTTCATGGATTGAGTTACACATCTATAATAGCAATGCAAATTAACACCCAACAATGTATTATTTGGTTAAAAATATTAGGCAAAGTAAAATAGAGATCGAACAAAACATGCATAGATTTTAAATTGAAATCCAAAAACTTTGACATGCCAATGGGAACCAAGTATGTCCTTGACTTTGACCTTTTAAAGTTAATGCAGTCAAAATGAGATAGTGGCCCTATTATACCAATGTATACTACAAATATACCCATGGATCCTTTAATATAGATAATGAAATTTATTATTATTATTATTATTACAATAATATCACATAGCATTAGTTGTGTAAAAATAATAATTATAAGGCCCAAAAACCAAAATTGATACCCAAAATTAAATGTACCATATTTTTGGAACAATTATACTATATGTACTATAATATTAAACCCAAAAGTGTCCCAAAGGGGCTCATTGTAATGTGCTTTCACCCTTTTGGTGAAGTTGTTCTTGACAATTTGGCAAATCTAAAAGTTAATGTGTTTGATTATAAGTTGGAAAAACTTATGGTTTTCCTAAAACATCAAGTTCTAGATGTCTTTCACCCCTTTTTTAAAAAATGCATTTGAAAAAAAAGGTCATAATATTTTGCCTTTGATATTGGATCTAAGGTACAAAAACATGTGCTTAGTCATTAACTACATGGGTTGAAAAATTGCAATGGTTTTAATATTAGATATGATAACCAATTGTTGATTGAGACCTATAAGCTATTGATGCCCAATAAGGTTGAAAAGCCTATAAAATTTGCCCTTGATTCAAACAATCATGATTTGTTTCACATCACATACAATAAGTACTATAGGTCCACATTGAGAGACTTTGTAGTAAAGAAACACATATAAATTCGACCATTATCCAATTGATGCAAATAGTTATGTACAAATGTACAAATGTGCTTTAATTTAGTGGCATAAAAAAAGAGAACAAGTTTTCCACAAGTGTTATGTAAGAGAAAAAATTCTAGGTATTTCAACTAACCAAATTGAAATTAAAATGATATCTTCCATTGTCGAAATCCTCATTTCCTTTTGCAAATGTCACCTTCAACTTGACAACCTTGACAAATTGATATTTGTGAACAAGAATTGATCTATTGATCCGCATGTTGGGTGCAACAATTATAATTTTGATTCTACATTTGCATGTGAGGTATAATCAAATATAGGAACTCTTCACATTCCACTCTATTTTCAAATACAATGTTTTTGATACACTTCATTTAAGAATTTGAAATTGACCCATGTATTTTCTTTGGACGTGTAGGTGTTTGAAGTCTACAATTTATGGTGATATATAATTGAAGAACATGCCATTGGTTTAGTGTTTCTATTGATGAGTATTTTAAATAGACAGTGTGAAACATGCACAATGATAAAGGCTTTTCTAGTTTCGTATGGATGTGTTACATATGGAAAAGATGTTATTCTTGATAAAAACAATGAGCCCAATGTCTTTCTATGTTAGTTAAGACAATATGGACATTGCATAGTGGCCCAATTGAAAATGATGAAATAATTTCCTATCAAGGTTTTTGGGTTCAAAATTTTCTTGTCTTCAATTTCCCATGTTTCTAATTCCTTATGTTTAATTAAATTTTCTAAATTGGTTGACCCAAGAACTTTTTGTGAGAAATTTTGGAATGAAGAATAGGTCTAATTTTTTTGCATGAATTTTGTGTGACCTTTGTCATATGTGTTTTCTATGTGTTGTGTGTGTTTATTATATGTATGTTCTTTATGTCCCCTATGTGTTGTACTATTTGTTGAATCTATGTTTTTTGCGAAGCCTTTGTAAGGTTCAATGAGATGGGTTTTGGTGGTCTCTTTTGTTGTTGCTGCTCTATGGTAAGACCTATTTTCATTTTGTATATGGTTTTTGTGTCATATGTGTTTCAATTGCATCTTTTGTCTAGTTTCTTTTGCCTTTGTTATGTTTTAAACTTTTGTTTTATTTAGCTTTTCCTGTCTTTTTAATTCTATGTGTCTTGTGTCTTTTTTATTTTGGGTAGGTTGGGTCCTTTTTTTATTGTGTGTGTCTTGTGGGTCTTTTGTCTTTTGTCTAGAATTTATTTTTGCTAGACATTTGTTCAAGGCATGTTTCTTGGATGTGGATTTGATGTTAGTGTTTGTAGTTTAAGGCTTGAGAGATGTAACATTTGACTCATGGGGGATGGAACATGGGAAAAAAGAAAATTTTGAACTTGCCTTTAACCAAATATTTGACAAAATGTCATTTTTTTATTCAAAAACAAATCTTACACATTCCTTTGGGTTAAATAACATGTAAAGGAAAATAGTAGACTATTTCTTCTATGATTGTAATTTTAAAAATAAATCATGTATTTAGTTGATTTTGAGCTTTTGAAAAGTCTAAAAGTAACAAATGACCATTTGAAAATTGGAAGTTTAAAAAGAATCTTTGAATTGGGGGTCACCATGTGATATAACAATAGATATCAACAATGTTTTGTCTCACTAGATGATTCAAAAAATAGATGACATTCCAATGTTTTGCTTCAAATTCAATAGAAAACTTAATTTGAACCACCAAATTAGAAAAGTCCAAAATTAACAATTTAGTCTAATATAATTAACTAAATACATGTTATAACCTTGATCTCTTTAATTTAAAATTTTTCATAGTTTGAATAGGTTGTAGTGTTAATTTAATAAAAAAAATTTGAGTTGTGCGTTCTATTTTGGGAACAAAGTGTTTCAATTACCCAAGTTTTGAATTTGCTAAGATATATGCCAAAAGAACTTATAGATATGCCAAGTATACCCCTTAAGGTAATTGTTAAAGAATCTCGTAATATACTCAATTTCAACAAAAACAAAACCCACACCCTTGCTACAATTTGCCCAACCCATAAATCAAAAACCCAAACCCAACCAATTCTTTAATTTTTTTTAAAACAATAAATATGGACTTGGGCAGTTCTATAAATAAAAAATTCCATAAATCCAAATCCAATTATTATTTTTTAAAATCAAGTACTCACCCCACAATAAATTGCACTACAATGCAAAAAATGATGCACCTTAACTTGCTTCCACTCAACAACACAAACCTTTGCACTATTATGGAGAAAGTTGAATGTCATATATACCATGATATCTACAAGAAAGTAAAAAAATTTCCTAATTATTAATTGTATTCATCCACTATGGACATGTGGTGCACATCATAAAGTTAAGCCTATTTAAAGAATAAAAATTCCAAAAGTGAAGTGAGGTTAAGTTGCCTTTAAAAAAAATTAATTTTTTTTGCAAACTTTATCTTCAATGTTCTATTTCAGGCAAGTTGGGCTATAGATTGCAATTATACCCCTTTTAGATGAATTGGGATAATGTGTAGGGTAACTCTTTCAAACTAGGAGTTCCCAAAATAACTACCTTGGAGGCTAAATAGGGCATGGTTATTTTGGGAACTCCCTACTTCGAAAGAGTTACTTGACAGAATGCTGAAATATTTTGTAAAATGATGGACCAAATCACTAGAAAAAAAATTTATCATTTATAATTAATTTTTGTAACTAAAAAATGTCATTTACAAATGAGAAATGTTGTTTGTAATTATTTTTCAATTGCAAATGACATTTTTTAGTTGCAAACGATAATTATTTTTTATAATAAGGTGGAGATGCTCAATCGCATGAAGTCTATGGAATAAGGTATGGTGTGGGTAAGTATTGAGCAGAAAGTAAGGTCCAATTGCATTCATTCTGACACCAAGAGTGATGATCTTTGCAACCCAATGGGTACTTGGTTGATCGCTAGTGCATTGCAACTAGATTACGAATGAGGCATTGCAACTAGATTACGAATAAGTGACCACTTTCTGAAAACCTTGATGAACTATTGAATTCCACAACGAAGTTCCGAAATTCCCCACTGTTCTCTAGAGGGAAATTAAAAATTAAAAATTATGTTAAATTAAAATTTTATCTAAATTTTTTTTATTTAATTAAGATATAAAAAGTAAATAATTTTACACCTCCTTCTATAGCTTTTGGCTACATAGAAATCTAGTGGGTCTTACTTTTTTTTTAAAAAAAATCTTGTGATTGAAAATCTCAAAAATCAATTCATTTTCACACTTTTTAATTTTTAATTTTGGCTAAATTTTGCCAACAAAAAAAAAGGGCTGGAATTTGACTAGGGCGCTTTTTGTTCAACTTTGTGATGTAACTAACCACACTGATAATCATCCATAAGGGAAATTAGCCAAATTTGGCTACAAGGCAAAGAGGGAAAGTAGAAAAATTTAAGAATCCTACTATATTTTGGCAACCCACTTGCTGTCAGAATCTATTGTCTAAGTAGGGTAATTTGAGAAAAATAAAAATTCCTCAAATTCTGGCCACTTTTGTGCAATTTTTCTACATAAATCCTTCACATTGTTCACACACTCAAAAAAATTTCTGGTTACCAAGGCGGTGAAAATTCACCCCAAAAAAAATATGGCTTGAGAACGAGAGCTTGATAGGGCTTTTTATGAAGCTCATCGGAGGACCATTTTGAAGGTGTTTGGTATTCTTGCAACATTTTTGTTACTAGTAAGTAGGCCTCAGTATTTTTTGGGGAGCGAAATTTGACCAAAATGTGGAAAATTAAAAATTAAAAGGGAATATTCTGTTGATAATGATATTCTCTCTTTTTATATTATTTACAAAATTTCAGGGAAGAAAAATTGAAAAAAAAAAAAATTCATCACATGTGCATTATGGACACTCTGATCTTAATTTGGTAGAATTTTTTTTTTTAAATTAATTTTGTTTACTATTTACACAGGTGCTAAAAACCTGTAGCCATTATTATTATTCAGTGCTAAATAACTCTTGGGAAAATTGAAAAAACAAATCACTACTAGGCTAGGCTAGGCTAGGCTAGTAGGCTTAGGGCTTAAAAGAAAGAAATGAAGGGTAGAAAGAGGACAGTGGTGATGATGATTAAAAGGTACGTACGTATGTACGTAGGTACGGTGCCGGAGGGGGTGTTGCCCAACTGATTTGCCAGGCAGCCGTATGGGCCGCACGCCGCGGCCTTTCTGTTGGCCCTTATTTCCCCCCTAGGCCAGTACAACCCTATGCACTAGGGTTTGTTACAGCCCCCTCCTTCCCGCCCGCCCGCGCGCCCGCCCTCCTCCGTGCACCAACAACAGCTACCAACCTACCTACCTACCTACCTACCTACCTCACTCCTGCTGACTAACCAACGAACGTTCCCGCGTCCGGGAGCCTCTTGTTGTTTTTAACCCTAGGTTAATTTTTCTTCTCCTCTTGATTTATTTATGCCAGCTAAGTTACATGCCCCTAAGTTACTTTTTTACTCGCCCTTAAGTAAAAACCCAATGGCCATCATTTCAGTGTCTAGTTGGAGGCCTCCTTCCATGAAAGATTTTTTTTCCTATGCCATTTAATTGGTAAAAAATTAAGCACTATGGTAAAGATTGCAAAGAATTTTTTTTAGTATTAATGGAGGCTATGTTTTATACAACATAATTTTTTCCTCCACAAGAGGAGGCCATTGTTTTCCTTGGGAGTGGGTTCTTGGCTTGGTAAACAATTGATTAAAAAATTTAAACTTTTTGTGATGTTTGTTCTCTTCTACCATCTTTTTTAATTTGAGATTTTCTTCACAATCTTTACATCAAGAAACAAATGAAACTCGTATAATGTTGTTGTAATATTCCTTGTAATATCCCTATTACCCCATATGGCGGTCCAATGATACCTTTGTTGGCCTTGCCTACCAAGGCAAAGGATATTATTGTGTTTGGATTCATTATAGAGTATTATTGTTGCTTAAGGGATTTTGGTCCCTTGGTAATAGGTCTATATTTATATGAGGATTTTTGAAAGATAACATTTTGGCTTGTGTTGAAACTTGAGATTAGTTAGAGAGTTATATAATATTTTGAAGGATTTTGGTTTCTTTTAGAGGATTTTTTGAAGATTATATTTTTGTGTGGTGAAATATTTGAGTTTCCATAATTTTTCTTTTGCCTTAAGATACTTCTTAATGTAAATGGCAAGGCCACAATGTGACACATCCCTTGTTGATACATGTCATTCTTCATACATATACATAGAGTGCACAAGTTTGAATTTTTTTTTCTTTCATATTCCTTTGACCAATAATGTCTATTTCTCATCACAACAAGATGCAAAAAATCAATAGAGAACTTAGGGATTCAAAATCTCATGTTCCATATTCCTTTTGGCTATATTCAAAATCCAAGTGGATAGGAAGTTGGAGAGCTAATTTTGCTTCATAGTTGAAAAGCTTGTGAAGGATGGCTGATGTTTGTGTTGATGATGATCTTGAAGGAGAACCTTCCATCTTATTGTGTTAGCCTAAATCCATTTTGAAAATTGTGATTGAAACTTAACAAGTCCATTACTTTTTCCTTAACTTCTATGTGTTCATTTTATTTTTTTTAAAAAAATTTCTGAGAAGTACAAAAAAATATTCAAATACAACTTGCCATTCCAATGAAGGTCAAATGTTCAAGTCATGAAATATTGTTAATGTTACAAACTTCAAAAATCATAACTTTTGTTATTAACAAGTGTTATACCAAGTTATTTATACCAACCTAGTATATAATTTGAATTTTCTTACTAGCAAGACTAGGATGATATTTTTTCACAATTTTAGGTATATATGAACTGAATTAAACATTGTAGAATATGATTCCCACTTGTAACTAATTCTAACAAAGGTGGTGTCACACCAAAATTAATTATTGAAGTTTGAACTTATAAATAATATCAATTTTGGTCTAAGATTAAATAGGTTGAAAATGATGAATAAAAATTGACCTTATGGCAGGCCTCATAGTCTATGGCAAATGCCAACTTTGCCAAAATTAATTTAATTTTGGCAACTTTCTTTGGGTAATTTTGGCAAAATTGGCAGTGTGTGTATTTTAACGTCAAAAAGTGAATTTCAAGGGTTGTCGCCATCGTTTGCAGCGTTTTGACGTTTGAAAAGGGTCATTAAGAGCTCGAATTGCTTCGCCTGCATGATACCAACCAGCGCCAGGCTGGTCAAGCTTGTGCGAGTGTCGTTCTTTTCCCACTTGACCATCGAAAAATCGCTTTCAACAGCCGCCATATGAATCTAACAAGAGTTCCTATTCTTCAACGTCCTTTCACTACTGTAGGTAAAGTGGTCCCGAAGCTACTTTGTAATAAAAAAAATCTCTTCCTCGGATCGGCCCCTTGACACATAATTCTTCACTCATATGATTTGTTGTCTTCTGCCGGCCTGCTGATCATGCACATTCAGTACTGCTTTGTATATATCTCTTGTTCTCGAGCTGCTGATCATACAGATAATATTTCCACAAGTTGCTCATGCAATTGAGAAACTATTAAAAGCTACTAGAGCTGTGTGCACTAGGATCTGCAATGCTAGCGGCGCGGTTATTGAATAGCCGCTAGCCGCTAAATCATAAACTCAGACATAAAGACAACCATTTAATTTTGGCAACTTTGAGTTTTTATTTTTGGCAAATTTGGCATCTAAAAATAGAATGCCAAATTTTATGAGGCCTGCCTTATGGGCCTTAGATTTTGGGATCTTTTTATGAAGGACCTATTTTGCACTCATATATGGATTAAGTGATATAATATAATTATATTTATCTATTTTTGGATTAAACACCCAAAAAATCCAATTAGCTTGATTTCATATCTAACACAAACATTAACTTTTAAGAAAAAGATGTCAAACTATATAAAATTTCACAATTCAAAAGGATGAGAATTCTAAAAAGTTAATGGTTGGTGTAATTTTACAAGCATCAAGTTTATGCATGATGGATAACTATTAGAAATAATGAAAGGAGTGGAAATATCTCCCTTTAAGATATTTTCAAAGTTGCAAGTGGAATATTACGTTCATTCATCTTTTTCATGCTTTCATGTTGATATTCTCTCAATAAAACTTGTACCGTATCAAATTGATAACTTATTTTAGTTGTGATAACTTTTTAAACTATGCTTGGAATAGCATTTTTTCAATGATATATGTGAAGTGCCTTCGTTTACAAATGGTTTGAAGTTTAAATCTAATGGATAGATTTCATCAAATTGAATAGTTTTCCCCCAAAAAAGAAATTTTGAAAATGTCTTAAGAATTTTGATGATTTTTGAAAGTAGGCCCATTTCTTTACATTTTCATCAATTGTGCAACTTTTCATATGTCAATTCAAGAAGTGTGAACCAATTTTTGAATATTTTCAATAAGATTTCTAGATTTTCATCATTATGCAAGCTCCTTAAGAAAGGCTTTTAAAACTTTCATTCAATGTTGTGCAGCTTCATTAAATGCCTCCTTATGGGAAGTGTGGTTCAATGCCTTCTAATGGAAAAGTTCCTCAAATTTTCATACATGAAAATGACATGTATTCTCAGGATTATGAATATTCTTGTTCATGGAAGCATAAGAAGATGTACATTAAAATTTGGACTCTCATATGACACGTTTGAAGCACTTTATAACTATGTTAATACCCACATTGGACCAATATTTGGCATGTTCATGAATGTCATGCTTCATGCCCATGTGACCACTCCTCACATTTATCATTTTTCCAACATCTAGACCTTGTGTACATTGCATATACTTGACAAGGGACAATTACATGTATGAATGTGAGTGTGTGATCCAAGCTAGGAGTTGATTTATTCACTCATCAAATGAAGTAGGTATTGGTTGGAATAAAAAGAATACCATCAAGCAATTTGTGCCATTGATTGGTTTATTGTGTTATTTGGGGAATAAATGTCGGTTGGCAATAACAAATCTTCATCATGTAATAACTTGCACATGGTCATTACTATTGTTGGCCAAATACATGGAAAATATGGATATGAATCTGGTTAGTAGGTAGATATTATGTATATAACCATATCTAAATTTTTATTTTTTTTCAATAGCCACTATTATACATATTTGACAAAAGGCAGCAATAACTAATAACTATGTATACTTGCATGTTAGGTGTGACTACTAGTATTCATATTTTCATGTTAATGTCATTAGGGGGCCATTTATAGATAATAGAATTATGCATATGTTGCATATCTAGTAATTAAGGTTTTAGGGTTTAAATTTCTTTTTGTGTGTCTTTTTCCAAGAAATGACAAAGTTCAAGTGTGTTTAAAATCCTTGTCACAAACTTTTTCATCAATAGAATGTTGACACCTTCACAACTTTTAATGTTCTTTGAAACAATTTCAAGTCTCAAGAATCTCCAACTTTAAGTATGTTATGTTTTTTTTTGTAAGTTGTGTGCATTGTGGTTTATGGTTCTTTTGTTTCGATTTTCATTCTTCACCTCAGGTTTTTGTTTTCACTTTTCCCATTATGTTTCTATCTTCATTCTTCATATTGTATTTTTGCACGTTTGATTCTTCAAATGCTTTTGCAACAACTTTTAGTGATTTTGATTTTTCAACTTTCAAGGATTTTAGTTTTTTAACTTTCAATGATCTTAATCTTCTAGATTTCAACATTTTTAATTTGTGAATTACAACTTTCAATAAATTTGACTTTGCAAGATGAATCTTCAATTTTGTCCTTTGAATTTGTTGCAAGTTTTTTGCTTTGACATGGTTTTTTCTTTGTTGTTTTGTTGTTTTTTTAAAAACATTTTGTAATTTGCAAGATTCAAGATATTATGCACTTACAATTTTGTCAATTGTAATTTTAAGTAAGCTTCCATGCACATACACTTGAGTTGTAATTTGTAAGCTTGTTTTGTTTTTGCATTGTCTTGGTTAGGTCTATGCTATATGCTTGATGCAATGGTTGAAGTAGATGAATGTTTGGCTAAGCTTATTGGCGATGTTGGTGGGGTTGAAGAAAATTGTGGAACATCATCCATTTCTATTGTGCATGGCAACATCTCAAATGTTAAGAGCATGCATGCAAGTTGCTACAATTGATTATTCTTTGTGTTCATGCAAATTTTATTTTTAAAGTTCATCAACAATAGGGATGATGGCTTCTAGTTGTGTTGTGTGGGGTTGGATGATTTTGTGCTTTAGGTGGGGTGTGGTTGGGGCAAATCTTATGTTACATTGGAGAAAGTTTTTTCAAGAACTTGAATTCAACTCCTTCACAAATTATTAACTTTCCAAAATCTTGATGCTCTTGTAAGGCAAATGTGTGATTGCAAAAATTAATTCCAAACATCCCAATTTTATGTCTAACCTTTACTTCCTTTTTTTGGTTCAAAGGTAGTGAAAAGGAGATGAATGTAACACATGAAAGCAATTTGATTATTTCTCAATACATATGAACAATAAATTTTAATGATTTTTTCAAAAAGTTCATACCTAAAATTTAAATCTACATGTACAAAAAACTTATTAGCACCATTCTATTAATAATTTCATCATAGAATAATCAACAACTAGATTTGATATATTGCAAGGCACCATTAAATACTTAAACTTTTGAATAGTGGTGACAACAAAATTAGTAATGATTGGTGCTAAGTGTTGACACATCAACTAATTTTCATTAACTTCCTACATTTGAAAAATTGAAAAATTGCATCCTAATGTCTTTTGAAATAAAATGGCTTCATTTGTAAATAAGCCAAGCATGAAATAACAATAATTTAATTAAGAGAAATTATATATAAATCTATGACACATGGTGCAATCATGATGACATATTTTCAAATTTTCAAACTAGTGATTTTAAAAAAAAATCTTTGTCCCAAATATAGAACTTGGGATTTAAATCTTATAAATGATTTTCACAAAGGTTTTATATTTTCCAAAGTTTCAAATCCATTTCCATAGATGCCTTCTCCCAATGCTTGTGATTCTTTTCACAATTTTATTGGCCAACATATGTTTGCTTAAATGTTAAATTGAACTAATTATATGGATGTGTAATGAGAACTTCACACAATAGAATCATGGTTGGTAAAAGATGCCTAGCTTGGGTAGTAGTTCATGTTGGAAAATGGTAACTACATATTCCTAAACACCAAAATTAGAAAAACATGAGAATAAAAGTTGAATCCAAAACAAATCTTGAAGTTCAAATACTTACAATATAGGCCTTGCTAAAGTTAGCTATGTCACCTTGACAATTCTCTTTCAAAGTTTGGAACGTGAACTTTTTTTAATATGTTATTTGGGTTGGAGATTAATATATGTTAGATTTTTTTTTGGAGAAGCTATGAAAAATAATCACATTGTGAACAATAAAAAAATTAATGATTTTTGATTGTGGAATGTTTGGGTGTTGAAAGAACATGTTAAGTATGAAACCCCATTCCACAAATATCTCTACAAAAGTTCATTACACCATCCTACAATTATATAATATTTCACATTGGAAAAATTAGCACATGGAAATTGAAACTCAATCTATTAATGAACCAAAGTTTAAAGCATACACATAGCACTTCATGATCTGAAACAAGTTTCAAAAGAAAAAAAAGCTAATTGATTCACCTAATTTTTTCAAAAATTGGTCAACATTCCAAATCTTAACTACCAATCACAATTTGTCACATTAACCTTAATGATTGATTTAAGAATTGTAAAGTGCACAAGTGTGAGTCCTTGCCCAACAACCAAATATTTCAACCACCAAAAGAAAAAAATGATTTTAATATGTTTATCATCACACCTCCTAAACTCTTCACTACTTCATATAGAGATTGAATGAAGAAGATATATTCATGTGGGTCAACAATTAGAATGTTCACAAGAACACAAACCTCATTTTTTGAAAGCACAAATGTCCCTAGGATGTTTAAAATATCAAAAAACAATTTCATATTGAAAAAAATTCATTGCTAGGTGGCCTGAAAGCTACAAGGTCAAAGCCAAGTGTGAGAGTTTTGTTGTGCACTAAATTTTGAGCATTGTCACAACTATTTGAGCATTTTCGGTGTAAAATATCAATCAATTTTTTTTATAGTAATTTTATTACATACCAAACATTTGAAAAAAGGTTGTGCAAAGATATATATGACATGAACAAGAGTAATATGGCTGAAATGATTGCTATATTGTGAATGTTAATGTCCCAACCAAAGCTTAAACCAACTTGTAACAAGCTATTATCATTCCATGTCAACCAAATACCAACAACCACACAAATTTTTTGTATAGTAGTCCGAATAAGAGCATTCCCATTATCACTTTAATTTCATTCCAAGCCAATAATGATACATGTGTAACCAAAAAAGAAGGGGGACACGAACGAATCCAAGACATAGAACTCACACAGGTACCCGTCCGACCCCTCTTGCCACCACAACTGCATTCCTTCTGGGATAATCACCCTCAGAAGCTCACCTAGTATTGCTGCAGTACAATACCACTCTCCCTAAGCACACAAGCTACTCATCTGAAACTGCAAGTCTACCGAGACAATGTGCGATTCGGCTCATGACCCTCAGACCGGATCTCTCATCATGTAGCTACACAACCAGATGACAAGACAGATACAAAAAAACGAACCCTCAAAACAACTGTTCGATCTTTATTACATGCCGAATACTCCGACAGCACAAGCATCCATGCTACTGGGATTATCTCGATCTGTACTACTATTCCTAGATTCAGAAGCTCGCGTCCGTCAGTTGCAGATCGCAGCGGAAGAGAAAAAAAACAATGCAGACCGACTTAGAACTTTACTAAACTTCTGTTCTTCCTTTTTCCTCCTTCTTCATTCCCCCCTTTGTCCGTTTAAATTAAGGTCCTACTTATCCTTCGTCTAGCCGTTTCTGGCTTCTTCCAGAAGCTTGGTTAGCCCTTTGCAGATTGTTTCCCTCCAAAGCTCATCAATGAGGCGCCGCAATCCCTCATC
>Ga0116231_10006078_pt1 | contig 23351 bp, 15 predicted proteins | sample S1TSphgellanicum_2_FD_89695 | JGI IMG/M metagenome (GOLD analysis project Ga0116231, IMG submission 89695) | Host-associated microbial communities from peat moss isolated from Minnesota, USA - S1T2_Fd - Sphagnum magellanicum MG | ecosystem: Host-associated > Plants > Peat moss > Unclassified...
TGGTGATTGTAATCCAAATGTTTGTCAACTAAATTTGAACTACAATTTACATTTTTTTCAATTAAGTTTTGACTATAATTCTATTTTTTGTCAACTAAAATTTGACTATAATTCAACTTATAAACAAACTAAGGGATAATTCACTAGTTTCAAGATCAAGGTCCAAACCCTTAGTGTAGGGTTCTCAACATGTTAGGAAGTCAATTAAATTTCCACTAATTATGCATGACACAATTAACATATCCATAAACATCATGTGACAACAAATAATTCATCATGGTTTTGAATATGTTATACACATGGCATTCCAATCTTATCAATGAAAGTAATGATATCTTTATATTTAGATTTGAGTGTTGAGATTATGCCACATGTCATTTTATAATATTAATCCATCCAAAAATTTTAATATATAATTTAAAAACTTCACTACCATACACATGATACGCATTTGTTAGTTTGGTTTTATGTAATCCCACCAATGCCCATGAGACACATGTCGATGTTATATTGCTTAACTACTTAATCTAACTAACTAACCTAACTACTAAGTGTTACCTAGCTACCTAGTCTAGTTATTTAATGTAGTTATGTCTAGAGGTGATTAAACCAAATCAAATGGTTTGGTCACTTTGCAAAGTGGGTGATGTCAAGAAGGCTACTTAAGGGTATGGAAGATAGTTCAACTTTTGACCTTGAAGAGATAAAGGAATCAAAACTATAGGTTAAGTTTTAGTTGACATTAGGTTGAAAACCATGCAAGCTATTGGAGTGTTCGTGGAGGAGTACAAAAATGATCATATTATGAATAGGCAAAATGGCTTGCAAGTAAAAACTTTAGCATGATCCAATGATGGAAGGCAAGAGGTAGGTCCCCAATGACTTGGAATCCTCAAAGAGTTGAACAACTAGAAGAACTTAAGTTTGGAAATCAAACATGTTGTTAGCAAGGAAAATAAATTTTGTTTTAAAATTGCAAGGCATGTGCACATGAATTGAATTGGTTAGCAACAAGAAATGTCTTGCACTAAAATTTAAAATGGAACATTCATGATGTCTTTTTTTTCTTGGGAATGTTTTATATCAACATGTAAAATTAATAAGAGGCTACATATAAACAAAAAAAAAGTTCTACTTGGTTTACAACTTATTTACACATTTTATGCACATTGCATAATTTTTGTTCTCTAACTTTCTATCAAACTTTTTTTTCATTTGTATTGCTATTCACTACTAGAAATTTTGTCTTTTGCAACTTGTCTTATGCAACTAAAAAATCTCACATGCAACTATTTTGGAGTTGCATGCGACATTTTTTAGTTGCATAAGACAAGTTGCAAAAAACAAAATTTCTAGCAATGATTACACCCTTAACAAATCCAACATCACTAGATGCTTTGAATTCTAAGCTAGAAAAATTGCCATCTTCATAACCTCAATAAAGTTGCATAACCATCATATTGATATGCCACATGGAAAGATTAGAACATGAAACTATTATATTTAGAATAAAGGTGGCTAACTTAACAACATTGAGAAAACAAAAAAAATCTAATGATTTTTTCCTTTCTCCTTCCCTTGAAACAAAAAAAATTGATTAAAAAAATAAATTTAGTCCCATGTTTTTCTTTCCTTCTTGTTTTTCTCTTTTTGGGGAAAGTAAATGGCATTTGGAAAAAAATAACAAAAAATTAAAATCTTTTTTTATGAAGAAAAGAAGAAGGGAAATGTGAAAAGAAAAATAAAATACCATACTTTGTAGATTCAACTAAGGATGTGTGGTGGCCAAAAACAAGGGCACACCATTTATCAAAATTTTACATAGTTAGATGTAAAAAATTTAATTTTGCAACCAAAAACAATGGTGGTTAACAAAGTAAAAATGACAATTTGAATAAGGTTTGCAAGGATTTATTTCACCACATGAAACACAAGAAAATGTCCTTAGGAAATGTCTTATTGGTTGTTTAAAAAAAAAAATTCCACACAAATGAATTTTTGAATGAAACATTTTGCAACTTGTTATAGAAATGTTTCAAGTTGCCCCAATTTACATCACATGTTTTGAGTTAATCATCATTGAATAAATATGAGTTTTCAAAATTAAATAGAACTTTTGCAATTTACAATATTTCATTTTGAAAAATGATCACAATTTCAAATCTTACCAAAATATGTTCATTATTTTAGGGTTCATAATCTTACATATTATAAAATAAAACTTTGCTTAATACATCATGTACATTCTACCCCATTTATATGTGGAAAAGTATGTTTGAAAATTTGGAACAATTCTGAAAAATATTTTGAATTCTCAAAATTTTAAAATTCCACAATAAAATAAATTTAGTGTTTTTTTTGGTTTTGTGGCTAATAGGTTTCCATCATCTAAATTTTTTTTATCATAAAATATTTTAATTATATGAACCCTTTTCAAAGTTACGTGTAAAATTGTCTTGTTTTGACACAATAATTGTTCATTTTCAAACATTTTAAACTAAAACCTAAACCTAAAATTGAATCAAATGGATTTTAAATTTGAATTTCTTGACATGTTCATATGAGTAAAAATTGAATAACTTGTCATGACTATCACAATTTTAAATGAAAAAAAACATAAAATAGATTTTTAATTTTGGATGCTTATTACTAACATATCCAACATTCTTTTTGGTTCCTTTGAGCATGTTTTGACTTGTACATAGAATAAACTTAATGGGTTTTGAAAAAATAATGTTCAATGAACATCAACCTTTCTATTAATGACCAAACATGGTCTTGACCTTAGGTTCTTCTTGTTACCCAATGGATGTCAACCGTCTTTACTAAATAAACTAAACATGATGTTGACCAAGTAGGTTTAAACTTGTTACCCAATGGACATCAATATTTCTATTGATGAACTAAATGTTGACCTTATGTTTTTGGGCTTGTTTATATTTTGGGGTTTGAAACCAACCAACCCCAAGGAAATTAGGGTTGTTAGTAGGTAGGTAGGTAGGTAGGTAGAAAAAACAAGAAGTAAGTGAGCAAACCACCTATGGTTAGCTAGGGAACTGGAATCCAACAGAAAACTGTTTCTTGACCACTTACCATCATCCATCCTTCATGGTGCACTCGTTCGTGGGGTGCGGGTTACATTCTCATCCATCCATAAACATATCATACAAAAATATCTTTGAATGATGATGGGGGGAAAGCCAAGATCCTCCCAAGAAATTAAATTTCATTCCTAGGATGAAATATTTTTTTTACCAATTTTTAGATGCTTTGTAAAATACATAATAATAGATGAAACCTTTTTTTTTAAAACCTCACCACAATGTCAACACAAAGGGATGGATATTTTTGGCTAATTGATTTCTTTAAAGGCTATGAACCACTTGGGTAAATAAAGTATTTTAAAGTTCCTTTTTCTTGGCAATACATGGAAGTGGTCCCCTCCATGTGTTTGTGTCTGTGTGTGACAAAACCGGCGGGTCAGATCTGAGAACCGGGATGAAACCCGGAACCGGACACCGCGGGTGGTGGGTTTAGGGTTTCTTCTATTTGCTTTTGAGCTTCTTAGTAAATGGAGGAGAGAGGGAGATTGAAGTGTGTGGGACGCTGGCGGAATCGCGGAAGAAGAAAGGAGCGATGGCGCAAGGGCAGTATGCGTACATGCGACTGCAAGACGCGGTGCTGCACATGAATGAGAGGGTCAATTTCTATGGCGTTGTTGCGGAGTATGAGCAACCCAAGAGCACTAGAGGAAAAGGTTTTTCTTTTTTCTTTTTTCTTTTGGTTTGAGGAATGGAGGAGTACTTAATGAAAGATTTGAGAGAGAGAGAGAGAGAGAGAGAGAGAGAGAGAGAGAGAGAGAGAGAGAGAGAGAGATTTTCTTCTGCTGCTGATGGAGATATTGTGCTTTCGATAATTTCTTGTGCAGATTTCATATCCACAATGACACTGGTAGAGATGTCTTACCTTAGCACTGGATTGAGGGTTCTTTATTTTATGTTTTAGGTTGCTGATGGAGATACTGTGCGTTTGATAATTTCTTGTGCAGATTTCATATCCACAATGACAGTGGTAGATATGTCTTAGCATAGCACTGGATCGAGGGTTCTTTATTTTAGGTTTTAGGGCTGCTGATGGAGATACTGTACGTTTGATAATTTCTTGTGCAGATTTCATGTTCACATTGACAGTGATAGATATGTCTTACCATAGTACTGGATTGAGGGTTCTTTATTTTAGGCTTTAGGGTTGCTGATGGAGATATTGTGCTTTTGAACATTTCTTGTGCAGATTTCATATGCACAATGACAGTGGTAGATATGTCCTACCATAGCTCTGGATTGAGGGTTCTTTATTTTGCACGAGCTTTAGAGATGCTTCCACGGGTCCGTGCTCTTGGTGATATAATACGCTTCCATCGCATCATGGTAAAGCTTGCTTCCACACTAGTATGCATGGTAACCCTATGTTTGCACATAATTCCTGTTGAAAAATCGGCGATTTGTGATCAGGGTGATGAATTTATCTTGATTTGATGAGAACAGGGTATAGGGTTTAGGGTTCTTGCAATGAGAACAAGGCAGGTTATTTCTTCTTCCTTCACCTCTCTATATTGTCTCCATTGCTTGTTTCTCTTAGGGCTTTTGAAAAGAAGCAGGTAAAAGTGCCAAAAAGCTCTTCTTGAGATGTTCAGCATGAGGACAACAACATCCCCTATTCTATTTTGTGGAGGGCTGCAGATGAGCAACTATGAGGATGCACCACAGGCACAGGGACACCCAAGTAAAGGTTCTGCATTTGTTCTGCTGCCAGGTATGGAAGGGCAAGGTTATGAGCCTTATCAGATGTCACACAGCCACTTCACACTGGAACAAGTTGATCGCACAATGGTTGACCTCATGCGCTCCTGGGTGTGCACACACCCTCTTGATATGGGTATTTGTCTCTCTCACTCACAGCAAGCACATGGCTAGCTTGTCTTGCAGTTCAAGATTTCCTCATAATTGTCCAGGAATTGGTGCAATGAGATTTTTCTACCCACAAGATCTTCTCTGATTAGGAGTTCTTTTGTTGTGGAATCAGGGGTTGTGTCATATGCAGGGATGAAGTAACATATCACTGAATTTTTTATTCTTGTTTAGGAAATCTGGATTAGGTTACAGTTGTCTTGAGGGACCTCATGGGTCACACAGTGTTCTTGCATGTTCCTGTATGTATATATATAGTTGTTGCAATACAGGGTGCTCTAGGTATGTGTCAAAGCTTGTATGTTGTGGAGTCATGTTTTCAAGCATATATGTCTGTCTTCTACAATAAGCTTTTTCCCTCCAAGTGACATTATTGATGGCTGGGATTTGAGCACTTTATGGTTCAGGAACAGGCAGCAACAAGTATATGGTATCCATCAAAGACATGAAAGTTGGTTCCTACTTTGATCTTTGTTGCAAAGTGAGTGTTCCCCAATCTTTCTGTGACTGTTGTATTGTCTACTCCCTTCTTGACAATTGTGAGTGACCAGGTTTTTCAGTTATCCCTTGATTGTCAATTATGACATGGGATGCTAAACATGCACATGCATGGAATATTGAACAAGTTGGATCTGGCTGGTAGCTGGATTTGGTTTGTGATCAAGAATGGATGTGATGCAGATACTGTTTGTGCATGACCAAGATATCGATGACCGTGCTGTTACTATATATGTTTGGGATGGCACTGATGCACCCCCTGTTGGTGGTCTCCTGTATGTACCTCCTTGCTGCAAACTCTGAAGGTCATTATTGCTTTTACTTTGTATGCTTCTGTGTGCTGGTTGTAGTAGCAAGTAAAATTACACACCTTGTTCATTCGGCTGAATCTTGGACACTGGTGTGGACATGCACATACAGGTTACATTTGAGGATGTCTCATGTTGCAGGGAAGAGCCAGACATTGAGGATATAGAGCAATGGAGGTGGAGCCACACAGAGTTCACAGTGTCAAGAGAGGTCATGCAAGGCTTCCCAACAGTTGGCACTGTGTTACCACTGTTGCCTGACATGCCTGGAGATGTGCTGCCACCTCAACTTCCAGTTGCTGGGGACTGGGTGAAGCTACGCAACTTGGCATGCCGAATTCATGATGGTCAGTATGAAGGCATCATTCTGCGTGAGAGCAAAATCAGTCTTCTCCCTGTCAGCACGCAACTGGTGCAAAACTGTGAAAGGTGAATTGATTTTATCTGTATTTGAAAGAAAATTGCTCTCAAGGTGTTAACTATGCTGCCTCTGTGTCTAACTGAAGTGGTGATATATGGGTTTGCAGGGCATATCAAGAGCGACTAGCTACAGTGGAAGGACGCCTTCCTCAATGGTGTCCAAAGCCACCTCAATGTATTACAGGTATGCTTCCTAGTTTTTCCTTACTCCTTTTTCTTGTGCTATCATTTCCTCATATTTACACCAAGACTAATGTTTGTGCTTCTTCTGCAGTGACGGACTATGACCATGTGAGCTTCTCAACATTACGGGAGGTTCTTGCCCATCCACAGGTATCTCTTATTCCCCCTTTCAAGCAAACCACCTCCAAAGAATTTTCCATTATAAGTTACAAAAACTAGAAAGCAAGTAAAGTAAAACATAAGAAATTAGTTGCAGGGTGTGCTGAGTTCAACACTAAATGGATGTGCTGTGTGGGCATGACATACTTTAAACAGGTAACTCACAAGTTCCGATGCATGGTGCGAGTGATGGCCACATGGCCATCAGATGTACTTGATTTCTGTGGACTAGGTGCTGTAGGTACCTTTGTATATGCAGTTTGCCTCACTCTGGAGGATCCAACTGCTCGTCTGCGTGCTTTACTGTATGGTGAAGATGCGGTATATCTCATTTTGACCTCTTTGAAAATAGTTATTGAAGAGATGATGCCCCCTCTATCACTGTCTGTAGGGTGGGATAGTGACTGCCCCCCAGTACTGACTGCAAAGATAGCAACCTGTGTTGTATTATGTTGAGTTTTACAGTGCGAATTCCCCCACATATTGGAGACCATACTATAGATCTCTCGACAGTCATAACATGATTTTGAGCATGATTTAAAAGTCTGGCGATTTTTTACTCACAAATGCCTCAAGGAAATTAATTGCTTCAGCACATTGTGTCCTATTTGATTGGGTAAATGGTAGTCAAAATCAATAGCAGATATGGTGTGGGCAATTGTCTAGTATGTTCAGATGACCTCATCTTCTGTATATAAAATACTGACAATACAATAAAACAGACCCTTACTTCAATACTTATGGACTGCTTGCAGGTGGAGTTTTTCAATGGGCATCCTGCAGCTGATCTACGTGAACAGGGTGCCACAGTAGAAGCACTTCAACGCAAAGTGCATCGGTTATTGGGCCAGCAGGATACAGGTCCCCACAATCCTCCCTGGATTAAATGCTGCCTCAAGTCTTACTATACAGATAAATCACATCCTTGGGACTCCCGGCAGTTCCGAATTTTTGGTACACGGTTTCCAGGTTGAGGAAGACATCCTGTTGCTACAGCAGGCACTGCAAGTTGTGGTTTTGCCAGCTCCAAAACCAAGACAAAGCTGCCAGTGCTCTGTGGAGAGAGTCAAAGATAAACCAGCCTCCTGTGCAGCTCAGAAGTTGCCTGCATAGATATGTACAGCAACTGACACAGTAGAATCAATGCCGTCTTACAGGTACTTGTAAATTTTTTGGATCTTTCCAAACCTTACATATAAAACAGAATATAGTTACAGTTGAGGGTTAGTAAGTCAAATGACAAGTGAAAGGATATAGGATCTGGTGCATGGAATCAACTTCAAAAACTTGCAACTCAGTCTTGATGACCAAAATGCAATGTTTTGTGTCATTTGCACTCCAGAGGCAAGACACTTGGGCTATCAGATGAAGCATTTGAACAGGAAGAATGTACCTTTTTCAAGACATGGAATCAAATGAAAGGGAAACTTGATTTCAACTGTATTAGTACATAATTGTGCAGAGTGTTGCATAGTCTAGATGCATATAGGGTTTAGACATTTAGAAACAAACAACTGTCGTGAGACTGAATAGAAGTTTTTTGTGAAGATGGCCTTCAGGTTTTCTACATTGACAACATGTAGGTGTGTCAATGCATGTACAGGGACTTTTTTGCACTAGATAACTAGGTGCATGAAAATTTGCAAAGTAACTAACGAGGGAAACTGAGGAACAAAGGATGTTTTCCCTTAAAATGATTTGTTCGGTGGGTAATGCATTAAAAGATTTGTTTGAAAATTGATTCGTCCAGTGCATAAGAAGGATTTGATGTGGTTATTAGATCACATTCACTATTCTCAATGACATTTTGATTATCAGGAAGTTTTCCGGATCTAAAGCAGCTCAACAAACCCCCTTGTGTTTGTGTTTCAATTGCATTTCAATTATTTTGACTGGACTATTTTAATTATCTTGAGAATTTTTCACTTGGCCAACCTCAACTTTTGGTTGACATCTTAGCCTTTTTAGCTCCAAGTGGTGTAGCAATTTAAATTTAGTGGGAAAAAAAAAGAAAAAAGAAAACGATGTTCACTTATTACAAAGGAAAGGGACATTGAAAGGGAAAAAGAATTGCAAAGAATGGTTGAATTTGTGTTCTTTGTATTTTTGGATTGCCTACCTACTAAGAAGATTGCGTGGGAACTCATGTAAGATCCCCAAGAAGTTAGAAAAATAGTTTCCGAAATTTGGAAGCTACCTTTCTTCATATTCCTCTTTCTACCTTTTTTTTCTCATTTCTTTTCTCTTACAAAAAAGATTCTTTACAAATTGCATTTTCTCTACTTTGAATCTACATGACAAAAAATTTTGAACAATTCAAAGCACTTTTAGTTTGTTAACAAAAAGAAAAAGTGATCAAACTTAAAACGAAGTTTTCAAATTCAATTCAATTGAATTGCAAAGTCCAACACCAATGATAGCGCCAAAATTTGAATTCAATCTCAATCGAGAGTGAATGAATATCTCAAATCACATGAGTTTACATAACTTGTAACCCAAATACAATTTGAAGTATGAGGATCAACGATAATCAACTTGCCTTTTCAGTTCCTTCTAGTGGTGCCAAAATAGGAACACAATTTAGATCACCAACATAAATTCATTGTTCTTGAATAGTTTTGCAAGGGGTTGATGACATGACCAAAAGACATATCGACATCAACAATCTCAAATGGTGGATGACAACGAATAACATCTAATCTCTCCTTGTATTTTGGAAGCTCATTCATGAAAACATCATTGCAAAAACCATTGTTGAGCTCTAAAAGCAATTTCCTCACTTGTCGAACAAAAACCATGGATTTCTTTTGAACCATAATAGGAGAATAGAAAACTCCAAAATAAGAACACCATCAAAACCAATACTAGTTTTCTTTTTAGTAGAAACACCCATTAACAACAATTCTCTCATGAATAGGAAGAACAACAATTCTCTCAATTGCCGTTGAGGCAAGTTCCTCTTCTAGTTGTGTAAAGAAATTTAAAGGGGAAAAATAACTTCTTGTTTTAAGGATTAATGAAAGGTTTTAAGGACTACCTTGTGAAAATCCAAAGTGCTTGTTTTGAAGGAAATGTTATGAATAAGTGTGTGAGTTGGGACATTGGGAAATCTTCATACAAATGTTTCCAAGCAAATCTAGTTGATCATGTGATCTAACCAATCCATCATTGTGGTGATTCATTGATTGAATATCATGAAGTGCAGTTGATTTTGACTTCAAGCTCTATCGTAATCACTTCAATATTGACAAAGCAACTCAAGAGAAACTTGAGTTGGGTCACAAGGCTTTAACCATCTCAACAAACTTTTATATTAATTTAAAATAAACAAAAATCACAATTTATTTATTTATTCTTTTCATTTGTGTTCAAACCTTATATTTTTTATAAATTTATAATGAATCATTCATCATCATTTTTTATTCTTCATTTATGTTCCAATAATTCAAAATGCATTTTGTTGATCTTGCATGCACATTGGTAAAACTATTCAAGACAAATTTTCAATGTTAATGTGATGTTTGTAGAGATCTTCAAAGTGTTCATTATCATTTCTTCAAGTTTGACACGTTTCAAAACAAGTTTTAATTTTCCAAACTTGTGGCTATTACCATACTTCTCAAACTATTACTACAATACCTATAGGGAAATTCATTAAATGTACCAAGAGTTTTCCATCTTGTGTACAATCACTAAAACTAATAGCAATGTCCACATGAATTGTTTTTTGAAAAATTTATAGATTGAATCAATTACATCTATATCACCATTAATTATGCATGATTACAAAGCAAATCATGTAGCTCAACTTCAAATATTCTAGGACATGGAGGTTCAAGGTTAAATTTGAATTGGAATATACATAGCTTCAAAGTATTTGTACTTCATATTATTTGCATTGCCTTAGAAAATAGTGTTTGTAATGATTTGTCAACTTGAATCCCCAACATGTTTTGTCACTGTAAAAAGTCTTGAAAGAAAATGGATAAATTTATTAAAAACCTTTCATGACTTAAGAAAATTCTTAGAACAAAAATAAATATATTATATTTTTAAAATGAATACATTTTTGAACTTGTTAAAAAAGATCTAAGAACTTTTGTGCAAATGTTTTTGCAAGTTGTATTTTCAAGCTTCAGAAGTTCACTATTAAAAATGGGTGTGCTTTTATAAAAACCATTTTCATGGTCAAGATGTTAATTTATAATTAAGTACCAATTTGATAAATTTTATTATTTTTGTTAGATGCCCAAAGAAAAAGCACTTTGCAAAATGGGTGAGCCACCTTAGTGTACATTTACCCATGAAATAATGGTTGACCTTAATTTACAAGCATCATCTATAATATGCCTCAACGAGGCACAAATAAAAAATATGAAAGTTGAATGTAATTGTGACATAACAAATCACAAGGTTTTAATTTTTTGATGTTATTATGTTTTAGATGGAAATAACACATTACATAAACATGAACCATGTACTTGTTTTTGGAATTGTCTTTAAATTATCCATGACATTATGAAAGATTATGCAAAATCAATTGTTTAGGAATTGATCGTATGAAAGAATATGCAAAATGTTTCATATATCAATTCTTCGAAATTTCTCACCATTGGAATTGAAAAGCATTATGCTAACGCTTTAAATATTTTTCTATTTGTTATCCTTTGTCGCTATTAAGGAATGTCCTTAATGTAGTGGGTTATGACAAATGTTGTGATCATGTTTGTTTTCCTCTTATAATACATGGACAAGATGTATATCAAGGAAAAGAAATGAGATTCCTTTAGCATTTCATTTGCTTTTGTTATATAAGGAACCAAAAGTGAGATGCATGGTTTGGTAATTTAAACTTGAAATATACTAATTTATTTTATCAATCCAATAAACTTCTATGCTTCTTGATTGACATGTTAGCAAAATAGGAATATTCCATATATTATTTAATTGTGAATTTTTGATCTTTTCCAAAAAGTTAAAGTCAACTTACGTCGATATATATAATTTTTTAAGTTATTTTGATGATGAAATGTTTTCTAACATAAATCACTAGTTTTAAGGTAAAATTTTTATATCATCACAATTAACAACAACCACAACAAAAAGATGGTACATATTAAATAGGTTATAAGAAGGTAAAAGTGAAACAACTCCTCATAAGTGAAGGAATATGAAAGCAATTTATTCCCTTTGCTCAATTTTTTTTTTGGGCAAGACATGTCATTTGTTTTGTTTCCATTGATTTTGAGTTCATCCAAGTTTTAAATTTTGCTTTGTGCCAACTTATATTCACACCATAAATCCATCAACTTGATTGGATTGGTGTGCAATACCCATTTGAAAAATATTTAAAATATAATTGAAAACCTATTAATTGATTTGGTTTTAGCACTTAAAAAACTTCATTTCACTTTTTGGCTATATATGGCAAGCAAAAAAAAGAGTGGTATGCACCTTCCTATCATGAGGTTTTTTTTGTGTCATGAAATTTCATCACTTGGTGACAAATAAAGGGTTGTGACTTGTACAAAGGATTTTGTAAAGAAAAAATCCCCCAAAAGTTGCCATATATCTAAGAAGAAAAAATTGAAATTGCCATATCGAGATCATTTGTTCTTGGATGTTGCCAATATATATCAGGGTTTCAAAATGTTTTTATTTTTTCTCTCCGACCTGTAGCCAAATTTGGCTAAGTCCTCTTGTGAGTGATTGATCACCCATCCACTTTTTCAAATAAATTGTCTTGGAGAATATTTTGGTCTCTATGTTCAACAATTGAGAGAAGGCTACAAAAATTGGTAAAAGCTTGCACATTGCAGTTCTCATGAGGATACACATGGAAAAAGAAAAATCCAATGCCCCCCCCAGGGACCTATTGTAGAGCAACTCCAATGGTGCTCAGTATGTGACCCTGGGAAAGAAAATTGGACAAAGAAAAGTCAAAACATGCTGGTTTGGCTCAGCAAAATGGTTTTGGCCCAAGTCAAAACATGCTGGTTTGGCTCAACAAAATGGTTTTGGCCCAGCATTGTTTGCAGAGGATGCCAAGGTTGGTACAAGGCACAGTACAACCTCACACCTGCTGTTGATTGGCTAGATAGTTTGATTGGTCTAGGTGAGTTGCTATTACTGTAGTACCTGGGCTCGTTCATCAGGAAGGTGCCTAATAATAATAATAATAATAATAATATTTTTTTGTTATTTACTTTCAGCAATAAAAATAATAATGTTTTACAATTATGCACTATACTAAATAATGAAGGTAGTGTGTTTGAGAGTTTCTTTCAGAGTTTTGGCATGGTAGGTAGGTATTTTTCATGATTTTTGGCAAATCCAAAAAATAATTAATTAGTGCCTAACAAGCCTTTGGTTTTATGGGTGGTGTTGGAAAAAAAAAAAAAAAAAGTAAATAACTAAACTTGGATGTAAGCTAAATATACAAGTCATTAAAAAACACCCTTCTATATTTTTGGCTTTCCTACGTGAACTGCCATATAGAAATCTGGCGAAATTTTCTCAAATTTTAGTCAAATTCTGGCTATTGAAAATCTTTAAAAACCACGTGATTTTGGCATTACTTTTTTTCAATATAGCACCTTTTGCAAATAGTCAACAAGTTCGTAAATGTGGCAAAAACCTCTCTTGTGTGTGTCGATTACATCAAAAAATGGACCCATTAGTTGGACCTAGCTTGTGACCTCCCACCATTCGGTGAGCCTCCTTGCAATGGCGACCACATGAACTTATAGATGGACCGGTCTTGTCACCTCCCCACAATTAGGCCCGGGGCCTTGCAATGGCAACCATATAAACTTATCCATTGACTAGTATGGAATAGGCGCTTGCACGAAACAAAAGTTTTGTTCATTTTTTGACCATGTTTAATATTAAATTTTCGGATTTTCACAAGAGGACTTTAGACTCTCACACAAGGACTTTGACTCTATACATGAAAATTTTGAACTTTTGCACCCTCCGTTTATTTTGTTGAATTTTTTTTTTTAATAATATTTTTGTTGATCACTTGCACATAACAAAAAAATTTCCATGCACATTTCCATAGTGGTGACTCAAAACAAGAACCACTAAAATAAATTAATAATAATAATTATAAAAATATTTGAATTTTAAAAATAATAATTAAAAAAAAAACCACTTTATCGTGTGGTTGCAAATCAATTTCTTTGGGATGCAAATTTTTATTTTTATTTACATATGAATTTTTCTTGCAAGATTCCCCAAAATGTCGACTTTTTCTTTTGGTGTCAACCAAGTCCGTGTATAAACATAGTCCCAAGTAAATGTGCAAGGATTTGAATTCCTAGTGTAAAAGACTTAAGTCTTCATTAAAAAAATTCAAAGTCTTATATGAAAAAAAGTCCAAAAATTGTTTCTTCTTTTGCCCGTTCTCAAACACAAGTCACAATATTAACTTATTTGGAACATCTAAGTTGAAGGCAACCATGTGCCACCAATTTGAGACATTTATTGGTGGCACATGCTCTAGTAGTAGTAGTAGTAGAAAGGCTAGAGAAATGACCAATGTGGTTTGTGCAATGTTCAATGCCTTTTCTCTTTTTCCTTCTAAGATGATATTGTGGTGTGAAGTTCATGTACAACACATGTTTCTAATGCATGCTTGGAGTCAACAACATTTCTCTACATTGTTAGAGAAACATCTACTTAGTTTAAATTGTATCAATTGTTGTAAGCGATGTAAGCTCCATTCAATTTGAAGGATAGGGTTGCCTTTTGCGGGTGAGTGAACCTCTACTCTCAACCTTGCTCTTCAAAGTCAAGGATTTAACCAAGACTTGTCCTCTTATGAAAAGTCACATACAATTTTTATAACTAAAAACTTAGTTTGAAAATTGACATTTATGATGTATATCATACATTCTAAAGAACAAATCCATGTTTTCAAGAATTAGGGTTTCTCTTCAAGTTAGGTATGTCAAAATTAGGCCACAAGATTGTTTGTTAGGGGATGTGGAACTAGATCTACTTTTTAAGTCACATGCTAAATTATCCCATACTCTTTGGGGACAATAAGGTACTACACATCCCATGAATTTCTCATGTGTATTGTGTACATAGTGAGGTTGTTATTGGCTAGCTTATACCTAGAGGGTTTTAGGCTAAAGGTTGACAATGGATTACATGACTCTCCATCATTATACTACTTAATGCTTAGTTTAATACCAAGTATTTATATTCACCTCCCAATAAACTTTTTTTAAAGAATTTTGTGATGTAGCCAAATTGCAATCATGCAAAGGAAGATGTAATGAACATGACAATTATCCTTAGGAAGATTTAAATATGAAATACAAATCTTTAATCATCCTTTTATATTTTTGGCTACTTAAACCAAATATAATAATTAGGTGACTTTTATTCTTTATTTTCAATTTTGGTGAATTAATGAAAATCACTTCATTTTCAAGTTTTTGATATTTGAATTTCTTTTCATTGAAAAATGGTCCAAGTTCCAATGTGAAGACATTATGGGCTATGCACATTTGAATACCAACCATTGTGATAATGGATCATGCATTATGCATTCAATTCATTCCTATCTTATTTTCAACTTATGTATTGATAAACTTGAATCCCTTTTGGTTAACAATGGACTATATTTCAAAACTACAATGGGCTTGTTTCATATATATGATGAAGTGATTTTGCATAAATTATTGTAACAATTTTTCAATATTCTATATCATATATACATGAATTTTTTTAAATGGAAGCAACTTGCAATGAACATGTCATGGAATGGCAATTATTTTTCAAATGGAAAAAACATTTGCAATTTACCTTTTTAAAGGGAATGTTAGAAATTTTGTCATTGTACAATTAATCAAGAATAGACTTTGACAACCTTGATTACTTATGGAGGTATGACATGTAAAGAGAGGGAAGATATATGCCTTAGTTGACATTCATAAATAATGGCCTTTTCACCACAAGTTATTGCCCCTTGTAAGGGTCGACTCCATGTTAATCATATCAATGTAAATTTAGGACCATAATAGTATGATAAGTAGGTTTAACCAAATGAAAGTGGTCATGGTTTCAAAATGTAATGAATTCAAAACAAAAACCAAATTTTTTTTCAAGCACTAGTTTTAACTATTACAAATATTGTAATTTGTGAATGTGGGCTAATGATGGTGATATACTTTTTGAGAATTTTTTGAAAAGCTTCTTGATGTAACATGGCAAGGTATCATTCTTCATAAAATTTGATGAACTTTGAATGGAATTGAACAGATTAAATGAACCCATTCTCACCAATTTCAATGTTAAGATGTGATTGGCAAAATGGAATACAAGTTATTAGATGTTAAGGGCATTGCAATTCATGGCTTAAAGTTGAAACATTTATTCCTTATGAAAACATAAAATAACGTTACCTTGACCAAATAAAAGTTGGATTGCCTTAAAATTAAATTATTTGTAGATGTTGAAAACTATTAGATTGGCATCCAATGGTATGGAAATTAACAAAGTCACACACATAAGAACATGTGCATCAAAATGAAGATCAAGAAATGTTCCTTGGGGATAAACCCCATTGACTCAACAATGCTAAAACACCATTCACACTAAATTGGGTTTTGAATAACAAATAATTATATATACCCAATGTTTTATGATAAATACTTGGATGAAAAATTTGTCCTTTGGATTGGTTTTTATTGAATTTTCCCACCATGATATCTTGATTGAAAAACAAAACAAGAAGAACAAACTTGTATTGAAAAGAATGAATACATGTTGAAGATTAGGAAATCAATTTTAACCTAAACTCAATCTCAATTGTGTCATTTAAATGGAAAGAATTGTTGATCACACATTCATCTTGTCTACAAGTTATTGGTCATTCAATAAAACACCACAACACCTTCCCTTCCTATTACAAACACTATTGGGGCTTGTGCTATTGGCTCAAGTGTGAACCCATTACAAATGATGGAAACTCAACATGTGAACATTGTTTTGCAATGTATGTATCGATTTTTTGAACAACCAAATATGAAAGGAAATCATGCTTGAATTGAATGGTAAGCCTTAAAGTGTTACCACGTTCTCAACTGATTTTTCCTTCCAAAACCTGGTTTTTTGGAATTTAATTGAAATTTCTGCAGCAGAAATCACTTAAAAATCAATATCTACCACATTCTGAATCCAAATCTTACCAAGTAAATTCCATTAAATACGGCTCATCAAGCTCTTTCCAACAACACCAGAGGCACATTCCACCTCCTCCAAAATTTTCAGCTACGATTTAATTTAGTTTTTAGTGAAAAAATTGTTCAATATTCAAGAACTTTTGCACCGCAAGTCCAAACATCATGGAACCAAGCCCCATGCACCCCTCCTCATCGAGAGCTTTCCAAGAACACAATCTAAAAGGATGGTTTGGTGGATCTCATTACAAAACAAAACAAAACAAAACATACTACCTTCCTTCATAGATAGATTTTGTCAAGGTACTTATCTTTTGGCTAGATAAACCATTGCAACTTCCTCTTTGTTTGCACCAACTTCCTTCACACCATTGCTCCATAACATGGACATAATAAAGAACATAAAACCACCAACAAGCTTGGCAATGACATCTTTCTTAGTCATCTCTATCTTCATTACCACATTATTGCACACCCACACAAAACCCGCACAAGAATTCCTATTTTAGATATTAGAACATAAACCTCACACTCTATACCACCACCTCCAACACTCCAAAAGGTGACGTGGTTACATCCATTTTCAATGGATGATGATAACGTTTTGTAAAGTATTATAGAACATTTTCCACTTTTCCTTTCACAATTGCCCAAGAAATTCAAGGTCACGTTTCCATGTCATACCACGTCTTTTCTTACTTCACCTCCTTTCTCCTCCAATTTTTATTCTCTCGGTGCATGAAACTCGGAGGTTGGACTTTGAATCATGCCCCCATAGACAACAACGGATCTCATGACAAGTGATGTCATGACAAAGCATCACAATGTAAAAATTTACAATGAATTAACAATGAAACCCAAAAGTAGGGAAATGTGTGCTCTTGTCTTTACACAAATTGTCATATTCCTTGCATGGTGCAAGTTCTCTTATACTTCATGTATATTATTGACTATCGTAAGCCATGCTTTTTTCCAAAAATACAAAGGAATAATACTCTCCATAGTACATGGCAGCTTCGGCTTCAGCACATGTTTGTGCTGAATAATTAAATAATTTTGAATAATTTTTTTTTGAGAATTAAAGATTCCAAATTATTTGTTCATTTTCCTTCATTACATTTTTTTTTCCTTTGAGGAAAAAAAAAAATTTCTGAAATTTTTTTTCAGCTTTTTATTTTTTTAAAAAAATTTGTGCCAAAAGCCCCGCCAAGGTATTATAGTACGATTATCAGCTATATGCCATTGTTTTTTAATCTTTGAATGTGGAGCCAAGAGTTTCCTTATGCTTTACTAGGCGGACCACCCTAGGGTTTTAGGTGGAACATGAGCTAACCAAGGTCTCGACTATTGACTTGAAGTATTAACTATAGGTGGAACATGAGCTAACCAAGTTCTCGACTATCGACTTGAAGTATTGACTATAGGTGAAACATGAACTAACCAAGGGTCTCGACTATCGACTTGAAGTATTAACTATAGGTGGAACATGAGTTAATGAAGGTATGAACTAGAGTTACGGTGTTTGACATGTGACCTATTGATTTCTCTTGTGTGTGTGCTATTATCCTCTCAAACACCCAATGGATTGATGATGATGATCATCCGATCTTGTTATCTCAAAAAATATGGATGGATGGATGGAGCGACGGGTGGGGTCACCCACCAAGTTCAGTATTTTTTTGACGACGCTCAAGGCCTTTCTCTCCTCAAGAATTTAGCACGAGGAAGACTAAGGATATTTTCCGTAATCCTTCCATCCATCCATCCATCCCAAGGAAAATGTCCGGCAACTCTAATGTACAAAAAGCCTGATGTCAATCGAGGACCGCGGGCTGACATATGGTGTGCATATAGGTATGCCGAAATATGACAAGGGTACAAATGCGTTTTTGTTGTGGATGACGGACGAATGCTAGTTTTACTAGATCACCTTGCGGAGTCTCGGTTTTTTTTTTTTTTTAATTTTTTAAAACAAGAACCATTAGAAGAATTTTCCTAGTGTGTGCAGAGACGGCGGTGGGCGGCTTTTACCCCGGTGAAAAATTTTTCTCACCCACCCAACCGAGAGAGAAACGATGGCACCTTACATGTAAAGTTCGTCGAGGAAGGTTACCGGCAAAGTGCGTGCTCTTCTTTTTTCCTCTCAAATAAAATTGCAGCCGACCTTCAAAAAAAAGAAAAAGTGCTACTTGTTCTTTTATATGCCGGGTGAGGACCTCAAACAAGGTGATTCCGGGAATTAATTTGGGTCCCACAACTCAGGTGTTGCCCGGTGCGGTTTTTGGGGGGTCCTTACTCCACACTTCTTATCTTACTCGCTTATAAAAAAGAATTTGTTCTTTCGGAGTGCAATCCTCGTGCTTATATAAGCTTAGGTTGGAAAAACCATTATCCGCAAGCAAGTGATGTACTAATGAAGCATGTGCGGAATGTGGGACGTGCACCTAGTAGCGCCCCCCCCCTCCCCCCTTGACGATACTTGAAATTCGACTATTGAGCCGATGGCTAACACGACGACATAATGCCATTTGTCGCCCAACTATTGTGGAGTCCAAAGTGAGTAGAAAATCTCCGGGGGCAGCTTTTGGGCAGCTTTCGGGCAGCTTTTGGTGGCCCACTCCCTTTGTCGATCGAGAGTATATGGAACAAAATTTTGTAACTTAAAAAATAAAAGAAATTTCTATGAAAAAAAATAGTTTACTCAAGGTCCCACGGTGTGAGGGATGATGCCTTGACAATTGTTGCACCACCATCCTTAAGGCCCCTAGGTCATCACTCAAGGTCCCATGGTGTGAGGGATGATGCCTTGACAATTGTTGCACCACCATCCTTAAGGCCCCTAGGTCATCACCCAAGGTCCCACGGTGTGAGGGATGATGCCTTGACAATTGTTGCACCACCATCCTTAAGGCGCCCCTTACACTACTAGAGCCTGAGAGCCCTTGACCATTGAAATACTAAATCCCCCATTGGAGGAAAAAAGGTCACTGTGGTGTTAGGTCACGTCACACACTTATTAGGGTTGAGGCCTAAGAGGATCTCCCATGGTGATGAGTATGTGATCTACACATTAATTTTGGATGAAGAAAAGTCAAAAAACATGGCGGTTTGGCTCAGGAAAATGGTTTTTGGCTCAGCATAATTGCACAGTTTGTGGTGGCTGTTAAAAGGCACAACAATAATGATATGAACCTGCAGAAAAGAGTGTAATACATATGATATGACTGCTGCTGAGTGTTTCTCATTGGCCCATCATAATGATTTGGTCCAGGTGGTTTGCTATTAGTAGTTCCCCCCACCTATTTGCTGTTCCCAGTTTCAGTTTCATGGGTGGAGTTGCAAGAAAGGAAATAACTAAACTTGGATGTGAAAAATATGTTTTTAGGGTCAGATACTAAGCAGCCCTGGAGATACTGTAAGAAACCAAGGAAAATGTGAATGGATGAAAAGTCAAGTGTACATGATAATGTTTCACGGTCTAATAGAAATTACATCAGGCTCTCTGGTGGCAAAATGTCAGCCTGATGCAAAGTCTGTTTGTTGACGACAAAAGAAGCCCCAAAGTGTTGAGGTGCTCTTTTAGTACGACTTAAAATCTTAGGGTATGCAACTTCTGAAATAGATAAGAGTTTTATCAGTTTTATGTGCATGAGGACTTTTTTTGGGCCTTTGCAATGTAGCCTAGAAAACATTGGTATGAAATATACTATGACCTAATGACCGAAAATAAATGATGGGTGTCGTCCACCAAACAAATTTGATGTCATTTACAACTGAAAAATATGAGGAGGAAATTTCGAGTATTTGTTGCCATGAAAGTAGACTCAAATCCATGCATTTGATGGAAGATAGTTAGTTAGAGTATTGTCATAAACATGCACATATGTGAAACTTTGAAGGCCCACTCAATACCCTTTTCTCATTTAATACATAAGAAGACAAAAGTCATGCATGCTAGTAACACAAGTCCAAGGTTTTGAGGTTCATAGCCTTGTGCTCTTGAGCATCGCCTTACCCTAAACCTAAAAAATATGTCATAAGGGAAGAAAATGGCTTTTTTTACTCACACGGGTCAATTCAGCCCATTCAGCCAATTCTGACCTACCTTCAAACCCTTTATGCTAGGGAACGTGCCCTAGGGATGCATTCTGCCACCTAGTTTGTTGTTAGAGCTCAGCTTACCCCTAGTGACTGACTAGCCCGTAGAATGTGCCGCCTATGGGGGTGTTTGTTCTCTTGTATGTAATGGTCATGTGGAGGTTTTTTGAGTTGATGACTTGCCTTGAAACGTTTTCCACACAAGCGTGGCCAGCCATGGTGACTTGAAATGACGATTTGTATCACATTACACGAATGCAATGCATACCGAAGCAACAATTTTACACATCACGTGTGCCATATCGCTGCATGAGACCAGGCAATATGGAAAGGGTAACCATTATTCTCGGATGACGAAAGGAGGACCGCCTTTTCTGAAGAAGACCTTGAACCATGTCTAAAGGAGTTGTTTGAAAGGAGGCAAAAAATCGCATAGGAAAGTCTCAAATACAATAAATTAAACGTCACAAAGCAACCCACAAAGCACCCACGAGCCTCTTGTTAGGAAGGAAGGAAGGAAGGGGGTATTATTAGCTCAGGCCAAAAATCATTTCTCTCTTGTATATACTCTCAACTCAAAATGGTACAATATAGTTCCGTAATGTTTCTAGATGGTTCCCTCAAATGTTCCCAAAATTTATAAATGATTGGTGGAGAGTTTAATATGTTGTTGTTCCACAGTTTTCATGTGGAATTGGACCTTTAGCTCCCAAAAGAACATGATTTTGTTTCCCCCACATTCGTTGCCTAAAGTCCTCTTTTTTAACCATACCTAGACCATAGGAGAAATGGAGAGGTCCACAAGGTTAAGATTCATGACCACCATGTCTAATTAGACCAAAAAAAAATTGTTAAAAGAGAACGTGTTAGGTCTTTTTCTCATGTTTGGAAAACACAATTATTCAAATCATATTGCCCTAAGTATGAAGGCTAGAAAGCGTATAGTGTACACCTTTGGAATGCAAGCAACACCCCTTAAAAAGCCTACTTTAAATTGTTTTTCTCTCTTTCATATTTCAAATTGTCCCCAAATTTGGCTAAATACACTTATGGATAATTGCCACTTGAGCAACATCAAAAAATTGAAAAAAATAAAATAAAATCATTGCTTGCAAATAGGTTGTCAAAATTTAGAAAGACTCGTGCTTAAGTTTTAAATTGTTTTTATGCTTTTATAGTCAAATTTGCCTAAATAATATTATCAATAGTCATCACTTGTGCTATCACAAATCTTTTATGGAAAAAGGGTCCATAATAGTGTTTTGTTTTCTCAGTTTGGCATGGCATGGCATTGTCATTAGTGATCATCTTAAAAAAGATTTAATTGGCAACACATTTGTAGAAAACACCATCGAAGAAAAAAATGAAGGAAAAAAAACCGCCCGAAAACCAAGAAACTTTGAAATGTGGCAAAATCTTCTTGCAATTTGTTTTTCAAGAGTTTTTTTTAAAATAAAAATAAACAGGGAATTTGAGACAGAATATCCCCTAAAAAGTTTTGCCACATATTAAAAACTTTGCCAAGCATGAGGACCAAATGAGAAACTTCTGAAAAACTAGGGACTAAATGACAAAAGTGAGCACCAAATGAGAAGTGAGGAAAAGAACAGATCACAAGAAAAAGAAACAGGGGATCAAACTAGGTTTGTCAATGAATTAGGTGCTCAGGGGAGATTCACCCCCCAGTTTTGGATTTGCCTTAGGATTACCTGCACCTGGACTGCTCATATTCTTCAAAGAATACCCAACATTGTCTATCAGTACAAGATCCCGAAAAGCAAATCTTCTGAACTAATCCCCAGTTTCATGAAGCGGTACCCAGTTCTGCACACTGAACAGGTCTACACTCAAAAGCAGGGGATTAAGAAAAAAAAGAGGGGGGTTAAAACTAGGGTCCAAACATGGGGCGACTTTAGGGAGATCTCACTATTGTCTTAGTAGGCACTAATTGAAGTTTCCAATTTGAAACTAGCAGTTGCTGATACAACAACAATAAGAAGAACCACCACTGACCCCCATGAAGCCAAGCCATGCCAAGCCAAGCCAAGCCAAGCCAAAGCCAAAGGAAGAAGAGCTTGGATATTTCACCTTGAGTATTTTAGGGTTTACTCCTCACTTAATGTCCCCAGGATCACCAACTGAACGTAATCCACTTACATATGTCAGTGGAGTTAAGTGGACGATGCCCCAGTTAATCTGAACCTTCTAAACTGGGGTCCTATAAATCTGGGGATGGGGGCACTTTTGGCCGAGCGGTGTTGTGAAGTGGGCACATAAGCCAAAAAAATCCTCTAATTTAGGAAATCCGCGAAACTGGCGGTGGTTCGGGCGTTGGTGAAATTTTTTCCTACAATCCTGTAGCCAATCAGAAGCGCCGATTTTTCTTGTTTTTCGGGGGGGGGGGGGGGGGGGGGGGGAAATTTATTCACAGAAATCTTCGCCGGGGGGGGGGCGGTAAAAAAAGATTTATAAATTTTAGTTGTTTTTTAAAAAAAAAAAAAAAATTTGTGTTACGGGGAAAA
>Ga0116231_10006079_pt1 | contig 23350 bp, 23 predicted proteins | sample S1TSphgellanicum_2_FD_89695 | JGI IMG/M metagenome (GOLD analysis project Ga0116231, IMG submission 89695) | Host-associated microbial communities from peat moss isolated from Minnesota, USA - S1T2_Fd - Sphagnum magellanicum MG | ecosystem: Host-associated > Plants > Peat moss > Unclassified...
CAATGCATTGTTTATCATAGTGAAACAATGGGCCTCAAAGTTATAGGCTTGCACATATGATATCATAAACGCTTCATTGCTTACAACAAGGTTCATGGCATGTGGAGCAAGAACTAGTCAAATTATGCAATGCATTGTTTATCATAGTGAAACAATGGGCCTCAAAGTTATAGGCTTGCACATATGATATCATAAACGCTTCATTGCTTACAACAAGGTTCATGGCATGTGGAGCAAGAACATGTCTCTTTGTTTAAGAAATTTAGATAGGAACAACATGTTGATCTTCAAAGTCTTCTTGATCGGGAACCAACAACTAAATGGAAGAATGTAACTTCAAGTTTGATTTCATTTTGTTGTTTTGAGATTTTTTTGTGTTTCATTGGACAAAAATGGGCATAAATTTGAATTTTTTGATCACACTCATTTAAAATTTTTATTGGGTATTAAAAAGCTTCATTGAACTTCATGGATTATGGATTCCTTGGATGATTTTTTCTACATGATTTTGATGAACTTTATAATGTACAAGTTGTGATTGCATTGTGCCTTCATTAAATAAAACTTCATTGAATTGCATTGTAGATTATAATGTTTTTATTAGAAAATAGTTCAAATAATAATCCCTTGATGCAGTTAAAAAATTGTCCTTGATTAGTAGTGATGTAAAGTGTCATGGGAATGTCAAGGTAAGTTTTATATTATATGTTTCAACCCCAAGGCAAAGGAACAACATAGAAAAAACAAAACATGTCAAAATTGCATAGTGTATTTATTTGTAAGCCTCATATTTTCCTTATTTTTTATCCATTTTCAACAATTTAAAATGTTATGGGTGTGCTAGATTAAAATTTACATTAGTTATCTAAGCTCCAAAAGTAAAAAAACAACACAGAAATGCCATGAAGAATATAAATGTGTTGAATTTTAAAGTGTGAATTAAGTCGGTGATTGAACATTAACTGAAAATTTACTTTTGATAACCTTATTTTCCTCATTTTGTGTCATTTTTTAACAATCTAAACAACTATGGGTGTGCCAAGTCAAGGTCCACTAGCCTATCCATTGTTCATTCATGGGCCTATCTTGTAATAATTTTAAATAATTTTTTAATTTCATAGTATTTATGCTACTTTTCAAATTTGTAAAGTATATAACTAAATGCACTAAAAGTATTTTTTAAAATGACATTGGTATAAGCTAATATTGGCCCTAAAGGTTAAAAACAAAATAAAGCAAAATAATCCCAAATCACCTACCCACTTAGCCTAAGAAAGGTAAGTAGGAACACCTACTTACTTTAGGCTTATTGATTTAAGGCTTACATGTCAACAATTTATCAACCCTAAATTGGATGATCTAAATTAAATTAATAAAAATATTAAATATCAAAATATACTTAGAACCATCACATGTCCATTGATGATTTTTCAACACATTATTGCCTATGTAGTTGCAACTTGATGGCACAATAGTTTAAATGATTTAATTATAACATAATTGCACAAGTTGTGTATGTATATGGTTTCATATACAGTGACTATCCTTTGCAACTTTTGCAACTTGTTTAATAATACTTAAAATATATAAATATGTTAAATTGTAAGTGGTTGTTGTAACTCAAAAACAAAGTCACAAGACTAGTTGCAAAACATTTAATTTTATCAAAATGTTCAAATAAAATTCCAAGTTGTGAAATGGCATTGGACACAACACATGAAGTTCATGACAACTTTCAACGAAATGGCAACAATGTTGGGGGTGACCATGCCAAATCCCAATAAACCTAATACTAGTTCCCAAGATGATTTAACAAATTCATGCACTAAAGGTGTTGTGGTTCATGTGGACCCATTAGATCCCACATCTTTTATCACAAATTTCCTCATTAATTTTGGGTGCCATTGCAACCATTGGTTATCCACCACCATTTGACCCATTTTATCAAAAATTTCAACTTTTGGAATTAAAATATGGGGTCATTTGTAGAGATTAAATGCATAATATCCAAGATTTCCAAAGGGAAAAAATGATATTCAAAACACCTTTTCCATAAAATTGGCACTATTTGCCAAGGCAAACAATGATGTTTTTATAGAATGATAATAAATGATGTTGTACATGTCCAAGCATGAAAAAAAGGTGTAAAAGATGGCATAACCTCAACTCATCATTAATCATGGGGGTGGTGCAACATTGGAAAAAATATTTCGCATTGTGCAAAAGATTGATCAAGGATTTTGTGTGATCATAGTAATTGGTAAGCTTGTTGTCACCATGACCACCTAGAAAGATTCAAAGGAAAAACCAATGGCCATTCAAGATGAAAAGGCCAAAAGGGGGTTAATCTAAGCCTTCTCCTTTTTTTTGCAAAACAATGTCAAAGGGTTATGTGTTGGACTTCTGGAGGTTTTCACATGAAGGAGTGCCCAAATAAGGGTAAAACATCTACATCCAAATTACCTACATGTTGAAATATTGAAAAATGTGAACATTATGGTGTCTTAACGAATATATTAATAATAAAGATGGTAAAAAAAAATGAGGACATGAAAGAAGCAACAATTTCTCAAACAAGGTCAATGACCAAGGCTAAGGTGGTGGTATGACCATTAAACAAAATCCATTTTCTTGGTTTAAGGAATTTCACTAGCACATTGGCTACAAGCCAAAAGTTGGAAGAAAATAAGGTGACAAGACAACATTCCACAAATGTTCCCACATATCCAAAGTCAAATTCTATTTTGGGATTTTTTTGTGGATCAAGATTTGTTGATTCCATTGATGTTCCCCATGATGCACATGTTTTGCAGGCAAAACACCTTGTTACTTTTTATTATCCAATTGAATTAGATTCTTCAACTATAATTACATTCTCCAATTCACATACATTAGAACCATGAGGAGTTAATGAAGGTTTTGACCTTCAAAGTGTGTTTTCTCCAATCATTTATGTTGGCTAAGACTATGCCAACTAGTTTATCCACATCCCCAAACATGAGGCATGTTCCCATGAAGCCAAAAGAGGAGGATCTTCCTCTTCTAGGTTGGATGTGAATCAGGTGATGTTGAAGATAGTTACATCTATTTGTTAAGCCTCATTATTTTTTTCCATCACAATGGTAACCCTTAAAGTCCAATCAACTTCCATTTTTGATTACATCCATTTTACATCAAGCTTGATCATAAACTTGACTTCAAAAGACAATACATTGTAAGGTGGGCATTCCTTCTTCATGGCAAGTTGTAATTGTTAAATTATCCAACCTTCTAGCATGCATTTTCATTGATTGGGCATCAGTGACATTAGGAGTGGTGTTGGTGTGCAACAAGGTGTTTTTCAACTCAAAAGGAGTGGACATGGACAAGCATTTTGCCCTCAAAAGGTTTTATTCGACTTTAGTGCCTATCTTGTGATGTTAAGCCAATGAATCTTGGCATGATGCATGGAGACTTTGAACCATGCTTTGAGCATGTAGGTTTACCAAGATTGACATTTTGGTGTAGTTGAACCCCAACCACTCAATAAACCATTCATCCATTTGAGTATAAATTGTGGTGACAAATGTTACATCAAATAATGTGCTAATTGGGGGCATTGTTGTTGTATCCTATGGGATTTGTATTGGATTCTTAGGAAGAAATTGTTTTTTACAAACATGGGTGGCAATCAAGAGGTGGCATCAAGTTCAATTCCTTGTCCAATATTTGCATGAGTTGTTGGATCAATTATTGGTGTTACCATGTTGGATGAATTTGCTAGCACATTACCTTGGGGTTGGGGGCTAAGGTTAAAAGAAACTTGGATGTAAATGATGTCCCACCTTCATTTGAAGACATGACATGGGAACATCCATCTCATGTTGCCTTGTCCACATGTGACCCACCACCATTATGGGGAACTTTGGATTTGATTGGAAAAGGTGACATATCAGTGTGTTGTACAAGCATGGCAACATTTACAACTAACACTTGGACAACAAAGATGGCATTGTTGCTATTGGATGGCTCACCAAGATACATTTCAATTGGGCCACACCTATTTTATGGCACCTTCTTGAAAAGGGGGGATGCAAATTGAAGTTGTTTGGAGGCATCAACATTAGTTTGGTTGTGGTGTTTCATGCATGTATATATACAAGTTCACAAATAGTTGTATGTGGACCCCAACACCATAGCCCAAAAGGTCTCCATGCACCATGTGGGGATGTTATTGGACCAATAATTAGAATTATTACCAAATACAACTATGTGTGGATATTTGGGGGCATTATGACTCCCTAAGACACTACATTGCTAAGGGCATTGGAAAATGCTCGTCCCTAAGATGATTCAAAGCCATAGGTTTTGGTGGCATGGCCCCAAGTCCATGCTTGGTTGGGCAAACCAATTTTGGTGGATGCTACATCATTGGGATTTTGAGCCCATTGGTTACAATGGTCCAACATAACACCACATTTGTTGCAAGGGTGATTTGGTACTATGATTTAAAGGTCTCACTATGGATGCCATTTTGGATTCAAGATGCATGTCACAAGTCATGCAACATGATGATCAACCACCTCTTGCCATTGTCAAGAAGGTGAGTCAACCATGAACAACCTTACCCATGAATATGAACTTTCCATGCTCACATGCTTTCCACGATGATGGTCCTAGACCATGATTTTGGATTCAAAAAATTTATATTAGGTGGAACCTAATATTGATGAACAAGAACATGTTATGGGGTTCCATACCCACATTACCCAAGTTTTTGGCATATCAAAGGTCATCAAATGTCAAGTCCTTGGTCAAGTCATGGACTTGATTTCACCTACATTATTAACTTAGGTTTGGTTAAATAATGACGATTATCCAATTCCCATGCACCCACCCAATTTTCTCCTTTTTCATCACCTCTTGCATTTCATCTTAAGATAAACACATTCATGTAGGGGGGGAAATGTGATCATGAGGTTACATTTAATGATCCCAAATGGGCCAAACATCCTTGGCAACAATGGGATTTTACATGAAGGGAAAAGGTGATGGATGCCATGAGGGCTTGATGTTTAAAATAGGGGGGATAAAAGTCAAATGCATATTTAACATCCAAGATTTTGAACTTGTTTGAAGAAATTGAAGAAACTTTAAATGCACATGGAATGGGTGCTTCATGTACCTAGGGATGTTCCCATATCAACCTTGTGACAATTACAAGTTGCAACCACAAGCATTAAAGATGAGTTGCCTATATCCAAGCCCAAAGCACACATAATTATGGACACATGGGAACTAGAAAATTGGTCTTGTTGTTCCGACCCTAGTCTTGGGCTCACGACCAAGGCAAGGGCTTGCAAAGGTGTGGGTTGAGAGTGAAGCCCGAGAATCACATTTCATGCTCATGGGAGTGTAGGAGAATATGAGGGAATGAGCTCACACACTCCCAAGTGGGCTCATAGTTTGGGAGTTGGAAATCCTAATGAACTCCCAAATTTTTAAATAGCAATTTCAGAGGTCAAAATTCATTGGATTGAAATATTCTTTTTACTATTGGAAAGCTCTTGAGACTTAAATTTCTAAAATGGGATCGCATGACCCATTTGAGTATTTAAAACATAAGTTATGGCCAAAAGAAGGGTCGAAAGTCAAATTGCCAATTTGACTCCTGACCACTAAAAATCTAGAATCACCTTAATTTACTTGCATGCAAATGGCGTGCCACATATCGTTGGAGAGCTCTTGACGAGGGCTATAACTTTGCTTTAGACTTCACTTCAATCAAAGGTTTTCACAAATGTTATGGCCTTTCAAAGTGCCAAAAATCCTAATTTCGAAAATTTTGAGACTCCCAACTTGGGAATCCCATGACAAAATGACATTTGGATGTAGCCCCTATGCCTAATCATAGAAAATACTATAAGGGGGAAGGTGTTAGCTTCCCCCAAATCCAAGCCATGGTGAATCTTGTGAATCCATGTGTGCCCATGGCTCGTTCGTGCACCAAAAGTGTTCAAATTATGCATTAACCAACTTGTTGTTTGGTTTGTACAAGTCTGTGTGAATAATTGACCCACTTGTCACTCATCCTACTCCCCATCTCAAAATTCTAGCATGCCCTTTTACCCCCAAAGTGTTGTGAGTTAGGGAACGTATCTCCATTCCTTCTTCTTCTGTTGTTTTCACCTTCATACTCGCATTTGAATCTTACGAGAAGTTGGGGGGTGTGTCACTCATATTGACAAGAGGTGAAGCACACAAAATGTGACAATTTTTGTGAAACTGTGTTCATTGTTTTGCTGAATTTAGCCTCAAAAAATTAGGCAAACTCAAGGGGCAAAAGGTACGCATCACCTTGGATGATGATACCCTTATTTTCCAATGATCATATAAGTTGAATGACATGGAATGGGCTGTGGTGAAAGCTCAAACAAAGGAACTTTTAAACTTGAAGTTTGTGAAGCTTTTTAAAAGGGAATATGCATTAACCATAGTCATACCTACCAAGAAAGACATCTTTGATGATTGAATTGAACATTGAATGTGTGAAAATTATAGATTTGTCAATAAGTGAACATGATTTAACAAATATGCCATGTCATTCATCACTAAAGGATTATTTTTATTTTAATAGCCAAACCAAGGTGTTTAACATTTTGGATTTACAATCCAAAAATCACTAATTGTCATTTTAGGAAGGTACAGGGTGAAAACTACATTTTAGGGCATTGACCAAAACGAAAAGGACTTGTATGAATGGAAGTTCCTACCTTTTGGGTCGAAGAATGCACTTACAAAATTCCAAAAGGTGATGCATCAAATCCTTACAAGCTTGGATTTTTCCATGATGACATTGTTATGTTTGGTTCCACCATGGAAAAATATGGTCATCATTTGAAGATGTGTTTGAACAATTGGGGGCATATGGGTTGAAACTATGCCTAAGAAAGTGTAGGTTTTTTTAATCCCAAATGGAGTGTTTGGGCCATATGATTTACCCAAAAGGTTTGGGAGTCCAAAAAACCAAGGTGAATGCAATTTCCAAGGTTATAAGAGCAAAATTGATTAAAGCCATTCTTGGGGTTAGCAAATTGTTACCAACAGTTTGTCAAAAGGTTTAAGCAAATTGAAAAACCCTTGACTCAATTAACCAAGGTTGATGAGGAGGATGCACAAGAGTAAACTTTCTATAAATTAAATCTTATGTTTAATTTTACACCCATTTTGAAATGACCCATTAAAGGCCATCCTCTTCAATTGGATATAAATTGGAATGTTTTGGGACTTAGGTAATTTGATGAGGAAAATTGAAAGTTTATGGTGGTTTACCCAACTTTGTTTGACAACCAAACAAACATTAAATACAATTCATATGAAAGGGAATGTTTAACAACTGTTTGGGTCATGACCACATTCTAGTGTTATTTATTTAGTATCCCATTCTCCTTGGTGACTAATCACTAACCATTGAAGTGACTCATGGAGTCTAGTTAGTTCATGGGGAAGCTTTCATTTTTCAAGATTATGATTTTGATGTAAAATATCAAGTTGGAATAAACAAAGATGCAAATGGGTGGAGTAAGAACCCAAGTTCTAGTGAGTTGGATATCATTGGAACACATTGGCGTGAGAAAACTAATTTGGAAATAATGCATGGTTAACATGTTATTTCATCCATGTGCATCTTGGCAATGGTTACCAAGAGGTATCATGTTAAGCTCAAGTTTATTCTTCAAGCATTTTTGAGAATTTAGAGGTGGAACTTGATGACATTGGACATGTGGACATTTTTGGGGATGCCCAATTGTTGACCTACCTACAAACAAGGGAGTTAGATTTGGGATTGACATCCAAAGAAAAAAATCAAATTATTTGGATATGGCCAAATGTATTAAAAAATATTTTGTCATCATATCATGTGACTATGTAGAACTAGGTTGTGATTTTTTTTCTTCATCCTTCCATTTGGACAATTTCCAATAGAGTTTTCAACCAAGAAACACCATATCTGTACATAAACCAAGTTTTAATTTTATTAATGATTAACCATGGTTTAAGTAAATTTTTGTTTGTTCAATGTTTAGCCATGACATAATTAGGGTTTAACCAAGGTTAAGCAACTTTTAATTTTGTTAATGTTTAATTGTAATTTAGCAATAATTTAATCACAATTTAACAAAAAAAAATTTCTACCAAGGTTTAATCAAGTTTTAATTAAGACAAAATTTAACCAAGGTTTAGTTCAACCAAGTTTTAATTTAGTTAAGGTTTAGCCAAGTTTCAATTTTGCCATGTTTGTCGAATTTTTGTTTTGTTGATGTTTAACTAAATTTTTGTTTAACCAAAGTTTAATTTAATCAAGTTTTAGTCTAATCAAAATTTAACTAGATTTTAATTTAGTCAAGGTTTAGCCAATTTAGAATGTTTCTAATGCACACATTGATATGTTGTTTACAAAATTGAAAAGAAGGACAAGAAATATGGTATATATTAAAATTTTCTTTAAAATCATACCTATTCCAACTTGTTGTTGGTCTTTTTCATTTTGTCGCTCCCTTTTTTATGTTATCCATAAAGTCCAAAAAACTTTGATCATGAATCCAAAAAATTCAGCATGAAATTTTTGAATTTTACAATGATTTGCATCTTATGCAACTATGTTAACAACCATCCTTTAGTTGCATACATTACAATTTGCAATGGAAATCACATCTAGGACCAAACTCCTTTTAACACCCATGGAGGTGCAAAAAAAAGTTTGGTCCTAATTGCTACATTAATTAAGTAATTTAATGTTCACTTAACTATTTTGACCTTTTTGAAAATTTTATGTTATAGTCACAACCTAATTGTAACCCACCCCACATTTATAACCATGGGGCTTGAATATTGATGGAACTTGGATTTTGCTAGGCCATTGCGCCTAACTATTCATCTTAATGGTCCTCGTTGGTTATCACTGAACATTTTCCCAAGTGGATTGAATTGGCATCACTCCTAAACAAAAGTAGTGAGGGCGTGGCTTATGCATATTTGAACCAAGTCTTAAGCAAACTTGATCTCCCAACAAAAGTGTTCACAAATCAAATCATGGAATTTTAAAAAGAATTTCAAGAGTTGTGTAAACAAGCTTTGATTGACCATAAGAATATTTCTCATCATTAGCCCAAAGCCAATGGCTTCATTCAAAATAATGGTACAAATGTGAAAAAAGGTTTACAGAAATATGGATTATAGGAGATTGGGACATATAGTTGCCATAATTGGCCATGGGATACTAATTTAACAAGCAAGCATCCTTAAGTTCATTTTCCTTTTACGTATTACTTCTTGGGTGTGAACCCCAATTACCAACATCCATTCATAAGGATGTGGCCCATGTGGTTAATTTGGATTATCCAATGTGTGGGTTCAAGCTTGTGACCAACATGTAACCTTGTTCAAAATAGTCATGCATATGGTAATGGAAAACTTGATTATCACACAATAATAAAATACATTACAATACACCACCATCCATGGAGGTGAGTATTGACTTAAGGTTTGGAGGTTTGAACCTAGAGATTACATTTATTTGTAATAGAAAGCACCTATCACATTGGATGTGATAGCTAGTTGTGTCATTCTACATGTGAGTTTTTAAAATTTTCTAGGGTTTGGTCATTGGAAGGTTAAGATGGTCAAATATGGAAAGACCATGTGTGGAATTGTGCACAATGTCACCTTCCACACATGGATGGCCAAGTGGATGTATCATTGGCCATAGTTCCATCAAGTTTGTGATGCATGTTATGTGAAGAATAACAAGGTGCAACAACCATATTGGTTTGTAATTGTTGTTCCAAAGGATGGCATGTGAGTTGTTTTACACCTCCACTTGTGAAGATTCTAACATGAGATTGGGTATGTACATGATGCACCAAATAAACATGGTTTGTTGTTTTGTGTTAACCTATTTTAGTACCAAGACATAGGCATGTTCTTGATTGGGGTAGTGGATAATTCAAATTGAAATTTGACTAAACATGAAGGATTGTAGTTAAATGATCACTAATGGGGCTCACATTGCATTCAACCTATTAATTTCATCAAATTTGGAACCAAACTCCTTTCATGGATTACTTTATCACATTGTGTTTTATTTATCATAGTTTTGGCTCGTTGGTTTCAAAAAACTTTTACCTCAGCTGAGGGAACAATTTGTGTGCATGTTTTCATTTGTATGACTTTGTTAGTTTTGATAGTGTTGAACACCAATGTTGTAGCACACAATAGCAATTAGGTATTATTATAGGACATTAATTTCATATAGTCTATTATTTGTGATGGGAAACCAATTTAATGTGAATGGGCTTCTAGCCTTTTATGGTTGATGGATTTATCCCCATGATATGGCTTTGAAGTTTCATCTTTTGTATTTTGAAATTATGTTTTGAAATTCTAAAGCACAAAGGAGAAACAAGTGATTGTTTTGTGTGTTTTGAACTTGGATTCCTACAATTTGTAGGTGATTTTTTCTTGTTTGTTTGCGTGCTTTATTTTTTTATGTGTATGCCTTTGTTAGTTTTGATAGTGTTGGGTGCCAATCTTGTAACATGTGACATTATTCATAATTATGACATGTACCTCACAACACAAAAGAATGTACAATTTCATGATGAGAAAGTTTTGATGATGATTTTCATTAAAAAAAATTCAATATCATAATACCTTGGCCATTTCAACACATGTCTCTCGAATAATTAATTAATTTTGAAAAATTCATTTCAACAAATGAAATATTCTTAAATATTCACTATTTTCCTTCACAATTTTTTTTGATTTGGAAAAAATAATTTTTTAAAATTTCAACATTTCTGAAAATAATATAATTAATGTCGAATTGGCCAAGGTAGTAAGGTATATAAAAAGTGCAAGTCATCATGGAATTTAGAGCAAAGAACGTAATGCTTTTAAAATGATGACACACATTTAATGGTAGAACTCATGAAGAAAATAGTTTTAATCAAACTAAAATCACATATTTCCAACTATATTGTAAAAGTAGTGAAAATATTGAAATGCATTTTGCCATCATAAATAAACTAAAAAGCTTAAATGAATAAAGTGGTCCAAATATGACGTCAACAAGTTTCACATCCAATCCCCCACAAAGCAATTGGATTGAGTCATTCATATGAAATGACTCAGCGTATATTTTCATCCATTCATTGGACGTGTCTTTCGCTGGATTATAATAAACAGTCGCCCTTGTTCACGGATGTCTCATCCCTGAACTGTCGACGACGAACCTACAGCTTCCACGCAGCAAGGAATGCAAGCGGCGTCAGGCGTGTCCTTCCTCCGCGCTCGCCACGCTGCCGCTCTGACTGCAGACACCATTCGAGCTTGAGCAAGCTGCGTAAGGGGGGACTCGTGTGACTGGGAGTTCGGAGAGCAAAAGAAGAAGAGGAGGAGGAGGTCGTGAAAGAATTGCAAAGGATACGACATTTTGCAGCAAAAAATAGGATAAAAATCAGATTGATTCTTCACAAAATTTTGCAATTGTTTTCTACTCTTGTCAAGGTCCTAGAATAATACTTTTGTGAACTTTGTATCAGGGAGCTGCTGCCGATTATCCATCTGTTGAAGAATTTTTTTTTGTTTATTGTGCACTTGTTGTAGATCTGTGAACATTCCGTTTGCAAGGAAGCTGCGATTTCTTTTTGGGAAGAGAGAATTGAAGGGGGTTGAAGAGGAAGAAGAAGGTTGAGGATTGTAAATCGCGTTTTGCAAGGAAGCTGTAAATTGAGTCTTGGGAAGGGAATTCAAGGGAATTGAAGACAGAGCTTTGAGGATCGGAAGAAAGTGAGAAGAGGTTTTGTATCCTTAGAACTCTTCCAGTTTTCGAAGGAGTGAAGAGTTGATTCTTTTCTGCAGCAAGAAACTGAACAAGGCGAGAGATAGAGGCAAGGTGTGCTGGGTTCTGAACGATGGCGGGAACGACATTGTGGATGCACACAGCATCGGCAGTGCCATCCTTCATAGTAGGGATGCCTGCACGGCGCGTCTCTGCGATGCGAAGAAGCTCCAAGATCACGTTGATCACTGCACCGAGAGCCGCCGAGCCCAGCAGAAGCTCTTCAACATCAACACAAGAGCGTGATACAAACGACAAGACTCCAAAACCTGCAGATCGTAGAGACGAAAGCGGATCTTCGTCTAGCAGCAGTGAAGGAGGAATATACAACGTACGGCCTGATCAAAGACTCGCAGTTTTTGGAGCATCATTAGGCCTACCGTTGCGATTTGGTTCCGGTGCAGTTGTGAAGGGGTAATACGTTCTTTCCTCCACTTGGAATGCACTGAGAACTCTCTCTTTTCCCTTTTCTTCTGTCTATTGTGACGATCGGACCTGATGAGGAGGTTATGCAGAATTGAAGCTGCTCAGGTGTAATCGGCTGTGCTGTAATCCAGGTACAAGCTCGAGTCCCTGCCTGAATCTGAAGCCACAGAGGACAAATACTACGTTGAGTTTGCAGGTGCCAATTTTTCGCCTGCTTCCTTTACTGGAATTCTGCTGGAATTTTCTGTTTCCAGAGCTTTCCTTGCTTTGTAGGAAGACTGCTGGAAGACTCTTAGGTTTGGATCTCAGTGTGCAGATCTTGAAATTTCTGGATCATGTGATTACCATCTTTGAATGATATTGTGTGCTTGTTGACTGATGCATACAGGCCGCAAGTTTGTGGAGAGAGCATATCCAGGTCCACGACCAGAGAAGCCAATTGAGCTCTATGAATTTCAAGGGTTTGTTCTTTTTTCTGAATTTGTTGACTGGAAGAGCTTGTTTCTGAGGCAATACAGAGCTTAGACAAGTTGTACTATATTATTCTGATGTTTTTAGCAGGAATTTTGCTTTTCATAGAGAAGGTTCAACTGTGTCATCAAGAAAGTTTGATTTGAACAAAATGTTTGGGTGACCTTGATCTTCTTTGTTACTCATTTGGAAAGATGATTTGCATCTTAAAGTCCTTTATGTGACCTCGACCTTCCTTTGAAGTGCATTGAGTTCAGACTTTCAACTGATGGTTTCATCCTCTCCATCACATGCAGGAGTGGACAGAAATGTTTCTAGTGCAAGGCTTGTCTAACATTCCTCATCTGATGGTTTTTTGGGATGTTTTCTGTGCTGGCTTGACTTGGTGGTGGATGCGGATGACTTCCAGCTGCCCATTTTGCCGGAAGGTCAGTGTATTTTCCTTGATGAACTCTTTTTTTGTGCTGTGTTGGTCACACCTGATCTCTTTGTAATTCTGGTACAAGATATCCTGCTGTTGCTTGCTCTTAGTAATGCACTTGATTAGATAGGGTTTACGGTTGTAATGCTTTCCTTCTGTAAGTTCTTTGTGTGTTGGTTCTTTGCTTTTTTGTGAGGACAAAACATCTAGCATCATGATTTTCTCTTTCCTGCAATTTAGGCACGGTATCTTCCTCCTAGATGTAGCTCAGTGATTATCAAGGTTTGGGTGATGACCAGAGTGTTTACAGTGCTCATCCTCAATGATGTCATCCCCCTGCATGTGGCTTTCCTGAATCTGTTCATCCCTCTGATTCCAGCTTAACTTTTGATTTTTTTGTTGCTTATTGAACTCTCTTCTGGATGTCAAATCAAAGTGACATTAAACCTTTCACTGTTTCTCTAGCGTTAGTGCTACTGGCTCGCTCAGTTGATTTTAAATGTGCATGTTATCATAGAGAATGTGCAACTGACCTGGCTCTTGCTACAACAAAAGTAGGCTCCTTTTTTGGTCCTCTTCCTTGACTCTTTGGTGGGCTAGATTTGCCATATGTTCTTATGCAACTTCTGTAAATGGACAGGTGAGAGAGATAGTTTCAATTTTGGACATTGATGTCCTATTCTACCCAACACCAAAAAATGGCCCCAATTTCCGGCCCAAAGCTGTTGAATTGGGAGGCAAAAGTCAGTTTCCCTATATGGTAAGGGCTCACAACTTGCTGATCCTTTGTGGACTTCTCAAGACTATAATGAGATCTCTGGCACATGTTAGAACATCGGGCTTCTTCCTAACATGATTGTTTGGCTCATGATGGCTAGGTGGACCCAAACACAGGTGTTTCAATGTATGAATCAGATGATATCATCAAGTACTTAGTCGACAAGTATGGTTAGTTGCTCACTTAGTTGGACCTGTCTCTCTATCTATATTATCAGCTAGTGTCTGTAGGTCAACTATTGCTTCTGTCATAGCCTGGTGAAGTTGAGGGCTTTGGTTTCTCTTATGGCATACAAAAATCATGGCTGGGCAGGTGATGGCCAAGTTCCTCTTCCACTCAAACTTGGCTTCCTAACTGTAAGGCTTCACACCTTACCTTCAAAACTACATCCGTGTTGTTGTAGACTGCCAATAGGAGCTATGGTAATTGCATTTTTGAGTTTAGTGACCTTGCTCAGGTGTGTTATTTATGATTGCAGACTATAACTGCAGGCCTAGCTTTGGCTGCTCGTGGAGGAAAGGTGAGCTTCACCCTATAGGATGAGACTAATGATCACCTAAGGAAATTTTATTTGGTGCTTAGAGATCGTTAGTTAATGTCGTGGGTTGCAAATGTACACCTCAGATTACTAGGCATATGGGTGAAACGCATTTTGTCCTTGTATATACTGACAACCAGTCTTTCTGTGTAATGAAACTGAGTGAACTTTTTCATTGGCAGGGGTCTAATTATGTGCCATCAATACTTCCTGAGAAGCCACTTGAATTGTGGGCTTATGAGGTGGGTTCAAGTTTTGAACTGGACTTGTATTTTTTTCCCCTAATCTCTTTTGGGGTGATAATAGCCATCTTCTTTCTTTCCTCCTGTTGTTAGTTTTGGTTTTCAATTCCAGGACTTGAAACTGAGCTTGTTGCATGCCTCATATTGTGAACAGAATGGACGAAACAATGTGATTAGTGGATAAGCACTGTTGATATGTGTGATTGCAGCAATCGCCATTTTGCAAGATTGCAAGCGAGGCCTTCTCAGAGCTTGAAATACCACACATTTATCACAGGTAAATTTGATTCAGCATGATTGCATCTTTACACAAACTATCAAGCTCAAGATGTAGTTCAGAGTCTTTGTGTTAAAACATTTGCACAATTAGTGCACATTGCGGTAGTATGAACATAAAATTCCAGTTCCCAGTTGGGACTGATCAAAATCGGAGCCTGAATGTACCAGTTCATAATCTCTTCCCAAGCGGTTTGGCCTTTGAAGAATCTTCATATCTGAAAGTGGAAGGATCACTTGGTGGGTTGGGATTTAGCTGCGCTCGGGGAAGTTCCAAGCGGGATGAGCTGAAGCAGAGAACTGGGAAGTTCCAGGTTTGTTCTTCACTCTTAATTGTGAAGTTTAGCTGAAGCAAGTCAAAAGAGTGGAAAGGGCCTGAGAAACTTGTGTAGATACATTGCAGCCTATCTGATATGTCTTAAGGCTAATACACTTGGAAAGGATACAGAGAACCCAGGTGCTGACTCTTTGCAGTTGCCTGGAATGGAAACATGTCATACAGACTTGAGTGTTGGCAGGTCATGTGCTACCCATATATGATCATGTCATCCGGCATGGAATCACCCAACTGTAGTAGTTTAGTGTTAACTTCCAATACTCTTGACTTTCAAGAAAACTGGTGGTAACAGCATTTTTATCAGTAATAGGGAACAAACCAGGGCAGGACAGAGAACCCCAGACTAGTTCATGAACCTTAACCTTGAATTGGCTTGCATTTGACAGGTGCCATACATGGAGGATCCAAACACTGGAGTGAAATTGTTTGAAAATGCTGCAATCGTGGAATACTTGAAATCCACATATGCACTACCACAACCCTAGGTTTGCATTAACTATATGCACAAAAAATTATATCATGGATAACCTTTTCTTTAGAATTTTTGCATCATCACCACAACTTTGTTTGTCCTTGTTGGTCAGAGAAGATAGTATGTTCTTGCTCAGGGTTATTCCACACCAGGTCAGAACTTCTGAGCAGGGAACTCAGTAGACAGTATGTAGATAACTTACTTTTAGCTTTTCAATTGCTCATTTGTGGAATACTCGGCTATCGTTCTCAACAGCTGGTTGATGGCTGGTGGAAAGAACGGTGCCATTTCCCACTCTGTAACACAGTAATGCTTGTCAGTTTACCAAGAGAACCAACAACAAAGAGAATTTCCCTGTTCTATTCTCTCACTATCTTTTTGACCTTGATCCTGCCATACAGTTTCCAACGCTGTTTGCTGCCAGGCTCACAAGCAGTAAAGGCACTTGCAAGAGGCAACATCATCTGGAAGATTGTTGATGGTCAAGCTCGCATTTACTTGCTGTTTTGCATGTCAGTAATATAAAATGAAGGAATTTTTTGGTTTTTCTTTTTCTAACTTCAGCAACATTTAGAATTGACACATATGCAAGTTTATATCGGTACAGTAAATAACTTTACCATAGACAACAACTACTTGGGGTCATTCATTCTTTAGCAATTTGACATGAGCTCCAGCCAAAAAGATATGTATGCATCTCTGTCTGATTGATGTCTACATAATTTCTCCCAGACCAACCAAAATACATAGTAGAGATGGAAGACAATTTGTAAACAAGCAGGGTGTACTTACAGGTGAGTAGCTCAGATACTTGATGGTTCAATATGTAACAAGTTCAAAATGTAGCAAACAGTGACCTTGAAATTCTATTCAGAGAATTGTTTCCATGCTGGTACTCCATTGGGCCCCGAGTGGCACATAACAAAGCTGTTCAAGTCTAGATGAATTGCCCATTCTGAAACCCTAGAAAAGTGATTGCATTTTGAGTGCAATCAAACAAAGCATGTCATCCAACTAATCTCCATCACACAACTGATTGTGCTATCACTTGCAACACAAGCTCGTTTTTTCAAGAAGATGGCAAACGAGCTTGTGTTGCAAGTGACACCACAATCCGTTGTCATTGCCACCCAAAACAAAGGTGAGAGAAGCTTGTAGCAAAGCTTGGTCTGCAATTGATGCTTCAAACAATTGACTACTTGAAGATGATATCGGCAATCAAATATCTCTCCCTCACACAAATGATTGTGCTATCACTTGCAACACAAGCTTATTTTCCAAGGAAATGGCAAACGAGCTTGTGTTGCAAGTGACACCACAATCTGTTGTCATTGTCGCCCAAAATGAAGGCAAAACAAGCTTGTAGCAAGGCTTGGTCTGCAATTGATGCTTCAAGCAATTGACTACCTGGAGATGATATTGGAAACCAAATATCTCTCCCTCACACAAATGATTGTGCTATCACTTGCAACACAAGCTTGTTTTTCAAGGAGTTGACAAAGAAGCTTGTGTTGCAAGCGACACCACAACCCCTTGTCATCATCTCCCAATGCAAAGGTGTAATGAGCTTGTAGCGAAGCAGATTGGTCTGTAAGGGATGCTTCAAAAGTGCATTTTGGAAACCACACTCCCTTGCACAAAGGATTGTGCTCTCACTTGCAACACAGGCTTGTTTGCCATCTCCATGGCAAACTAGATTGTCTTGGAGATAGCAAACAAGCTTTTTGTTATTGTAAGTGACACTGCAATCCCTTGTCATTGTCACCAACATGAAGCTGAACTGAGCCTTCAACAGACCTTTGATCTGTAATCAAATGAGCAGACGCAATTCCCTATACTTGAAGAGGCATATTGGGAAGAGAAATCCTTCTTCAAACTTGCAATAATAACTCAATACCTTCTATAGCCACCTTCATCAGATCTATCCAGATTTAAGCCTTCAAGAGATGGAGAAAAACCTTATTATGTTTCCATACCTGTGGAGTTCTCATCACTGGCTGAATATGGCTTCATCCTGTGTCTTTCCATGCTGGATCTGTGAGCCCTGTTTATCACCTGTGCTTGTCTCCTCCTCCATTGTGGGCTGCTGTTCATCTTGCTACTCTCTAAAGCATTATGATATAGGACTGAAGTGTCTATAGGTCAAGAGGCTCATCAATGTGCAAACAACAGCAACCGAGCAGTTAGTAATGCTCAACTTCCTCTCTTCTTGCAGTGATTTCTTCAGTTGCGGACAGGAGGCATGGGGTACCATTTCTTCCTCCTTAGTACAGGGTTCTTTAATTTTGCGCTCTATTCAAAAGTCTAGGCAGCTTGAGAATGGGCGCCGACTGTAAGCACAATGATATTCGGCATACTTACCTGAAGCACAACTCGGAGAGAGATGAGCTTATTCCTGCTATGCAGAGAGCTCCGACATCGCCTTGTTCACTGTTGCGAGCACAACGTGAGAGGCTTAGGAGCGGAATGCAATAGCCGCACTGCCTTGCTTGACTGCTTCCGTCGCGGCGTACTCCAAATGATACAGCCATCCCACGGGGCTCCATGTGACAACATCCGCATCGGAATCGCTAAACTGCCTTACTTGCTTGAGGGCTTCCATGGCGTACTCCACTTGATGCAGCCGTCCGTACCACGAGGTCCATGTTTCCACATCCGTATCCTACTGATACCTGGAAATCCTTGAAGAGATGCATCCTTATCTTCTTCATCACCACTTACACGTTCTCCCCCAAAGTCCCGCCTGATGCCGAAAATGAACAAAATAAAGAAGAAGAAGAAGAAGAAAAAAGCGAACAAACCCTGAGAAATTGAACTAATGAGCTACAATCAGCCAACAAAACCAAGTGTAACTGAAAGAACGAGAGGAGAGTAGAGAGAGAGGAGAAATGGAGCAAACTGAAGACGCATACAAAGAGACCTACTCCTCGACGACCCGGTCCAGGCCACAGAGCTCGCCGGCGAGTGATAGATATGGCGACTTGTTGGAACGTATTCTCTATATATGGCGATTTTAGGATTTTTTTTTCCCCCCCAAAAAAATCCCTATTTACCTTTTGTACCCTTCTTTTTTTTCTTTTCCCTCCCAAATAACCAAAATTCCCAAAAATTAATTTCGACCTAAAATGGCAATTACCACTAAATCCGACCTGGAATCAAAAGCGTTATCTGAATGGGAACTAACATCCAATGTAATGGTCCAAACATTTATGTTAAGGTTTTGCATTGTTTTCTAAGCAATAAACTATCATTACAAATTTCGTCCAAATAGCTTCAAGCTACGTACATTTGCATCTTTGTCCCCATGCTTGTTGCATCTTTCTTTCCACACGCTTGCTACCCACACACAATCCTCAAGCTTCTAGAGCTCCATACAATGCTTCTTGCATTTCTCTCTTCGAGCTCATGTCTTATGTGTTGCAACAATTCATTCCACATTCTTCATGCTTGACAATTTGTTCGTTCTACATTCTATTTGTTCACTTTACATTTTGCACACTTAACATCTTGTTCACTTTACACTTTGCATATTGAATTTGTATTCCACTTGCAATGGACACAACTACACAACACAAAGATGCAACATGTAAGTTGACCAAACACCCTCAATTGCAATGATTTTTAAAATTTAGATGTTCTTATCAATGAATCTTGAAATTCTTCAAAACCATATGTACAAGAATCTCTACAAGAACAAAAATCAATGCAACAAGAAGGCAAGGTCAAGGGAAAAAAGAAAGTTGTGAAACTCATTTCTGATGAAAATGAACAGTAGTCAAAATCCTTTGAATTGTCTTGAAAAGCTAAACAACCAAATTGATGACACTTCGAAATAATTTCATTAATCAAAGCAAAATGTGATGAATATATGACAAATTTAAAATTGGTAGATCTTCAAGATCAATTTGAAACAACCATAATAAAGTGGGGCAAATTTGCAAAAATTGTCACATAAAATGGGAATTCACTTCACCCATGCAGTGGTTTTACATGCAAAAATAAATGGGGTTCCATTTATGACGACTTCAAATGGATTCATGATTATATGCAAAGCACTGGTCATAGTGAAACATACGGTATTAAAATTTGATGTCTACAAACGAAATGACATACATTTATTAAGGCATTACAATTGATGCATGTATGAAATGATTGATGTTTTCACAAGGAACATGTTAATTTTTCACCCACTTCATGTGCATGACATTATGTAAAAAAGGGATGGCATCTACGTTCCTCCTCCTGGACATTTACACAAGTTGATTAAGGTAATGCAATAAAATAGATGTCATCGATAATGTGTGGATCACCACAGACAATCATCTTTCAACCAAATAATTTGACAACAAATGACCATGAACCACCATAATAGAAAAGATGGAAGACAACTACACTTCAATCTAGTGTACCACCAAAACACATAACTATCTTTCCATTTCTAGAAATTAGTACTCAAAATTGTCGCAACCCTAGCTTCGAGCTCAGGACCAAGGCAAAGGCTTGCAAGGTTGTGAACCAAGAGGGAAACTCGGGGGTCACATCTCATGCTCCTAGGAGTACAAAAAAGTGTGAGGAAATGAATCCTCACACTCCCAAGTGAACCCCCATTTTGAGAGTTGGAGTCCCAATGGACTCCCAAATTTTCAAGGGGTGAATGCAGAGGTCAAAACCCATTGGATTAAAGAGTTTTTCATATCACTAAAAAGCTATTGAAAGTTAAATGTTTAAAACGGGTTCGCATGACCCATTTGGACATCTAAAACACAAGTTATGGCCAAAAAAAAGACCAAGAATCAAATTGTTAGTTTGATTCCCAACCACTAAAAGTCGAGAATTGACCCGATTTCCTTGTGTGTAGGTGGTGTACAACATACCATTGAAAAGCTCTCGATAAAGGCTACAACTTTGCTTTAGACTTCATCTTAATCAAAGGTCTGCACACAAAGTTATGGGGCCCCAAAGTTGCGAAAGTCCCAATTTTGGGAATTTCGGGACTCCCATTTGGGAGTCCCAAGACAAAATGCCATTTGGATGTTGGCCTTGTGGAGAGGCACAGAGTATACTATAAGGGGGAAGGTGGTGGCTTCCCCCAAGTTCAGGTCGTGATGAATCTTGTGAATTCGAGTTTGCCCATGGCTCGTCTTAGCATCAAAAGTGCTCTAACTATGCATTAACTAACTTGTCGTTTGGTTTTGTGTAGGTCTGTGTGAGTGATTAGTGGCTTGTCATTCTTCCTAGTCCCATCCCAGAGCTCTAACACACCCTTTTACCCCCAAAGTGCTGCGAGCCAAAAAACGTGCCCCAATTCTTTACTCTTCTGTTGTTTTCACTTTAGACTCACATTTGAGTCTATCAAGGAGCTTGGGGGCACGTCAAAAATCATCTAATCCAAATCAACAATTTCCAAGATGCAATGTCAAATGTTATGTGCCAACCTAGTTTTACATATTCAAATGCATCAATCCAAGTCATTTCCAAGCTAGGCAAGCAACAACTAAATGGTAATACTGATGTCAAAAAATGATCCTCCTCAATGCATAAGAATATGGTGGAAACAATAGAAAAGGCTAGCAAAATGCTTATTAAATCCTTTAACAAAATGTGCATGACCAACCTAGAAATCGAGGAAAAACAATTGAAATATTACAAGTAATGAGATATGAAACAAAGTTGATTCACAATAACTTGGTGCAAACCATCTTTGGCCTTACATAAGTCATGGGGATGGCTTTTGCAAAACCTAATGCAACAACATCCAACAATAACAATGATGATCATGATTTTGATCCTAAACTTGGAGACAACAACGAAATTGCATCTAATGATGAGTAATGTGATCCGAAATTTGTAAACAATAGCATTGATGAGAATGTACAAATTTGAATCAAAAAGCATTATAGCTATTTGTGCATTTTACTTTCAAGTTGTAAATTTCCATAGATCCAATTCCATTTACAACATTTGATTCAAAGACACTCAACATTTGGTGATTTCCACATATCCAAATCTAACTTCCATTTGTATCATCTAACTCATAGGCATTCAACATTTTATGTACCTTTTTCAAAAGAGATTATGTTGCTTGCCAATGAATTTTAAAGTTGTATTCTAAGCTCTTCTTCATTCATCTCTTGGCCCTTAATTAAATTTCATGAACTTTGATTTCTTGTCCTTTGTATATGTGAAGTAAATTTAATTGTTATTCATACTTGTTCAATTTTAGTTTCAATAATGAAAATGTTCATGACACCATCCATGTCTATTTCTTTTCTAATAATTAGCAAATTGTGTAATAAAGCATAGCAAGTCATCATATCAAGCACGAGAAAAATGTGAAACTTTGTCTTACATAACAATCCACAAAATGTTTGTTCCAAAATTTTGAAAGCATTTTCAACCACTAAACACCCCTATTTATGGTTTCTATTGTACAATCCTTCAAGAACTGTGTTCCCTTTCTTTGTGAGAAACCATGATCCAACTCAACAAAGGGTAACCCTTATAGCCCAAGATGTAAGGTGGTAGTCAATCTTGGCAACCTCAATTAAAATTCAACAAATCTTGATGCATTACTTTGTTGTACAAACCAGATTTTTGCAACATTCATGAATCATTCACAGAACCAAGAGAACCTACAAATAAATCAAGAAATTGTTTGTTACAATCCACCATGGTTTGCGTAACAACACAATACCCACCACTTTTGTGATAATAATAGTCCTTTGCAAAAGGTTCAAAAAGCTTGAATATCAAAATATGAGTTTCGTCAATTGCACCATGGATGTTGGGTAGACCACACCAATTTTCGAATTCATGCATGACAATCAACATCTTGCTTTCACTCGACTAGGAGATAGGATTTCTGAACACAACAATAATCATCTAAATGACTTCATGAATGACAAAACAAATAAAAGATCAACCAATCGCAAATAATTCACTATACATCAAGTAGTTCGTTCCTTGGGCTAGCTTGTAAATTGTGCAAACAACTCGAATTTCAACAAGTACAACCAATCAATACTTGGTATTTTGTTTTTCAACAAGAGGTTTGACTTGATGTGCAATGTCAAAAAATGTGTGCTTGATCATCATGAAGTGATGAATCCATTTTTCATTTCCATAAGTACCAAACAAAAAATGAGAAAACCACATGGTGGATCAAGGTTTTACCCAACATTCTAAGTCAGGTTACAACAAAAGTTCAAGATCACATGCCATTCATAATTGATCCAAGACCACAACATTCATCAATAACTACATTTCATTGTAATGTTTACCATGTATGCTTGCTTCATGAAATTTGCCTACTATCACCATGTTCAAAATCATTTGTATAAAAAAACAACATTAATTGCAAGCAAAGTATTTCTTGGATCGGAAACTATTATAACAACTCATCAAAAAAAAAAAAAAAAAAAAAAAAAAAAAAACATGAGGAAAGAAAAAAAAAAAAAAAAAAAAACAAAAAAAAACAAAAAACAAAAAAAAAACAACAAACAAAAAAA